>LFRM01140355.1_pt1 | contig 11274 bp, 10 predicted proteins | sample 618341 | NCBI WGS metagenome assembly LFRM01 (sample SAMN03654438, study PRJNA283298) | anaerobic digester metagenome | isolation source: pool of bioreactors CSTR01a, CSTR02a, and CSTR03a thermophilic anaerobic... | place: Denmark: Kgs. Lyngby | collected 2014-05-21
TTAAAATGTCTGATATATAAATTCCCTACCTGCTCAAATGTTATGCCTTTATTCTTTGCTTCTTTGGATACGCGAACCTGTTCCCTGAAATTGTCTGCTGAAGATCTGACCATGTAGCCCTTAGGATATACGCGGTACTTTACAAAATCTATCTCCTGGATTGCTCTGAAAATAGGTTCTGTATCTTCTTCATTCTCTCCCTTCAGGTCTGCAACTTTGATTATAGCAACTCTCGCGAAAGGAACGCTTCCGGATATTTCATTAAGATCCTTGCCGTAAACCAGTATCTCGTCTTCCGTAACATAGTCTCCAGACGATACACAGGAATAATTAACAGCCGGCTTATTATCTCCTCCAAGTTCAAAAGCACTTTCCTTCAGCATAATCAGTTGATTGCTCCCTGCATCTGCCCAGCTTTTTTCAGGATTATATGCGTAACGCTTGGGTTCGCTCGATCCAAACAGGCCTTCCATATTCTCAATAATCGAATTGTATAATTCCATTTTTCTATCTCTCGTATCTAAATCTGTATAAATAATTAATTTGAAAACAGTGCAGGGCAGCATTTGATCCACCCTGCACCAATACTTGTGTTGTCTTAGAACATAACATCAACGTCTTTACGGTCAAACATCTCATTAACTCTTGAATAAGCCCAAGCGAGGAGCTTCTGGTCAAGGTTAAGCATGTAGACTGTAAAAAGCGCGCCTGTTGTTACAGCTCCGACTTTGACAACTGTCTTGCATGCCCTACATATAGGGCAGCTTGCCTTCTTTGACATTATACAAACACTCCTTTCGGCTTATTTAGCCTGTCCCTTCTGACGAGCAAACTCGGCAGCACCGAGGGCTCCCATCAGCTGAGGGTCAGTCTTCAGGTTGATAACTTTAAGTTTGAGCACGTGCTCGATAGCTTCTTTAAGTCCATCGTTCTTTGCACAGCCACCAGTCAATGTGATTGAGTCGGTAGCTCCTGCCTTCTTAGCCATAACAAAACATCTCTTTGCTACTGACATCTGAATTCCTGCAGCGATTTCGTCCATCGGTTTTCCTTCTCCTACAAGAGTGATTACCTCGGACTCAGCGAATACTGTGCACTGTGCAGTGATTGGAATTACGTTCTTTGCGCTTAGTGAAAGCTTGGAGAAATCCGATAATGTCATTTCGAATGATCTTGCCATAGCTTCATAGAATCTTCCTGTTCCAGCAGCGCATTTGTCATTCATTGCAAAGTTCTTAACTGTTCCGTCTTTGTCTACTGCAATACCTTTAACGTCCTGTCCACCGATATCGATAATAGCTTTTACGGTCGGATCTGTTACGTGAACGCCCATTGCGTGGCATGAAATCTCGGATATATTCTCGTCAGCGAAAGGAACTTTGTTACGTCCATATCCTGTTCCGATCAGGTACTTAAGTTCTTTAGGGGATTTGAGTCCAACCTTGCCAAGAACTTCGTCCATAGCCATCTTTGCCGAGTCCTCTGCATTGATCTTGCTCTTGATAGTCGTATCAGCAACCATCTTGCCGTTTTCGTCGAGAATAACCGCTTTTGTGTAAGTTGAACCTACGTCGCAGCCGCCATAATAATTCATGATTGTTTCTCCTTTTAAAATTTTATTCTTTCTCTAAATATTAGTTTGTTTAATTAACTTATATGTTATTACATCGAAAGCTCATCGTCGAAGTCCAGAAGAGTCGCATCGACAGGTTCTGCTTTCATAACAGTTCTCATATACTCGTTAACCTTTTCTCTCATTGATTTTCTGGAAACTGTTCTTGGGTCCATCAGGTCATGTTCGATCCAGATCATATTGTAGTTCTTATCTCTTGCCTGATCATCGAGAATTCCCTGCAAAGTAGCCATGTTCTTACATGCAACATGCTGGTACATGATAATTATGTCGATTCTCCAGTCTTCAACCTGTTTCCAAAGTTCGTCAACAACGTTATGATATCCGCCGTTTGTATGTCTTCTCATTACCATACGCTCGTAGAGTCTTGCGAGGTCCATAAACGCCTCTTCTTTGTCTTCTGTTTCGAGCATCTTGGTAAAGTTGAGGGATTCCATCTCTACTAGAACGTTCACTCCCCAGCAATTTGCAAGCCAGTTACTGAAGTTTGCATAGTAGTGAGCTGGACAAGACCATACGATTCCTCTGTATCTCATCTTGCCTACCCAGGCTTCTTCACGTCTCTCATAAGCCTTCATCATGATGTCGTTAACTTTTCCGAAGGTCTTCATGATTCTTGGGTCAGCTCCTCCGTCCATCTCGTAGTTCCACTTACGGAACAGCTCGTACGAAGGTCCGATTATCTGAGGATAGTCTGTTTTGTTAACTTCCCATTTCTGCAATTCATATGCTGTTTCAGCGTTGAATCTCTTGATCTGTTCGAAATAGGTATCCCAGTTCCACTTAGCGCCTGTCTGCTCTTCTACAAACTTAATGCATCCCTTGATGTCTTCAACTGCGTCAGCCGTTGTTTCTTCATACTCATATCTAACCGGGAAGGTAAGGTGGTATACCGGCAGATCCGGGAACCTTCTCGACATATAAGATGAAGCCATTACGGAACCGTCACAAGGCATCGAGCTTGAAAGGAAGCAAGTTCCCATGTGAGGCAGTGCATCAACAACCAAAGCTCCGCATTCCGATGAAGGTACAGGGCATGTGTCTGCAGGCAGACCGAAACTCTCTACTGCATCGATATAAGGTATACATGTGAGCTGGTCTAGCTCTGAAACCAGGAATACAGGTAGAAGCTGGTAAGGGATTCCGAGGAGATCTGGGAATCCGCCCATGAGCTGTCCCATTGTCATTTCGTCGAAGAGTACAACCTTCTTGTTCAGCTCGTGTGAATTTCCGTTTTTCTCGTCGCATTTTGCGAGGAATACCAGGTTCTCTGCTGTGTAGCGGAAGATGTCATATGTCATAAGGTGAGACATTCTTAGAGCGCTACCCTTCTGTCCCATTGTGTTCTTGTCAAGGAAGCCTATGCAGCAGAAGTACGAAATCATCCATCTATAGTGGAATGTAGAGTTCAGTGCTGGAATAAGGTCCTTCGAGAAAGTTCCTAGAAGCATTCCCCAGATTTTCAGCCATTCTTTGAAGTCGTAAGCTGTATCTGCGAGTCCTCTCCACTCTCTACGTACTGTTGCCATATCTCCCTTGCGGTAAAGCTTTCCGAGTGTCTTTTCTCCATAGAGGAAGACTTCTTTAAGCTCTTCAGGGCTCATCTCTCTAGCCTGTTTGAATTCGAGAGCGCATCTTTCGAGGTCGTTCTTAGTTCTATCGAGCTGTAGTTTCCAGAAAGCTTTATGGTCAGCTTCCTTAAACATCTCTACGAAGATACCTGCAACTTCCTTCAGGTTGTCTGCCTGTTTCTTCCAATCCATATTTGTCTTTGCTTTGAAGAATGCTGGATTAGGATATTTTACCTTTCCTTTTTTCGAACACTTCTTCGCTTTGAGCTCTTTTCTCTCGGCAAGAGCGTTTTTGATTCCCAGAATTTCTGTACTGATAACCATTACACTTTGCCTCCTTTCTGGATTTTCTTAATTTCAAGCGACTCAACAAACGCCTGGAATCTCGTTCTGAGCTGACCGGAGCCTTTTGCATTGTACAGTCTATCTATGGATAGAATAGGCCAGCCATACTCTTCTGCCATAACGTGAGTTACAAGAGCTCTTTCAAATCCCCAGAAATCGCAGTATTTCATCTGCTCATAGATAATTCCGTCAGCTTTGTACTCTTTGGCAAGTCTGTCTGCAGTTTTTCTTCTCTGCTCGACTTTGCTATCTGCCATATAACGTGCACATTCGCAAGCGTTCATGTAATGTCTTACAATTTGCGGAAGTGCCGGTTCTTTTGTCGAAAGTTCGATGACTTCTCTGCCCGGAGTCGATCCGAAACAATATCTGTCGAATACAACCCTTGCTCCCGATTCTTCTATCATCTTTGTGAAATCAGGGTCATCTATTTCTGATCCTACGATTCCGACTCTTGCTCTGAATGCCGGTTTTTCATCCGGTTCTCTCTTCTTGAGTTCTTCAAGAGTCTCCTTGAGATAAGGCAGTATGAGGTATTTTGGGCAAGTATAGGTCACAACGTTCAGAACATGGTACTCATATCCTGTAATGACCGGATTGTCTTCCTTGCGCATATCACCTATCTCAGTCATAATCTTGCAAACTTCATTATGCTCTTTGACTGCCTTCCTGATTGCCTTATCTGAGATGTCTACGCCATACGTTTCATGCAAACGAGACAGAAGTCTTTTCTCCAGCTGTTTTTGCATCTGATTGTATGAGAACTCCTCAGTCTTGTAAGGCACATCCAGGTGTGTAGTGAAGCATTTCTCGTTAGTGTTGCATTTCAGCATCTCAAAATGCTCATAAAATCTGTTCATCATGGAACACGCATCGACCCCTGCCAGTGCGTCGAGGAATTGGAATCCTCCTTCGATAGCTCTTTCTACCAGAGCGCGGGCAAACTCGCAGGTATAGTTCGACATATAATATGTTGCTATATCGACCGACCCTGTTCTCGGTGCGCGCAGTCTGACGGAAACGCAGTCATCAACATTGAGTAGAACTTCAGGAATGTGGAAACAAGTGTACCCGATTATCTTTTTTCCATCTTTCTTCGCCTGTTCAACCAGTTCATTGTCTGCGTTGTCGAGAAGGCTCTCGAAGTAAATTAGGTGCTTCAAGTCTTTCAATTTGTATAACCTCCCTTCAACCTACATATCTATTTTATTAGTTGCATCTTAGATAGGGCTTCCCGCGTTCCTACCATAACCGGAGAGTCATCCGGGAGGTCAAATACGCTTATCCCCATGATATCATTGTCGGCATGCGCCTTATCCTCAGGAATATATGCGAGGATTTCTGCCGATTCGATCTTTACAAAAGGTATGGATTCTTCCTTTACTCTGTTGACGATTACACCGCATTTGTCGTACATAACCAGTTCATCGGCAACGTTCTTTATTGTATCCACAACCTTACATCCCTTGCGGCTCGGGTCGGTAATCAGGAAAAGATGTGTTACCTTCTCCATTACTCTTCGGTTAATCTGTTCGATTCCCGCTTCCCCGTCGATGATGACATAATCAAAATCGTTAGCAAGTAGACTTATTACCTCTTTGAGGTATGAATTAACTTTGCAATAACATCCTGCCGCTTCGGGTCTTCCTATAGCCAGAAAACTGAATTTTTGTTTTTCCAGCATAGTATCGAATATCCTGAATCTAGCTTCGTTCAGCATTTCGATCGCTTCCTTCGGGTGACCATCTTCAACACTGTTTACAATCTTCTTACGAATATCATCGAGTGTATCCGTCGGTTCAACTCCGAGAGCTGTCGTCAGTCCGATCGCAGGGTCTGCATCGATGGCAAGAATTCTCGCATCCGGGTATTCTTCGGATAGCAGTCTTACCATTGCCGCCGAAATCGACGTTTTTCCAACGCCTCCCTTTCCGGCTACTGTTAAAATCTTAGTGTTTTCTCCCATTTCATTTCCTTAAATAAGCTCTTAATCTCTATTCGAACAGCGAACAAACCGTATCTGTATATCCCGATGGATCCTCGACTGGAAGTCCAGCGATCAATAGAGCCTGTGTGTAGAGAATTTCGGCCATTTTCTCGGCCTTTTTCTTATCGCTCTTTATTGTCCTTTCGAGAGCGATGAATGCGTTATGTTCGACGTTCAATTCGAGAATTCTCTTCGCCTTCATTCCCAATCCAGGATTTACAGCTGTAAAATACTTCTCCATCTCGAAGGTGATCCCCTCACCGCTTGATAGACAAACCGGGTGAGTCTTGAGCTTCGTCGATGCTTTTACTACATCCACTTGGTCTCCCAAGCTTTCCTTAACGAAGTCGAAAACATCTTTGAATTTCTTATTTGCTGCCTCTTCTTTCTTATTGTCTTCTTCTCCGAGATCGAGGTCTCCGTCGATTACCGACTTAAAAGGCTTATCCTTATACTTTCTGAACATATCAGGTATAAACTCGTCCGTGTTGTCGGTGAAATATAGAATTTCAATTCCTCTATCCTTGAGAATTTCCGTCTGAGGCATTTTATCGACCGTTTCGAAGCTGTCTCCCGAAGCGTAGTAGATATATTTCTGATCTTCTTTCATCCTATCTACATATTCAGCAAGTGTAACCGCTTTCTTCTCGGTCGATGAGTAGAACATCAGGAAGTCCTGAAGCTGTTCTTTATTCTTGCCGTAATCGTCGAGTGCGCAAAGTTTGAGCTGTCTTCCAAAACTTTTGTAGAATGTCTCGTACTTCTCTCTATCGTTTTTGAGCATGTCCTCAAGCTTTGACCTGATCTTCTTCTCGATATTCGTCTTAATCGTACGAAGCTGTCTATCGTGCTGGAGCATTTCTCTTGAAATATTGAGAGACAAGTCCGGTGACTCGATCACGCCTCTGACAAAGTTGAAATAGTCCGGAAGTAGTTCCTCGCACTTATCCATGATCATTACGCCGGAGCTGTAAAGTCTAACTCCGCCCCTAAAATCATCCGAGTAGTACTTATTCTGAACTGCTTCAGGTATGAAGAGCAAAGCGTCATAGCTGACTATTCCCTCTACCGATACCGTAATAACTTCGAGAGGAGGTAGGTCGTCCTGGAAGTTTCTCTTGTAGAATTCTTCGTATTCTTCGCTTGTGACTTCCGATTTCTTTCGTTGCCACAGAGGAACCATAGAGTTCAGAACTTCATATTCAAAGACTTCCTCAAATTCAGGGTTTTCCGGGTCCGAGCCTTCCTTGACGGTAGGCTGAGGCATTAGCATCTTGATAGGATATCTAATGTAGTCCGAGTATTTCTTGACGAGTTTGTATATAGGATACTCCCTCATGTACTGACTATATTCATCCTTCTCTTCGCCATCCTGCCTGATATGCATTATGACGTCAGTTCCCTGCTCTTCTCTACTTGCTTCTTCGATGCTGTATCCGCCAGTTCCTTCGGATTCCCATCTATATGCCTGTTCTTCGCCGTTCTTTCTGGTAACTACTTCGATCTTATCTGCCACCATGAATGCCGAATAAAAACCTACTCCGAACTGTCCGATGATATCTACTGCGTCAGCATTCTCCTTATCTATCTCCTCGGAGAACTTCTTGCTGCCTGAAAAAGCTATAACTCCCAAATTCTGTTCAAGTTCATCTTTGTTCATACCGATCCCGTTGTCGCTGACAGTAAGAGTTCGATTTTCCTTGTCTAGGGTTATTCTAATCTCGAAATCTTTACGGCTAAGTCCCATGGACTCGTCCGAAAGTGCGACAAAGCACATCTTGTCTATAGCATCCGACGCATTTGAGATGATCTCTCTTAGGAAGATCTCTTTGTGCGTATATATGGAATTAATCATCATCTCCAGCAGACGCTGGGATTCGGCTTTAAATTTTTTCTTCATTTACTCTTAGTTCCTTGCTTCCTTATAAATTTACATATAATCTCTTTCGATCTGCTCGTATGGCACTGCCAAAGGATCTCTTCTTTCCATCCTGTCATAGTGCTTTATCAGTGTCGGTTCTACAACATAGTATAGAAGTTTACCGTCAAGATCGAAGTAGAATACTAGGAAGAGTCCTGCGTATGCAGCTGCAAGAGCTCCTACGGTCTTGCCTGCGAATTTCAATATTTTATTCATTATCGACCTTCCTTTCTACCAGCTGTTATCATCGTCAAAGTCTACGAGTGACGGATCCAGAGGTTCTTCTCCCATAACTGTGTACATGTAGTCGCTGATTATCTTTCTTTGTTCTCTTCTCGATACCGTCCTCTTGTCTGGAAGTGCGTGTGGAATCCAAATTGCATTGATATCTCTAGCACGGAATTCGTCTTCAAACAGACCGTGACAGCCTTGCATTCCTTTGCACTGTAGCTGGTCGTACATCAATACGAAGTCACAATTGAATTTCTCCATATTCTCCCAAAGCTCGAAGACGTGGTGAAGTCCACCTACAGCCATTCTTCTCATCGGTGCCCATTCGTGGTATACCGCCATGTCGTGAAGAGTGTTTTCGTAGCTGTCTGTCCTAACTTCCATGTCGAACATCAGAGAGTCCATGTTAATTATTGTATTGATTCCCCAGCAGTTGTATCCCCAAGTACCTAATGCTGAATAGTATAGAGGTGCACAGGACCAAGCGATCGCTCTATGTCTTGTGAGCGGGAATGTGTTGATCTTCTGTTCAACGCATTTGTCCAAAATCTTCTTTACTCGAGCATCAGTCTCATGCCATATATAGCTGTTTCCGTACTGAGACGAGAAAATCCTGTAAAGCGCCTGTGCCGGTGCATTGATAGGTGAGTACTTTGTATTAGCTGCAACATCCCACTTTTCTCTTTCGAATCTTTGAAGCTTATTCTGTTCTTCGAGTTGTTTAACGAGTTCGTCCCAGTGGAATTCAGCGCCCATCTGCTCTTCGATAAATCTGAACGCTCCTTCTATCTCCTTAGCGCAGTTCTCGACGAGACTTTCATCATCAAATCTCATCGGCTGAGGCATAGCATATAGAGGCTTGTTCATCATCCAGTCCTGAATTACCGATGTTCCTACCGAACCGTCGCAAGCTTCATTGGATGTAATAACTGCTCTGTAGTAATCAGGCATATCGTCCTGAACGAATACTCCTGCTTCTGCCTGGCACATAGGACAAGGGTCGCCTGGCAAACCGATCGATTGTGCCGCGTCTATGTAGTTGAGAACGGTGTGGCTGTTACAGTGGCATGTTACGAAGTATGGAATCATCTGCAGAGGGATATTATCGATCTGATCTCTGTACGGATAGAAAACTCCTCCCCATACTGTTTCGTCGTGTGCCATCGTCCTGTCGCGAAGCGTCTCGCTTCCACCGATCTTGATATCTCTATCGAACATTCCGCCGATCTGGAATAGGCAGGCTTTAACAAGTCCGTTAAGATGCCATGCGGAAGCCCTTAGTACCTGGTCTCTTTCTCCTTCGAGACATCTATCGAACCAGTGCAAAACAGTCAGATATGTCTGTCCCATCCATCTGTATCTCCAGATTCCTTTGACAAAGAGGATAGGGTTGTGCTTGAGTACTTCGCCTACGATTGTTCCGTAATTGTATAGCCAGATGTTATTGAAATAGTACATTGTATCTTTAACACCACGCCACTCTCTGTGTTTGTAAAGACCTGACTTCGGAAGGTAGTTATCTCCCAGTCTTCTTTCTCCGTGAGGTTTACCATAAACGAAATCTCTCAGAGCCTTCTTTTTGTCGGCTTTGACTAATTTCTCAATGCCTTTCTTTAAATTAGGTTTTTTCATTTTTGTGCACCCCCTTGTAGCTTCTTGAGTTCTACACTCTCAACAAAGGCNNGAATCTCGTCCTAAGCTGACCGGATGCCGTATTAATGTATTCTTTTTCTATAGAGCATACCGGGAGTTCATAATCTCTTGGAAGAATGATTGAAGTAACCGTTCTTTCGTAGCTCCAATATTCACAGAATTTGTTCGAAATGACTATTACTCCGTCTGCCTTGTATTCTTTTGCCAAATCAGCGATTCTCTGTTTGCGGGATCTCATTTCTTTCTGATCCATGAATCTCGCGCACTGGTTTGTCATCAGATAATGTCTTGCGATTGCTCTTAGCGGAGTTTCTCCCTCTCTAACCTCGATATGCTGTCTCGACTCTGCCGATCCATAGCAGAATCTGTCAGCAACTACAAGAGCACCACAACTTTCGATCAAGTTGATGAAATCCGGGTCGTCGTTTTCGGCACCTGCCATTACGACCTTAATCTTGTAATTAGGCTTATCGTCTGGTTCTCTGGTTTTGAGGTCCTCAAGAATATCGAGGAGTTTGTCTTTGATTAGGTATTTAGGGCATGTCATTGTAATAAGATTGATAACGAAGAACTCATAGCCTGTGATAGTCGGTTTGTCGAGTTTACGATAGTCGCCGATTTCACGGACAATTCTGCAAATTTCATTGTGTTCTTCGATAGCTTTAAGAAGGGCTTCGTCTGAAGTGTCGATATTGTAGTTCTCATTAAGGAAATCGAGAACCTTTTCCTGCAATTGTTTCTCGTAATGGTCAATACTGTTCTCGTTCTTCTTGAACGGAACGTCCGTAAATGACACCTTGAAATCAACGTTCTGAATGATGTCATCCATGTAATCGAGATGCTCTTGGAATCTGCATGTTACCGTGCAGGTTTCGGTAGCCAGCTGTGCATCGAGGAAGTTATAGCCGCCTTCCAGAGCCCTCTCAAGAAGGGATCTGCCATAATGGCATGTTCTTCCCGACATATAATAAGTGGACATGTCAGGCGAGGTGCACTTAGGAGCCCTAAGCCTCACCGAGAAAGCTCCCGGTAAGTCGAGGAGAACCTCAGGCATGAAATAGCAAGTATAACCGAGGACGGTTTTGCCGTCCTTCTTGCCCTGCCTTACAAGGTCATTGTTCGCCTCCTGCAGAAGATCCTCGAAGTAGATTAGATGTTTTAAATCGCGCATATATCCCACCACCTTACTCTTCTGAGTTAAAAGAATCAGCCGACAACAAATTAAAGGTCACTTTGTCGCCAAGCTTAAATGTTAACTCCATTCTATACTTCTCGTTATAAAACTGTCAATTTGATTTGGGAATCAACTGGCATAATTTCCGCCTTTTATGTTTTTTTATAAAACATAAAGTATATTCTTACCGAATCCCCCCTATGGGGATGACTTTTTTGAGATGAGGCACTATAATTTGTATATAAGAGTTTTTGTGATTGGAGGTTATTATGAGCGAAAAACATAAGCACGAACATTGTGGACATTGCCACGAACATACACATGCAGATGGAGAACATTCTCACTGCCATTCAGGAAATGCTTCCCCAGAAGAAGCTGTCGCTCTTCTCAAATATATGTTGAAGCACAACCAACATCATTCGGAAGAATTACATGACCTCGGACATAGTTTCGATGACGAGATCAGCGATTTCATTCACGACGCTGTCGATAAGCTTGAAGAAAGTAACGCCCTTCTTGAACAGGCAGTTTCACTACTTAACAACTCGGCAGAATAAAAATTTCTATAGGATTTCTTATAACGCATAAATACCTCTTACCCGAATTGTCTGGTAAGAGGTATTTTCATCTGAGCGTATTCTTTTCGTTTTGTCCTATAAACCTTAATTGCTGCTTTTGCTATTTTACAACGATGTTGTTATCCATAAGGTCGATTAGTTCGAGATTTCCTTTGAAAGTCTTTCGTATCCCCATAATATC
>LFRM01392969.1_pt1 | contig 11271 bp, 9 predicted proteins | sample 618341 | NCBI WGS metagenome assembly LFRM01 (sample SAMN03654438, study PRJNA283298) | anaerobic digester metagenome | isolation source: pool of bioreactors CSTR01a, CSTR02a, and CSTR03a thermophilic anaerobic... | place: Denmark: Kgs. Lyngby | collected 2014-05-21
TAAATCAATTTTAAACTTTAAAAGTTTATCTGCTTTTGGGACTTTTTCGCATTCAATAATTCTACCAACTCTTAAATCCATAGCAGAGAATTGATCAAAAGAAACCTCAGCTTTCTCTAAATTAGAATCTTCAACTATTTTCTTTGTCGATTCTTTTTTATCTTCTTTTGAGTTTGCAGTTTTATCTACATTGAGCTTCTTATCCAACTCTTCACTCAATTTCAAAAATTTCTCATGGCTTTCTTTTTCATCTATTCGCGGGAAGAGAGGTGCTATTTTATTCACTTTTATACCACGAGTATATAAATTATCTTGTTTTGCCATATCCCAATTTATATTACAATTTTCATTATATTTAAAATCAATGCCTAAACCTTGGAACATTTTATCTGTTGTGTCTGGCATAAAGGATGCAATCAAGATAGCAATTTTGGTCAAATTATCTGCTAATACATAAAGTACTTCTGCCAAACGAGGTAAGAGCTTTTCATCCTTAGCTAAAATCCAAGGTGTTGTTTGATCAATGTATTTATTTAAGCGACTGACTAAATTCCAAATATTTATTAAAGCATCTGAAAGGCGTAATTGTTCAAACTCTTCTTCTACTTTTTCAATGACTTGATTCGCCAATTCATATATTTCAGTGTCTAGAGCATCTTTTTCTGAATTTTCAGGTAAACCGTCTGGGAAGTATTTATCAATCATACTAATGGTACGCGATAATAGATTGCCTAAATCATTCGCTAAATCCGAATTAATGCGTGATTGTAAAGCTTCATTTGAATAATTACCGTCTTGGCCAAAAGTTATTTCGCGTATTAAGAAATAGCGAATGGCATCAACACCATATAATTCACTCAAAACAACAGGATCAACAATATATTTTTCTTGAGTACCACTCAATTTAGACTTGGATAATTTGCCACCTTTCATCAATAACCAACCATGTCCAAAAACTTGTTTGGGTAATTCTACGCCTAAAGCTAATAAAATAATTGGCCAAATAATCGTATGGAAACGCACAATATCTTTACCGACTAAATGTACATCTGCTGGCCAATATTTTTGAACGGCTTCTGTATTTTCAGGATAACCTAAAGCTGTCAAATAATTACAAACGGCATCAAACCACACATAAATAACATGTTTTTCATTAAAAGGAACAGGAACACCCCAATTAAATGAAGTTCGTGAAACAGCCAAATCTTCTAAACCTGGTTTCAAGAAATTATTTACCATCTCTTTTGTCCGTGTCGTTGGCTGAATAAAATCAGGATGTTTTTCAATATGATCAAGTAAAACATCTTGATATTTTGAAAGGCGGAAAAAATAAGATTCTTCCTTCATCTTTTGAACGGGTCTACCACAATCAGGACAATTACCATCTACAAGCTGTGAATCAGTCCAAAAAGATTCACAAGGCGTACAATAATTACCTTCGTATTCGCCTAAATAGATATCGCCTTGTTCATATAATTGGGTAAATATTTTCTGCACAGCAGCTACATGTTGTGGATCCGTTGTTCGAATAAATTGATCATATGAAATATTCAATAATTCCCATAATTTTTTAATTTCAGAAACCATATCATCAACATAGGCTTGAGGTTCTAAACCAGCTTTTTCTGCAGATTGCTGTAATTTTTGACCATGCTCATCTGTTCCCGTTAAGAACATAACATCTTTTCCACGCAAACGTTGATATCTCGCAATCGCATCTGCTGCAACTGTTGTATATGAATTACCTATTGTTAAGCGTCCGCTTGGATAATAGATTGGTGTTGTAATATAATATGTTTCCTTTGCCACTGTTAACCCCCAAAGATTTGCCATTGTTATTATTCTTAAATATTTATATTATTACTAAATTTTACTTTAATTTCAATTTTACATTATATCATAGATGAATTTTTGATTATAAGAAATATTCTCAAAATATGATTCAATTTCTTTGTTTCAATCATGGACTATCGATTCTATGGTGAGATCAATTTGTACATTTAATATTTTTTCATTATCCAAATAAATTTTATGTTGGAATAAAAAAGGTTCTGTCTTAGCTAGTTTATCTTTGCTTTTAATATTATCCTTATCTTCAAAGAGTTCTTGCCCTTTACTAACCTTTATTTCTTTTTCTTTAAAAGATACATCATGATCTAAATCTTTTTTGGTATCAATATCTACATTTTCTAGTCGCTTGACTAAACCTTTTCCATCTAAAGCATTTTTTAGCTTTATTTGCCAATCAACTGGAAATTGTTTAAGTGCTTTATGCAATTTATGCTTGTTCAAAGCTTGTGTATTTTGTTCTTGGACTATGTTAAGGGCTATAAGTGCTAATGCGTATTCATGATGCTTGGCACTTAATTCATTTTCTCGAATTTCAGGAGAACAATACGCTGTGTTTAAGCCTATAGAAGGTATATTTTGCCATTTCACACTTGTTTTTTTTGATAAATAAACATGTTCAAAATCAATAAGTAAAATATTCTCGTTTTCATCTATTAAAATATGTTGCATTTTCAAATCAAGAAAAAACCAATGATAGTCTGTTAAGAAAAATAATTTATTTATAAGGGTTAGGACTTTTTCAATAATTTGAATAATATTTTCTGGTGTTCGTTTTTGAGTATTTAAGGCTTTGCCTTCAAGCCATGTGAAAATCAACCATTCTTCTTCTTGATAATGAGTTATTCCCAGGACGTGAGGAATGCCTTGCATTTCTATATAGGTTAATTGTTCGATTACTTTAATATCCGTAAAATCGGCTTGTTTTTTTATAATAATTTTGCGACCATCATTTCTTAAATAGCCTTGAAATGAGTCACGACCTAATGGACTTAAGGCATAAACTTCATATTCTAAAAATTTCATATGGAGCTCCTTTTTTTCTTATAATCATATAAAAGAAAAAAGAAAATCTTTTTATATTTTTTTCAGAATATTAGGAACTTTTGAGAAAATAAAAACTACTATTCAAGTCAAAACTCAAATAGTAGTTTATTGTTTAATCTAATTTAATAATCTTAAGCAGAAGGTTCTTCTGCAAAATAAACATATTCAGGCTTTTCGTCTTTCAAGACGGTATCTGCATTGATAATAACTTCTTTGATATTACCCTTAGAAGGGACTTCATACATGATATCTAGCATCATTTTTTCCAAGACGGCACGCAAGCCTCTGGCGCCTGTTTTTAATGATAATGCTTTTTCTGCAATAGCTTTAATAGCATCATCTGTAAATGTCAATTCTGCATCATCATAATATAAGAGTTTTTCGTATTGCTTAAGCAAAGCATTTTTAGGTTCTTTTAAAATTTTCACTAAAGCATCAGCATCGAGACCCTCTAAAGTAACAATAACAGGAACTCGGCCAACAAACTCTGGGATCAAGCCAAATTTTAATAAATCTTCAGGTAAAACATGCGAAAGAATTTCACCGATTTCTTTAGCTTCGTAACCTTCTATATTGGCGCCAAAACCTATTGACTTTTGATTAATACGATGCAAGATGGTTTTGGTTAAGCCATCAAAAGCACCACCTAAAATAAATAAGATATTAGTGGTATCAATTTGTATAAAATCCTGATGTGGATGTTTTCTTCCACCTTGTGGAGGAACATTAGCAACAGTACTTTCTAATATTTTAAGCAAGGACTGTTGAACACCTTCGCCACTGACATCTCTGGTAATTGAAGGATTATCTGAACGCCTTGTGATTTTATCAATCTCATCAATATAAATGATGCCTTTTTCTGCTCGTTCAATATCATAATCAGCATTTTGAATCAAGCGCAAAAGAATATTTTCGACGTCTTCGCCTACATAGCCTGCTTCTGTTAAAGCANNGGGGTACATTCAAGATTTTAGCCAAAGTTTGTGCTAATAAAGTTTTTCCGCTACCAGTTGGTCCAAGCATTAAAATATTACTCTTAGATATCTCAACATCATCATTAATGTCTGTTTCTATTGGATTAAAAACTCTTTTGTAATGATTATAAACGGAAACCGCCAATGTTTTTTTAGCCAAATCTTGACCTATGACATATTTGTCCAGCTCTGCTTTGATTTCTACAGGACTTAATAATTCTATTTCTTCTTGTTCAATATCATCTTTTTCTTCAGAAAAAACTTCTTCCGAAAGAATTTCATCGCAAAGACTGACACATTCATTACATATGAATACACCTGGACCAGCGATTAATCTATCTACCTCAGTTTCATCTTTCCCACAAAATGAACATCTCAGAGGTGGCATAGTCATGCCATCATTGAAGTTGTTAAATTTTTCATCCTGTTTGGACATATTGATTAGCCTCTTTTTTCCATAATTTTATCAACAATTCCATATTCGATAGCTTGTTCTGCATCAAGCCATCTATCACGATCTGTATCTGTTTCAATAACATCCAACGGTTGACCTGTTCTTTCAGATAAGATTTGATTTAATCTAGCACGCATTTTGATAATATGATTAGCTGTAATATTAATATCTGAAGCTTGTCCTTGAGCTCCGCCTGATGGCTGATGAATCATGACTTCTGCATTTGGTAAAATGAATCGTTTACCTTTTGTACCAGCTGCTAGTAAAACAGCACCCATGCTAGCGGCCATGCCCATACATATGGTCTGTACGTCCGATTTAATATATTGAATGGTATCATAAATCATTAAACCAGAAGAAACTTCACCGCCTGGACTATTAATATAGAATTGAATGTCCTTGCTTGGATCTTCTGCTTCTAAGAATAACAATTGTGCCATGATTAAACTGGCTGTCGCTTGATCAACTTGATTGCTCAAAATAATAATTCTTTCTTTTAATAATCTCGAAAAAATATCATATGATCTCTCACCACGATTGGTTTGTTCAATTACCATTGGAACTAAATTATTTTGCATTTTTTGTTTCCTTCCTTCTTATTCTACTATTTGGAAACCTCGACAATTGTCTCTTCTCAATTTATAAGATAATAACTGTGCATATTTATGCTTAGTTAATTATTCTTTATCTATTTATTCTGTGGCTGTCTCGCCATTATCTGCTGTTTCATCAGCTTGTTCTGGATTAGCCTCATTTTCCTCTACATGTTCATCATGATCATGATCATGTGTTTCTATTTCAGGTTTAACATCAGTAGGAATGGCATTTTCTTTGATTAAATCCATTGCTTTTTGTCTAGTCAAATCTGAATTTAACATTTCAAGTGCACCCTCACCAGAGAATGTTTTCTTTAAATCTTCAAACGCCATTTGATACATATCCGCATATTTTTGAATTTGTTCATCACGATCTTCTTCTGTGACTTCAATATTTTCGCTCTCAACAATAGCGTCTAAAACGAGTTCTGTTTTCAATTTTTCTTCAGCAGGTACATGCAATTGTGCCATTAAAGTTTGTTTTTCTAAACCGAGCATTTGCATATATTGATCCATACTAAACCCTTGTGATTGCATTTGACGGGCTTGATCATTGTACATTCTTTCCATTTCTTCATGGATGACAACATGTGGCAAGTCAATTTCAGCATTCTCAACTGCTACTTTAATCGCATTATTCATCATATCTTCATCAGCATATTTTGCTTTTTCTTCAGATAATCTTTTTCTAGTGCTTTCTTTGTATTGTTCAACGGTGTCATCTTCTTCACTGACATCTTTTACAAAATCATCATTTAATTCTGGAATCTCACGGAATTTGATTTCATGGATTTTGACATGGAAAACAACATCTTGTCCAGCTAAGTCTGCTGCATGATAATCTTCTGGGAAAGTTAAATCTATATCAAATTCTTCTCCCATATTATGACCGATCAATTTTTCTTCAAAACCTGGAATAAAAGTATTGCTACCAATAATCAAATCATAATTTTCAGCTGAACCACCTTCAAATGGAACGCCATCTTTAGATCCTGAATAATCAATCGTTACGGTATCATTCTCTTGAACAGGGCGATCTTCAATTGGTACTAAACGAGATACTTGTTCTCTCGCACGTTCAATTTCTTTATCAACATCTTCATCACTAACAGAATCATCTGGGCGATAAGCGGTTACACCTTTATAATCACCTAATTTAACTTCAGGCTTAACAGCAAAAGTACAAGCAAAGCTCATCCCTTTATCAGAACCGATTTCTAATATTTCAAAACTTGGTTGTGAATATGGTTCTATTGTTAATTCATCAAGTGCTTTTTCATAAGCTGGTTGTGCTGCAAAATCAATTGCATCATCATAAAGAACAGCTTCACCATAATAATTGGTAACTATTTTCATTGGTGCTTTGCCTTTACGGAAGCCAGGAATGCTAAAACGATTCTTTTCCTTATTAAAAGCTTTCTGTAATGCATCTTGAAAATCTTCTTTTTCAACATCCACAGTTATTTTAACCATGCTGTTCTCTAATTGTTCCAATTGTGCTGCCATATATTTCCTCCTGCCAGCTGAACTCTTTATATGTTCATTATTTTTATTCTTATTTTAGACTTTTGTATTTTAGACTTTTTGTCTTTCTTTGACTATTCCCGATTAATGAGGGTACCATATCACACAGTTTTCTGCAATAAATTGCTAGAAAAATGATTTTCGACGTACAAACTATATTATCACAAAAGAATTTGAAAATATTTTGAATTTTTATCAAATTATTTTGTCTTTTACTATAAATGTAAATTTATATTGATATATCTATTTGCTTTTTTAGAAAATTGTTCTATACTAGAAACATTCAAACGGTCATTTGAACGTTTGATTGAAAAAATATTTTAAATTTACTCAATATAATTAAATTTTACAGGAGGAATTAATTATGAAAAGAGCTTATAAATTAGAGAATTTAGGATGCGCTAATTGTGCTGCAAAAATGGAAAAAGATATTTCTAATCTTTCAGGCGTTAATTCTGCCAGAATTAACTATATGACCTCTAAATTAATTTTAGATGCTGAAGATGAAAAATTTACAGAAGTTTTAGATGAATCACAAAAAATCGCAAATAAATATGAACCAGACCTAATTATCAAAAAATAATTTTCATCATATTTCATCATATTGTTAAGGCTATTAAATGATCTATTAATATTAGAAGATTAAATTCATCAAGCATGCCTTCAAAAATGGAACTAGGAGTCATAAATGGACATTCTTATTTCTAAAAAAGAAAAACCTTTAATTCAGCGTATTATCTTAACTTTTATTTTATCTATAATGCTTTTTATCCTGATTAAAGTTCTGCAAGTTGATACAAATCAGAATATGACTATATTCAATTATCAAACTGATAATCTCTGGCTATTAATCACAACCTTTTTACTTTATTTATATATTGGGTACGATATCATTTGGACAGCCATTCGAAATATTTCTCATGGTACTATTTTTGATGAAAACTTTTTGATGTCAATTGCCACGATTGGAGCTTTTTTAATCGGTGAATATAGTGAAGGCATAGCTGTTATGCTCTTTTATCAAATTGGTGAATTTTTACAAAGAGCAGCTGTAAATAAATCGCGTAAATCTATTGCTGATTTAATGGATATTGCTCCAGAATATGCCAATATTATGCAAGACGGAGAAATGCAACAAGTTGATCCTTATGAAGTCTCCATCGACGATCAAATTATTGTTCTACCTGGCGAGCGTATCCCTTTAGATGGTATCGTGATTGAAGGCAGTTCATCACTTGACACTTCTGCTTTAACAGGAGAGTCTTTACCTGTCGATATTGAAAAAGGCGAAGAAGTTTTTAGTGGCAGCATCAATTTATCTGCCAAAATTATTATTCAAGTCAAAAAAGAATATGATGATTCTGTGGTTGCTAATATATTAGAATTAGTGGAAAACGCAACTGATCAAAAAGCCAATGCTGAGGTTTTTGCAACCACTTTTGCCAGATATTACACACCAATCGTTTTCTTTGCAGCCATAGCTTTAACATTAATCCCAGTTTTATTTTTCCAGCAAAATTTTGCCGCTTGGTTAGAGCGTTCTTTAATATTTTTAGTTGTATCTTGTCCATGCGCATTAGTTGTTTCTATTCCACTCACCTTTTTTGGCGGAATAGGAGCCGCTTCAAAAGTAGGCGTCTTGGTTAAAGGTAGCAATTATTTAGAATATTTAGCTAAAGTTAATACCATCGTTTTTGATAAAACAGGAACCTTAACTTATGGTAATTTTCAGGTTACTAATATTGTTGCTAATGGCATGTCCAAAGAAGAATTATTGCAAATTGCCGCTCATGCCGAATACTATTCCAATCATCCTATTGCCAAAAGTATTATCGCTGCCTATCCAGAAAAGATTAAGCCTGAATCAATAGGAAATCCTATAGAAATTAGTGGTCAAGGGATTGAAGTGAACTATCAAGGGCAGAAAATTTTAGCGGGTAATAAAAAATTAATGTCTGAAAATAAAATAGATTTACCTATTGTAGAAGAAATTGGCAGTGTTGTTTATTTTGCTAAAGAGGATAAATTTATTGGATATATTTGTATTGATGATTTATTGAAGGAAAACACGAAAAAAACTATTCAAGATTTAAAGAAAATTGGTATTAATCAAACAATCATGTTGACTGGAGATCGTCAACCTGTAGCTAAAAAAATTGCTGAATCTGTCAGTATTGATGATTATTATGCGGAATTATTACCACAAGACAAAGTGGAACAATTGCAAAGAATTATCCATGCTAATAAAAAAGGGTTAGTCGCTTATGTTGGTGATGGCATCAATGACGCACCTGTTTTAGCTTTAGCTGACGTCGGTATTGCTATGGGTGGTCTTGGTTCTGCTGCTGCAGTTGAAGCTGCAGATATTGTTATTATGCAAGATCAGCTCGAACGTATTGTTGATGCTATTAAAGTCGGGCGCAAAACTCTCGGTATTGCCAAACAGAATTTAATAATTGCCTTATCCATAAAAACTATTATTTTAATTTTGGCAACTTTTGGTTTTGCGAATCTCTGGCTTGCTGTTTTTGGTGATGTTGGTGTGACAATTATTGCTGTATTTAATGCTTTACGAGCCTTATTAGTCGAGAAGAAATAGTTTTTTATTCACATAAATGATCTGTATCAGTAATTTATTTTTCCTGATCTGTTTTATTATTTTGAGGAATATTTAATTCTTTTATTGGACAAATCTCTGAAAAATAAGTTTCTATAATATGATGAATTAATTCTGCCAATTCCGTGTCAGCCAATTTATAATAAATTTCTTTGCCATCACGTCGGCTTGTAATCAAATTATTATCATTTAAGGTTCTTAAATGATGAGAAACAACTGCCTGACTTTTATCTACGGCTGAAGCGATATTAATACCACATTCTTCTGTATGGCATAGAAACCAAAGGATCCTTAATCTTGTACCATCAGCTAATTGTTTAAATAAATTTGCTGCGTCAATAAATTTTGTTTCTGGCGGCATAGCTTCTATTAATTTTTCAGTATATTCATGATGATGATGTGGTAATTGTTCTGTCATATAAAACCTCTTTGATTACTTCTTTTCTTTAAATCTACCTTTAATCTTTTCTATTTTTATTTATTAATTAAATTATACTTTAGTCTTTTACATTTATTGTAACAATTCAATCATACTTTAATCTTTTCCAGTTTTTCAATCAAAACCAGAAAAAAGCCGTTCCTTTTGACGATTGTCAAATTGGGAACAGCTTCAAATCTAATTGATATTTTAAATTGTATTAAGCATCCGATTTTTTGCCCGAAAGCCATTTGGGAACAGCCCATTTGAATCCTTCTTTACCACGGTTTGACAATACAATACTTTGTAACAAAATGAAGAAACAAATCATAGCGCCAGTCGTAATACTCTGCCACCATGGATCGGTCAGACCAGAAGCTACTACGATTGCTTTTATGGTTGAGAGAGTCAACACACCAAAGAATGTTCCAACAACACCGCCAACACCTCCAGAAAGTAAAGTACCACCTATAATGGCAGAAGCAATGGCATTCATTTCTGCACCGGCTGCATTTGTTGCGTTTCCTGCACCTGTATGCATCAGGAAGACAAATCCACCTAGACCCGCCAATAATCCGCTAATCAAATAAGCTAGGAATTTAGTGCGTTTCACATTAATACCCAACATCAAGGCACTATTGCTATTTCCACCGATGGCATAAAAATGACGTCCTAAACGTGACCATTTTAACATGGCAAAAATAATCAAAACCATGACTAAAGCGATGATGACCCCGTACTCAATCTTTGCAGGAATGAGGTTCCCATTTTTAGCGGTATGGCCAAGCCAAGGAATTTGAATACGCGCATTCTTCAAAGCCAAAAATCCTTCATTTTGGACATTGCGTGGTTTGACACTAACAATAGTTGTCATACCCTGCGAAAAAAACATGCCTGCCAAGGTCACGATAAAGGGTTGAATATCCAAATATGAAACTAAATACCCGTGAACCACGCCAAAACAAAGACCAATACCTAAAGCTAATAACAAAGCCGTAAAGACATTTCCACCGTGATCATCTAAAAAAACGACACAAGACATAACAACTAATCCTGTTATTCCGCCAACTGAAATATCTATCCCACCTGTAATCATAACGATAGTCAGACCACAAGATATAAGCAATAAGGATGCATTATTATTAAACATATCAAACAGTTGCTGAGGACGTAGAAAACCACCACCCCAAATCAACATAGCCAAAACATACATACCAACAAAGATTGAAATCGTAATCGTTAATAATAGTTTTGAATCCGTCATGGGTTCTTTGCGTGTTTTAATTGATGTCATTTCTTTTTTACTCATATCAATTTCCCCCCACAACAGCATTTTTCTTTGTTTTGCCTGTTATTTTTTTCCATAAATTGCTAGCCTGGGTTTTCACAACCGGCGAACCTATGACAACAATAAGGACTATAACTACAGCTTTATACGCTTTAATGGAGGTAGAAGAAACCTTCATCGCATATAATGTTGTTGTCAGCGCCTGAATTGCATAGGCACCAATCACAGAGCCAACCATCTTAAACTTACCGCCAGACAAAGCATTACCGCCAATAGCAACGGCCAAAATCGCATCCATCTCAATACCAATTAATAAGGTTTCATGATTGATAAGTCCCAATCGGCTAACACTGATACAACCAGCAATAGCCACACATAAACCAAGTATGATAAAAGACAAGAGTTTCATGCCCGTAGCATTAATCCCATTCAATTTAGCTGCTTCTTTATTGATACCAACCGCCTGCGTATAGAGGGATAAGTTGGTAAATTTAAAAATTAATGT
>LFRM01143899.1_pt1 | contig 11270 bp, 7 predicted proteins | sample 618341 | NCBI WGS metagenome assembly LFRM01 (sample SAMN03654438, study PRJNA283298) | anaerobic digester metagenome | isolation source: pool of bioreactors CSTR01a, CSTR02a, and CSTR03a thermophilic anaerobic... | place: Denmark: Kgs. Lyngby | collected 2014-05-21
GGCGACGTGGTGTCGCGCTACTGGCGCCTGCGCGGCTACGACGTCATGCATCCCATCGGCTGGGACTCCTTCGGGCTGCCCGCGGAGAATGCCGCCATCAAGGCCGACGCCCACCCCGCCACCTGGACCTACAACAACATCGAGACGCAGGTGCGCTCCTTCAAGCGCTATGGCCTGAGCCTCGACTGGTCGCGTCGCCTGCACACCTCCGATGAGGACTACTACCGCTGGACCCAGTGGCTGTTCAACCGGTTCTACGAGCGCGGCCTGGCCTACCGCAAGGATTCCTTCGTCAACTGGTGCCCGCAGGACCAGACGGTGCTGGCCAACGAGCAGGTCGTCGACGGCAAGTGCGAGCGCTGCAAGTCCGAGGTGACCAAGCGCAAGCTCAACCAGTGGTACTTCAAGATCACCGACTACGCCCAGGAACTGCTCGACGACATGTCGATGCTGGAGGATGGCTGGCCGGATCACGTGCTGGCGATGCAGCGCAACTGGATCGGCCGCAGCGAGGGCGCCCACGTCGACTTCACCGTCGAGGGCCGCGACGAGCCCATCACGGTGTTCACCACGCGCCCCGACACCCTCTACGGCGCCACGTTCATGGTGGTGGCGCCCGACGGCGAACTCGCCGCGGAACTGGTCACCGAGGAGCAGCGCGCCGAGTTCGAGGCGTACGTCGAAAAGGTCAAGCGAACCACCGAGATCGAGCGCCAGTCCACCGAGAACGAGAAGAGCGGCGTGTGGCTGGGCGTCCACGCCACCAACCCCGTCAACGGCGAGCAGGTCCCGATCTGGGCCGCCGATTACGTGCTGGCCGACTACGGCACCGGCGCGATCATGGCCGTGCCCGCCCACGACCAGCGTGACCTCGACTTCGCCCGCAAGTTCGGCCTCCCCGTGCGCACCGTCCTCGACGTCGACGGCACCAACCCCGAGGAGACCGGCATCGCCACCGTCGGCGACGGCGCGTACCTCAACTCCGGCATTCTCGACGGCCTGACGGACAAGGCCTCCGGCGTCGCCCGGATCACCGAACAGCTCGAGGCCGACGGCAAGGGCACCGGCACTGTGCAGTTCCGCCTGCGCGACTGGCTGCTCTCGCGCCAGCGCTTCTGGGGCTGCCCCATCCCCGTGATCCACTGCGCCGAGTGCGGCGAGGTCCCCGTCCCCGATGACCAACTTCCCGTCCGTCTGCCGGACCTGCGTGGCTCCGCGTTGTCGCCCAAGGGCACCTCCCCGCTGGCCTCGGCCACCGAGTGGGTCAACACCGAGTGCCCCACCTGCGGGGGCCCCGCCCAGCGCGACACCGACACCATGGACACCTTCGTGGACTCGTCGTGGTACTTCTTCCGCTACTGCTCACCCGGCTACGACGGGGGGCCGTTCAACCCCGACGATGTCGCCAAGTGGATGCCAGTGGCCCAGTACGTGGGCGGCGTCGAGCACGCCATCCTCCACCTGCTCTACATGCGCTTCTTCTCGAAGGTGCTGCGGGACATGGGCATGGTCAACTTCGACGAGCCGATGCTGCGGCTGCTGAACCAGGGTCAGGTCATCAACGAGGGCAAGGCCATGAGCAAGTCCCTCGGCAACGGCGTCGACCTCGGCAAGCAGATCGACGAGTTCGGCGTCGACGCGGTGCGCCTCACGATGATCTTCGCCGGCCCGCCGGAGGACGACATCGACTGGGCAGAGGTCTCGCCCGGATCCAGCCTGAAGTTCCTGCAGCGCGCCTACCGCCTCGCCGCCGATGTCGCCTCCCAGCCCGGTGTGGACTTCGCAGCCGGTGACCCTGGCCTCCGCAAGGCCACCCACAAGGCGATCGCCGAGATCAGCCAACTGCTCGACGGCGGGCGCTTCAACGTGGCCGTGGCCCGGACCATGGAACTGGTCAACGCCACCCGCAAGACCATCGACTCCGGGGCCGGCGCCGCAGATCCCGCGGTGCGCGAGGCCGTGCAGTTCGTCGCCCAGTCCCTCAGCGTCGTGTCGCCCTACGTGGCCGAGGAGATGTGGGAGCTGCTGGGCCTGCCCCCGTCGATCGCCAACAGCACCTGGCCGACGGCCGACCCCTCGCTGATCGTGGACGACACGGTCACGATGGTCGTCCAGATCCAGGGCAAGGTGCGCGGCAAGCTCGAGGTGCCGGCTGACATCACGGAAGAGGACGCCCTGGCGGCGGCCCTCGCCGACGATGCCGTCCAGCGTTCGTTGGCCGGCCGGGAGATCATCAAGGTCATCGCGCGCCTGCCCAAGATGCTGAGCCTCGTTCCCGGCAAGTGACGGCGTCCTGACGGGGCAGGGCGGGCGGTCCTGGATCCAGGCTGAGCGTGGCGGGTCCGAGCTTGCGAGGACCGCGTCACGTCGAAGGGCGACCGTAGCCTGCCTGTGGCATCAGGCCACTTATCCACAGCCCGGCCGTCTCGTGGTGATTCGCCCCCTGTTCTGACAACCATGGGGGTATGCAGCACACCGACGCGGAGGAGTACGCCCGCGCCCGGCTCGCCTACGTGAGCGCCGGCCGGCCCGCGCTCAGTGCGCCCCGGCGGGCATTGATCGTGGACGAGGCATCCCCGCCCACGCCTGATCCGCCGGCACAGGCGCGGCCCGAACCGACAGCCACCGCGCAACCTGCCCGGCCACGGCTGTCCCTCAAGCACCTTGCGGTGGTGGCGGTGCTGCTCCTGTGCGGCGTCGGCGTCGCCATGTCCGCCCTCAGCAGGAGCGCAGCCACCGAGGTGCCGGTTGCCCCAGGGGTGAGTGCAGCCCCACCCGAGCCGTCGAGCCCGCCCCCTCCGGTGATGGTGCGGGTGCACGTCGCCGGGGCGGTCGCGGCACCCGGCGTCGTCAGCATCCCGGAGGACGCCATCGTCCAGGACGCCATCGCCGCTGCCGGAGGGTTGGCCGACGGCGCGGATCCCGCCCAGCTCAACCTGGCGGCTCCGGTGGGCGATGGCATGCAGATCCTGATCGGCACCGTCGAGGATCCCATCGGCGAGGTCGTGGGCGCCGAGCCATCGACCTCGGGCGGATCCACCGGTGGTCAGGTGAACCTCAACAAGGCCACGCAGTCAGAGCTTGAATCCCTGCCGGGCGTCGGCCCGGTGACGGCGCAGGCCATCATCGCGTGGCGTGACGAGAACGGCTCCTTCAGTTCCGTGGCGGAGTTGCAGGAGATCAGCGGCATCGGCCCCAAAACCTTCCAGAAGCTCCAACCCCTCGTCACGACATGAACCACGATTGGAGGCTCGTCCCGCTGGCCGTCGCCACCTGGGCTGCGGCCTGGATCGGGGTCTCTGGCTGGCAGCCCGGGCGTGAGGCGGTGATCGCCTGCTTCGTTGGCCTCTCGCTTCTGGGCATCGTGGCCCTCCGGGCGAGGCGCCACTGGACGGCGATGCTCATCGCCGTCTTCACGCTCACCTTGCTGATGTCCGGGCTGCAGAGTTGGCAGCGGCACCACTCCGCCGTGGCCGAACTCGCCGCGGAAAAGGCGATCGGCACCGTCCGCCTCAAGCTGCTGGCCGAACCCCAGCCGCGCGAGCGGGTGGTGGTGGGCCGGGCCCAACTCGAATCCGTGGAGGCGCGCCAGACCCTCGTGGCGGCACGGGTGCCCGTCGTCGTGCTGGCCAGCGGTGACATGGGGGAGGCACTGCTCGGCCTCACCGCGGGAGCCACCTACGAGGTGCGGGCCCGGCTCGGGCCACCAGAGCCGACGGAGTCCGCGGCCGCCGTACTGAGCCTGCGCGCCGTCAGTGCCCTCGTCCGGGAGCCGAACCTGGTGGATTCCGCCGTCAACGCTACGCGGCAGGGCCTCCGCGATGCGGTCGCCCACTCGCCGCCGCGCCAGGCCGCGCTCGTGCCCTCACTGGTGGTGGGGGACACCTCTGCGGTCGATCCCATCATGGAGGAGCAGTTCCGGGTGACGGCACTCACCCACCTCATGGCGGTCAGCGGTGCGAACCTCACCCTGATGCTCGGTGTGGTGCTGGCGGCCGTCCGCGGGATCGGCCTGCGGGGCTGGGGCGTGCGCATCGCCGCGGTCGGAGGGGTCGCGGCCTTCGTGCTGATCTGCGGCCAGGAGCCGTCCGTGTACCGCGCCGCCGCAATGGGCCTCGTGGCGCTGGCCGCGGTGGGCGTGGGGGTGGGGCGACGCACCATCCGCTCACTCAGCCTGGCCGTGCTGGTGCTCGTCTGGCTCGATCCATGGATGGCCAGGTCCGTGGGCTTCGCCCTCTCGGCCGCGGCCTGCGCCGGGATCGTCCTGCTGGGGCCCCACTTCGTCGCCGCTCTGTCGCAGTGGGCGCCACGCTGGGCCGCGGAAGCTCTGTCTGTTCCGTTGGCCGCACAACTGGCCACTCAGCCGATCATCACCTGGCTGAGTGACCAGGTCTCGGTGGTCGGGGTTGTCACCAACGTGCTGGCCGGCCCCTTCGTCGGGCCCACCACCGTGCTCGGGTTCGCCGCCGCGCTGCTGTGCCTCGTCCCGTGGCTGGCTGCGGGCCCGGGCTGGTTGGCCGGCTGGTGCGCCCAACCCATCCTGTGGCTCGCTGAACTCGGGGCCTCGCTGCCCACCGCCGCCTGGGCCTGGGAGGGCTCCACCGGCGGCATCCTCCTCGTGACGGTGGGTTCCGCCGCCCTGGCCGTCGTCCTGCTCTGGGCGCTGCGCCACTGGTGGGGCGGCGTCGGCTTCATCGCGGTCTTCCTGCTGGCGGCGGTGGTTCGCCCCGTAGCACTGGGCTGGCCGGGGGCGTGGCAGGCGACCTTCTGCGATGTGGGGCAGGGGGACGCCACGGTGCTCAACGCCGGAGCGGGAGCGGCCATCGTCGTGGATGCCGGTCCGAGCGCCGGGCTGACGATCGCATGCCTCGAGTCGCTGGGCGTCGAATCCGTCCCCCTGCTGATCCTCACGCACTACCACGCCGATCACGTGGGAGGCGCTGAGGATGTCATCACCCGCTACCGGCCGTCGCTCATCCTTGTCCGCGCCGGCCTTCAGCCGGGTTGGCTCACGGAGGCGGGCAGCGCCGTGGGGGCCGTGGTCCGGTCAGCCGTGCCGGGCGAGGTGCTGCAGGTCGGCGCGGCCACGTGGTGGACCGCCTCGGCCTGGGAGCCCGTCGGTGCGGCGGTCCCAGAGGCCGAGGGCGAAGGCTCCCCGGAGAACGACGCCTCGGTCATCGGGGTCGGGAGTTCCGGCGCACTGCGGGTGTTGCTGGCCGGTGACGCGGAGCCCACTGGCCAAGGCGTCGCCCTCCGAGCGGCGGCTGAGCACGGCGTCGACCTGTCGGCGGAAGTGCTGAAGCTGCCCCATCATGGCTCATCGAGGCAGGAACCACGCTTCTTCGAGGCCAGCGGCGCCAGCCTGGCCGTGGCCAGCGCGGGGGAGGGCAACTCCTACGGACATCCCAGCGTGAGCGCCATTGACCTCGCGCGGTCCATGGGCATGGACATTGCGAGGACGGACACGCAGGGTGCCATCGCCGTGTCGCTGGCTGATGGGGTGCTCACGGTCCGCACCAATCGTTAGCGTCGGCGAAGCTAGGATCGGGCCCATGGCCAGAGCTGTCCACGAACGCGAGATCACCAGCCCCGTGTCCCTCACCCTGCCCGACGGGAGGCTCAACCCGGGGGCGGTCGGCTGGACCAGGACCAGGCAGATCACCACCGACGGGATCGGCCGCGGCCTCCGCGGGCTGGGCCGCAACAAGCGTTGGGAATACTGGGCCGTGACCACGCCCACGCACATCGTCGCGCTGGTCACCTCAGACATCGACTACGCGGCGGTCCACGGCATCTGGTGCCTGGCCCGGGCCACCGGCGAAGCCATCGCCCACGACGCCATCGGCGTGCTCGGGCGCAGCGTCACCATGCCCGGCACCCTTGGACAGGGGCCAGTCCGCGCCTCGACGAGGAAGGTGAAGATCGCGATCGACGAGGTCGAGGGCGGCACCCGGCTTCGGGCCCGTGGCCCACGGGTCTCCTTCGACGTGGTCGCCCACCGCCCCGAAGGGCATGAGTACCTCGGTGTCGTGGTGCCGTGGACCGACCGGCTCTTCCAATACACCGTCAAGGACGTCGCCCGCCCCGCCACGGGCATCATCACCGTCGACGGCGTGACCACGCAGGTCTCGGACGACGCGTGGGCAACGCTCGACCACGGCCGTGGACGCTGGCCCTACGACGTCTCCTGGAACTGGGGCGCCGGGTCAGGCACCACCAACGGCCGCGTCATCGGCGTCCAGGTGGGCGGTCAGTGGACCGACGGCACCGGCAGCGTCGAGAACTCGCTGCTGGTCGACGGCAAGCTCTCCAAGATCAGCGAGGAGCTGGTCTGGAGCTACGACACCGAGCGCTGGATGGCGCCCTGGCGCGTGACCGGCGAACGCGTCGACCTCACGTTCGTTCCCTTCCACCTCAGGCGAGCGGTCACCGACCTGAAGATCTTCTCGGCGAAGACCCACCAGTGCTTCGGCCACTGGCACGGCCGGGTGCGCGATGACGCGGGGGACTGGATCGAGTACGCCGACATCGTGGGCTGGGCCGAGGACGTCCACAACCGCTGGTGAGTCCGTCAGGAGTTCGTGAACCGGATCTCGTACATCTCGGGCCAGTACTTGCCCGTCACGTACCACGTGTCGGCGTCCGGGTCGTGGGCGATGCCGTTGAGCACCTCGTCCTTGGTGAACTCCCTCCCGCTGGCCTCCTCCGCCTGTGCGGCAAGCGGTGACAGGTCGGCCACGGCGTCGACGGTGCCGTGCGTCGGGTCGATGCGCACGAGGTCGTTGGCCAACCACACATTGGCCCAGATCCGGCCGTCGGCGCACTCGAGTTCGTTGAGTCGGTCGAGCGGTTCGCCGTCATGGGTGACCCCAACCGTCGAGGACACCTCGAAGGTCTCGGGGCTGTGCGACATGAGCTGCGATGATCCGTCTGAGCGCCACAACTGCTCGCCGTCGTGGCACAGGCCCCAGCCCTCGCCGTCGATGCTGAGGCTGCCTGCGGGGGAGAGGTCATCGACCCGCCAGGCGTGGACGACGCCCTCCTGCCAGGTCAGTTGCAGGAGCGTGTCGCCCAGCAGCGTGAGGCCCTCGCCGAAGTGCTCGTCGGGCAGCCAGGCGCTCTGGAGCACCTCGCCGGTGCTGGCCCGCACCAGCGACACCCGGGACTCTCCGTAGCGTCCGGAGGATTCGGCGAGCAGGTCGTCGCCGACGAACTCCAGCCCCTGTGTGAAGCTGGTGGGGTCGTGCGGGAGGGTCCGGACGAGTTCCCACTCAAGCTGGGCCGGTTCGCCAGTGGCAGGCGTCGCCGAGCAGCCAGCCATGAGGAGGAGGCCGGCTGCCGCGGCGACGGTGGCGCGCATGGTCAGCGGGTGGTGGCCCGCGGCTCGAGGCCCGCCGCGCGGTACATGGCGTCGATGACGCGCATCTCGGCCACCGAATCCTCGGGGTTGCTGAGCACGGGGGTGCCGTTGCGCACCGCGTCGACGAACACTGCCAACTGGGCCGCGTAGCTCGAGGGCTCGCTGGGCACCTTCACCGTGGTCACGTCCTGCTCAGTGGTCAGCGTGATGCTGTTGCCGCCCTGCGGCTTGACGAAGCCCTCCACCTCGATGGTGCCCTTCGTGCCTTCGATGACGGCGCTCTGGCGCTCCTCGTCCTCGAGCAACGAACTGGAGATCCGGCCGATGGCGCCGCTGGGGAACCTCAACTCCGCGCTGAGCGCCTCGTCGAGGCGGGGGTCGTCCGATGGGCGTGCCTCGGCCGAGACCACCTCAGGCTCTTCGCGCATGACGCTGCGCACGAAGTGCAGGCTGTAACAGCCGAGGTCCATCGTGGCGCCGCCCGCGAGGTCCTGGATGTAGCGGATGTTGGTGCGGTCCGGCAGATTGATGTCGAAGTGCGCCTCGATCTCGGTGATGTCTCCGATGATCTTCATGTCGACGAGCTTGAGGACCTCTTGCATGAGGCCGTGGTAGCGGTAGTGGAAGCCCTCCATGACCACGCGGTCCGACTGCTCGGCGCGTCGGGCGACCTCCTCGGCCTCCTCGACGTTCGATGCGAATGGCTTTTCGACCAGCACGTGCTTGCCGGCGTCGAGCGCGGCGATGGTCCACTTCCCGTGCTCCGAGTTGGGCAGCGGGATGTAGACGGCGTCAACCTGATCGTCGGCCAGCAACGCCTCGTAGGTTTCATGCACCGTGGCGATGCCGTGCTCCTCCGCGAACCTCTCGGCCCGGCCGCGGTCACGGGCGGCGACTGCGTACAACTCCACGTCCCGGTTGGCCTTGGCCGGCTCGATGAGTGCCGAGGGTGTGATGCCGGCAGCGCCGAGGATGCCGAAACGGATGGGGGTGGTCATGGGGGAACTCCTCACTCAGACGTCGTTTCCGATTGTATGGGCACGGTGCGGGCCCCGACTGAGACAAATGTCGCTCCGGGCTGGCAGGATCGGGGTCATGACCTCTCCGTTCGGCACCGCCGTCCTCATCTCCGGCCCGGAGCAGCTGCTCGCGCAGCGCATCGTCGCGGAGACGAAGTCGCGTGCCATGGCCTCGCACCCGGAAGCCGAAGTCAACGAGATCCTCGCCTCTGAGCTGGAGGATTCGATGCTGGCAGAGGTCATCGGAGGGTCGCTGTTCTCCAGCCACATCGTCGCCATCATCGACGACGTGGGCTCCTGCCCTCCGGCAGTGGTGGATCAACTCGTCGCGGTGGCGAAGAACCCGCCGGAGGACCTGTGCCTGATCCTCCTGCACCCCGGTGGCGTGAAGGGCAAGGGCCTCATCGACAAACTGAAGAAGGCCAAAGTCCCCGTCGAGGCGGCGGCTGCGCTCAAGCCGTGGGAGGTGCCCGGATTCGTCATGGGCGAGGCCAAGCGCCAGCGCATCCGCATGCACCAGGATGCCGCCGACGAACTGGTGGCGGCCGTCGGTCACGACCTGCGAACGCTGGCCTCGGCCATCAACCAGCTCGTGTCTGATTCCGGCACCAACGAGATCGACGCCTCCATCGTGCGCCGCTACTTCGCGGGCCGTGCGGAGGTCACCGGGTTCGCCGTTGCGGATGCGGTGTTGGCGGGCAATGCCACCGTCGCCATGGAGCGGCTGAGGTGGGCGCTGGAAACGGGGGTGCCACCGGTGCTGATCACCAGCGCCGTGGCCAGTTCCTTCCGCGGCCTGGCCAAGTACCTGGACGCTCAGAACAGCAGGCTGCGTGGGGCGGAACTGGCCCGCGAGATCGGCGTGCCCCCGTTCAAGCTCAAGGACTATGCCCGTGCCTCGAACACCTGGCAGGTGGGCGGCGTGGCCGAGGCCATCCGGATCATCGCCCGCGGGGATGCGGAGGTGAAGGGTGCGGCCACCGATGCTGCCTTTGCGTTGGAACGCATGGTGCTCGGGGTGCTGCAGCAACGCCGCCACTGAAGCGGACACTGCGATTTGGCGCCATCGGCCACCCTCAGGTAAGGTTGAGCGTCGCGTGCAAACGCAAGACCGAGTACACACCCTTTGAATCGAAGAGGCCTGCCCCGTGGCGAACATCAAGTCCCAGATCAAGCGCAACAAGACCAACGAGATTGCCCGTCGTCGCAACAAGGCGGTCAAGTCTGAACTGCGCACCCACATCCGCAACGTCCGCACCGCTGTCGCAGAGGGCGAGTCCGACAAGGCCGCCGAGCTGCTGGTCGTCGCCAATCGCGCGCTCGACCGCGCCGTCAGCAAGGGCGTCATCCACAAGAACCAGGCCGCGAACCGCAAGTCGAAGATCTCGACGGCCGTCGCCGGCCTCTGAGCCAGCACCCCAGCTGCTGCTTGATTCGCAACAGCGCCTTGACCCTCGGTCGTCAAGGCGCTGTTTTGCGTCCCCGGAGACGCCAGGCGCGGCTGAGGGCCACACGGTTGCGGTGCGGGTAGCATTGTCCATCGGGCCACGCTCCGTGAGAGGATGGCCTGTCCCTGTCACCCACGAGGAATGTTGATGCCCGCACCCCGCCCTGGCAAGACTGATCCGGCGATCATCCGGAACTTCAGCATCATCGCGCACATCGACCACGGCAAGTCCACCCTGGCCGACCGCATGCTGCAGTTGACGAAGGTGGTCGACGACCGGTCGATGCGTGCTCAGTACCTCGACCGGATGGACATCGAGCGCGAACGCGGCATCACCATCAAGTCCCAAGCCGTGCGCATGCCGTGGACCAAGGACGGCGAGACCTACGTCCTCAACATGATCGACACGCCGGGCCACGTCGACTTCACCTATGAGGTCTCCCGCTCGCTGGCGGCCTGCGAGGGCGCCATCCTCCTCGTCGACGCCGCCCAGGGCATCGAGGCCCAGACGCTGGCGAACCTCTACCTCGCCATTGAAGCGGACCTGCACATCATCCCGGTCCTCAACAAGATCGACCTGCCCAACGCCAACCCCGAGAAGTACGCGGCGGAACTCGCCGGCATCATTGGCTGCGACGTCGACGACGTCCTCCAGGTCTCGGGCAAGACCGGCATGGGCGTGACCGAACTGCTCGACGCCGTCGTCGACCAGATCCCGGCGCCCGTCGGTGACGCCGATGCTCCCGCCCGGGCTCTCATCTTCGACTCGGTCTACGACACCTACCGCGGCGTCGTCACCTACGTGCGCGTGGTCGACGGCGCGCTCGGCCACCGCGAACGCATCCGCATGATGTCGACGCAGGGCACCCACGAACTCCTCGAGGTGGGCGTCATCTCGCCGGATCCCGTCAAGTCCGACGCCATCGGCGTCGGAGAGGTCGGCTACCTCATCACCGGGGTGAAGGACGTGCGCCAGTCCCGCGTCGGCGATACCGTCACCCTCGAGTCGCGGCAGGCCGCCCAGGACCTCGGCGGTTACCGCCACCCCAATCCGATGGTGTACGCGGGGCTCTACCCGATCGACGGGGACGAGTTCAACGAACTGCGCGAGGCCCTCGAGAAGCTCCAACTCAACGACGCGGCGCTCACCTACGAACCCGAGACCTCCGGCGCGCTGGGCTTCGGCTTCCGCATCGGCTTCCTCGGCCTGCTGCACATGGAGATCGTGCGCGAGCGGCTTGAGCGCGAGTTCAACCTGTCGCTGATCTCCACCGCCCCCAACGTCGTCTACCGCGTGGTGATGGAGGACGGCTCCGAGCACACGGTGACCAACCCGTCGGAGTACCCCGAGGGCAAGATCGCGGCGGTCCACGAACCGATCGTCCGCGGCACCATCCTGACGCCCGCCGAATACCTGGGCACGATCATCGAACTCTGCCAGAAC
>LFRM01108980.1_pt4 | contig 11268 bp, 10 predicted proteins | sample 618341 | NCBI WGS metagenome assembly LFRM01 (sample SAMN03654438, study PRJNA283298) | anaerobic digester metagenome | isolation source: pool of bioreactors CSTR01a, CSTR02a, and CSTR03a thermophilic anaerobic... | place: Denmark: Kgs. Lyngby | collected 2014-05-21
CGCGATGTATTATAGAAACCCTGATCCTAATGTGCTGGCGCAAATAATCTTTGCGGTAATTAGGCAAAACCTTTAATAAGCGCAAATATTCTTTGCGCTTGATGGGAGGAAAATTTTTGCGTATGGCAGCAAATAGGGATATTATCAGGGTTTTTTCTTTTGGCACGGTTTTTGCTATATAATTTAGGCAGAATAACTATTAAGAGAATAAAGGAAGTAAGAGAATAAAAGGAGACTGTATTGTAAGCCGGATTTATTAACTACTTAACTTGAATGTAGGCAGGTTGACAGGTGTCAGGACAGGGAGTTTTCCCTTGTTACCATTAGATGAGCGGATTTCAGCCCAAACTTCAATTATTATTACAAACCTCAATTACCATCATAAGGAGGCTTCGATGTGGAGAAGTTGATATCAAACTACAGCGAACAGGTTACACCTCAGTTGAAATGGGTAACTGATGAGCAGCTTGAGCAAATCCATTATGCAACACTCGAAGTGTTGGAGCGCACCGGGATTGTGGTAAAGAACAAGGAAGCACTGGAGTTGTTGAAGGATGCAGGCTGCCGGGTCGAGGGTGAGCATGTCTGGATCCAGCCATGGCTGGTGGAGGATTGCTTGCGGCTGGCACCCAAACGGATAACTGTGTCCAACAGGTTAGGGGAGCGGGTGATGCCCCTAGAAAAGAACAGGGTTTACTATGGAACAGGATCTGATCTACCATTCACTATCGATTTAGAGACCAATGAACGCAGAACATCTACCAAACAAGATGTTGTTGATGCATCCAGGGTTGTTGACGCTCTTCCTAACTATGATTTTTTAATGAGCTATGCCATTGCTTCAGATACCAACCCTGATGTCAGCGACCTGCATCAGTTTGAGGCCATGACATTAAACTGCAGCAAGCCTATCATTTTCACCGCCCATAATGCCGAAAACACTGAAGCACTGATTCAGATGGCTGCCGCCTGTGTTGGTGGTGTGGAAAACCTGAAAGCTAATCCATATATTATTCTTTACTCTGAACCGATTTCTCCTTTGGTGCACACCCATGATGGGGTGGGCAAAATGTTTAAATGCTTTGAATACAACATTCCTGTAGTCTATACACCAGGTGTCCTGGCGGGAGGCACAACACCTGTGACCAAGGCAGGGTGTATTACTCTGATGAATGCTGAAAACCTGGCTGGTGTAGTGATCGCTCAGTTAAAGAAAAAGGGTGCTCCTATCATCATTGGTGGTGGTGCAACACCGATGGATATGAAAACCACTACCACCCTCTATGGTGCACCTGAAACCTATATGAACTACGGCATTATGACACAGCTTGCCCAGTTCTATGGGCTGCCCAACTTCACAGAAGCTGGTTGTGTCAATGCACCTGTGCCTGATGTGCAAGCAGGTGCTGAAGCAGCAGCCACAATTCTGATGACCCAGTTGGAAGGCTGCAATCTGGTGCATGATGTGGGGTATCTGGAAGGGGGCAAAACCGGTTACCTGCCCTTCCTGGCCATTTGTGATGACCTGATCAGTATGGCCAGATATAGTGGAGCGGGAGCTAGAATCTCCCGGGATCATCTGGCTGTGGACTGCATCCATGAAGTGGGTCCCGGCGGCAATTATATGGCACACCCGCATACCTTCAAGTATTTCCGGGAGGAGATCTGGAGTCCTCGTTTCTTCAACAGATACCACTGGGAGCAATGGTTGGGCAAAGGTAAGGAAACCCCGATGGATAAAGCGATTAAAGAGGTTAAGAGGATTTTGGCGGAACACCAGGTTGCGGCGTTGCCTGAAGGTGCAGCAGAGGAGATGCAGAGAATTATCAGGCAGCGAGAAGAAGAAATTAGGTCTTAAGGGGGCGAGTTAGATGGACTATGCAAGCAAACACGGAGATGGTATAGCGTTTAGAACATTAACCTTGCAACAGTTGAAGGATATTCACAGCGCCAGTTGTCGTATTTTAGATGAAGTAGGAGTAGTTATACACCATGATGAAGCAGCGGATTTACTAAAGAAGTGGGGCGCCTACACAGACAGCAATGGTCGAACCCACATCCCAGAAGCATTGATAAAACAGGCGCTCCACTCCGCCCCCTCAAGAATTACTTTATATAACAGGCTGGGTGAACCGGTGATCTGGATGGAGAAATCCAATGTCCATTTTGGGGCAGGGTCCGATACACTGGTTTACCTGGACCCTTTTACAGGTGAGCGCAGGGATTGGACATCTGAGGAGGTGGCAAATGCCATCAGGGTTGTGGATGCACTTCCTCAGCTGGATTTTGTGATGTCCATGGGGCTGTTATCAGATGTGGATAAAAGGATGATCAACCGCATCCAGTATGCCTTGATGCTCAAAAACAGTGTGAAACCTCAGGTGGTCATTGCCGAGGATGCCCCAACTGTAGCTGATATTACTGAAATGGCTGCAGCAGTAGTGGGAGGACGGGAAAAGCTGAAAAATATGCCGCACTTTGTCCTTTATTGTGAGCCCACATCCCCTTTGCAGTTGCCATTTGAGTCAGTAGACAAACTGCTTTATGCCGCAGAGAACAAAATTCCGGTCAACTTCGCCTGTGGGGCAGTGGAGGGCGCTTCCACCCCGGTTACTGTGGCAGGGACTGTTGCTCAGGCCAATGCAGAGGCTCTATGTGGGCTGGTGCTTCATCAACTGAAGAACCCGGGAGCTCCTTTCCTTTACGGATTTGGAGGATCTCCTCTGGATATGCGCACTATGGTTGCCAGCTACGCGGTGCCTGAGGTTCTGCTCTTACAGGGTTGTGTATGTGACCTCGGTCGTTTCTATTCTCTCCCCAACTGGGGTTATGCGGGCTGCAGCAGTTCCAAAGATTTTGATGAACAGGCGATTTCAGAAGCAACCATGTTTACGGTTATGGGCGCGCTGCAGGGCTGCAACCTGATGCATGATGTTTTTTACATTGAGTCCGGACGTACTGGCTCTTTAGAGCTCCTGGTTTTGATGGATGAGGTCATTTCCAGAGCACGGCATGTTCTGAAGGGTGTGAACACAACCCCCGAGTATCTGGCTGTGGATGCAGTGAAACGAGTGGGGCCCGGCGGCAGCTACCTGGGTGACGCGCATACAGCCAAACATTTCCGGGAGAAATGGCAGCCCAGCTTGTCTGATTTCAGCACTTATAGTTCTTGGGAAGCGGCCGGCTCCAAAACCATGAGGGAACGGATTCGGGAAAGATTGCGCTCCATTATGGAAGAGCACAAGCCGGTACCGCTGGCACCGGAAGTGGAAGAGAAAATAGATGCGGTAATAAAACAGGCAGAGGACCGACTGGGTATTTAGTTCGGATAAACAATAAATTCTACACCTAATCGAAAAAATGGAGGGATTATCGTGGCGAGTATTAAGGATTTAACAGAGTTGGTTATCAGTGCTGACATCGAAAAGGTGAAAGAAACCACAGCCGCACTGCTGGCAGCAGGTGAAGATCCCTTGAAGCTGATCAATGAGGGTTTGATCCCGGGCATCAATGAGGTAGGGGAACGATTCAAAGAGGGCAATCTGTTTGTGCCCGAAATGATGATGTCTGCCCAGGCCATGAAGGCCGGAGTGGATCTGGCTAAAGAAAAGATCGAGGGAGCCGATATTCCCAACGCTGGTACTGTTGTTATCGGCACAGTAGCAGGTGACTTGCATGATATCGGCAAGAACCTGGTCAGCATGATGCTGGACAGCAGCGGTTTTAATGTGGTGGATCTGGGAGTAGATGTACCAACAGATAAATTTGTCGCTGCTGTCAAAGAGCATAAGGCCAGTATTGTTGGTTTGTCTGCTTTGTTGACCACAACCATGCCGGCTATGAAAGAGGTTATTGATGCACTGAAAGAGGGCAATCTGCGTGATCAAGTAAAGGTTGTTATCGGAGGAGCACCGGTCACCCAAGCCTATGCCGATGAAATCGGTGCTGATGGTTATGCAGCAGATGCCGCATTAGCAGTTGAGCTTTGCAAAGAGATTGCCTAGCTAGTTAGTGGTTGGTGGTTGGTGGTTAGTGGTTAGTGGTTGGTAGTACGTCGTTGGAGACGGAGAAGTAGGATGACACTTAAAGGAGGCCGGGCTGGTGCCTGGGAATAATAGGATAGTCCTCGGTGTGATTGGTTCAGATGTTCATGCTGTAGGTAACAAAATTTTGGAGATGGCTTTTGAAGAAGCAGGCTTTCAGGTTATTAACCTCGGGGTTATGGTTTCTCAGGAGGAGTTTATCAATGCTGCAATTGAAAGTGACGCGGCAGCGATCTTGGTATCCTCTCTCTACGGCCATGGTGAAATGGACTGCCGGGGTTTGCGGGAGAAATGTCAGGAGGCTGGTATCGGGGATATCCTCCTCTATGTGGGCGGCAACCTAGTTGTAGGTAAAAGAACCTTCAATGAGGTTGATGAGCTTTTTAAGAAAATGGGTTTTGATCGAGTATATCCTCCAGGTGTTCTCCCGGAGGTGGCTATTGAAGATTTGAAAAAGGATCTGGGTCTATGAAAGCACTGCTGATCGATTTTGGCAGCACCTATACTAAAGTCAGCCTTGTTAACCTGGTTCCTCCTGCCCTGATCGGTACATCACGGGCACCCACCACAACTGAAACCGGTTTGCTTAACGGTTTAAATAAGGCTTTGGAGGCATTTACCCCTGAGCAGTTGGACGGTATTGCAGTGAAAAAGGCCTGCAGTTCAGCTGCGGGAGGCTTGAGGATTGTAGCTATTGGCTTGGTACCGGAACTTACTGTAAAGGCCGCACGGGAGGCTGCACTGGGAGCAGGAGCAAGGGTGATGGCAACCTATGCTTACACCCTGACAGATGTGGAATTGGATGAAATAAAAGAGCTTAATCCTGATCTGCTGCTCTTATCGGGAGGTACAGACGGAGGGGACCGTAAAAACATACTAGAAAACGCTGCTCGTATCGCTGAATCAGGGTTATCTGTCCCGGTTGTTGTGGCCGGAAATAAGTCTGCAGCCTCTGATGTGAAAAAGATTTTAGCAAAAAGGATCCCTCATGTGGTGGTTACCAGGAATGTGATGCCAGAGATCAATGTTCTCCAGGTGGAACCGGCTCGCCAGGCGATCAGAGACCTTTACCTGCAGGAGATCACTAAAGCCAAGGGACTTGATTCCATCCAGCAGGAGGTTGGCCTGGCTATGCCCACCCCTCTGGCAGTAATGAAGGCAGGAGAGCTGCTCAATAAGATCAGCGGGAAAGAGGTTGTTATAGTAGATGTCGGTGGAGCTACCACTGATGTTCATTCCTTCTGTGACGGAAAACCCAAAAAGGGTGGATGTGTCCTTAAGGGCCTCCCTGAGCCTTTTGCAAAACGCACGGTTGAGGGTGACCTGGGGATGCGGGTCAGTTTACAGACACTGCTGGAAGTGATTGAGGAAAATGATGATCTACATGATCTGACAGAGTATGTTGATAGAATAAACAGGGAACGCAGTCTGATTGCTGCAAGTGAAAGAGAAAAGTATTTTGATAGGATTTTTGCCACTGCTTGTATCAGAGAGGCATTGCTGCGCCACTCCGGTCAATTAAAAGAGGTTTTTACCCCTGAGGGAAGGTTATGGATCCAGCAGGGGAAGGACCTGACAGAGATAGATATTTTGATCGGTACAGGTGGTGCCCTTGTTTTCGCCGATGATGCAGGCAGTTTGTTGAGAGCAGGGTTGAGGCTGGAGAACCCCCTACACCTTACCCCCCGCCAGCCTCAACTCATGCTTGATCATAAATATATTTTGTATGCGATGGGATTGTTGGCTGAAGATTATCCGGAGACTGCAGAGGCTCTTTTAAAGGAGACTCTGAAATCATTGGGGAGGATATAAATGTTAGAGTTGGAGAACCGAAGGTGGGAGATGTCATATTTTGAACAGGAGCGCGGTGCTGTGCTGAACTCTTGGCCCACCGGAGCAGAGGTTGACCTTGCTGATGCTTTCCAGTATCACAGATCTTTGCCGGAAAGCAAGATAGCATACTACAAGCTGAAGGCTGGCCTTAATGATGGAACGATATACCTGCAGCCCAGGGCGGGTGTGGCATTGCTCTCCGAGCATATCAATCTCCTGTCCAGACTGGAAACTGAAGGTGAAGCTGACTTTTTGCCTACAACTATAGATTCATATACACGACAGAACCGATATAATGAGGCAGCTAGGGGAATTGAGGAATCAAAAGCAGCAGGGAGATCTCTATTAAATGGTCTTCCTGCAGTCAATTATGGGGTGGATAACTGCCGCAAGATCATCAATACTTTAAATAACCCTGTTCAGGTGAGACATGGCACTCCTGATGCCCGTCTGCTGGCTGAGATTACCCTTGCTGCGGGTTTTACAGACTTTGAGGGGGGAGGGATCTCCTATAATATCCCTTATGCCAAAGATGTACCTCTTGAGCGATCCCTTGCCCATTGGCAGTATGTGGATAGGCTCTGTGGCGTTTATGCAGAACAGGGTTTGATCATCAACAGGGAGATGTTCGGTCCTTTGACGGGTACACTGGTACCCCCCTGTATTTCCCATGCCATAGGGATTATTGAGGCACTGCTTGCTGCAGAGCAGGGAGTGAAGAGCATTGCCATTGGGTATGGCCAGGGGGGTAATCTGTATCAGGATACAGCTGCTCTGCGCACCTTGGCGCGGTTGGGCCGGGAATATCTGGACCGCTTTGGTTTTCAGGATGTGCAACTGACAACAGTTTTCCATCAGTGGATGGGTGGTTTCCCACAGAATGAATCACGGGCACAGGGTGTTATCGCTTGGGGTGCTGCCACCGCAGCCCTGGCCGGTGTCAATAAGGTGATCGTGAAAACACCCCATGAAGCCCTTGGTGTGCCTACCGCTGAAGCCAATATTGCAGGGCTTCTCTGCACACGTCAGGTTATCCGGATGCTCAATGAACAGAAGATCGCGGTTACCTCTTACCTAAAACAAGAGGAAGATGCCATCGTGCGAGAGGTGGATGAGATTCTCAGCAGGGTTTTCGAGTTGGGAGAGGGTGACCTGGCTTTAGGGGTTGTACGCTCCTTTGAAGCAGGTGTGCTGGATGTACCCTTTGCTCCCTCCCGCCATACACAGGGGAAGATTATGCCTGTGCGTGATAAAGATGGTGCTATCAGGTTTCTCAATACTGGTAATATACCATTTTCCAAAGAGGTTAAGGAATTTCACCGCTTAAAGATCGAAGAACGAGGACATTTGGAAAGAAGGAAACCGGGGTTCCATATGGTGATCGATGATATTTATGCCATCAGTAAAGGCAGATTAGTTGGGAAACCGAGGTGAAGGAGATGCTGATTGAGAGGGTACTGGCTGCACCTGGTTTGACAGGATTCTATTTTGATGATCAATTGGCTATCAAAAGGGGAGCTAAAGAGAATGGGGCATCCTATGACGGTGATCCTATGACCCCGGGCTTTACCCGGGTGCGTCAGCGTGGAGAGTCTTTAAGCATCATGCTGCTGCTCTCAGACGGGCAGATGGCTTTTGGAGACTGTGCTGCTGTCCAGTATTCAGGAGCGGGCGGACGGGATCCCCTCTTCCTGGCAGCTGATTTTGTCCCTGTTGTTGAAGGTTATATAGCCAGAAGGCTGGAGGGAAGGGAGATAACCACTTTTCGGCAGATGGCTGAGGAATTTGATTCCATGTTGGGTTCTGACGGCAAGCGGCTGCATACAGCTCTCCGTTACGGTATTACCCAGGCTCTGCTCAATGCGGTTTCCCTGAAAGAGAAAAGGCTGATGTGTGAGGTGCTTGCCGAAGAGTACAATACTAAACTATCTTTAGAGCCTATTCCGGTTTTTGCCCAAACCGGTGATGAGCGTTTTACCAACGCGGATAAGGCTATTATTAAAAGAGCCGGTGTTCTGCCCCACGGTTTGGTTAATAATGTGGAGACCAAATTGGGCAGAAAAGGGGAGAAACTCTATGAATATGTTTCCTGGCTGCGGAAAAGGGTTGAGCAGCTGGGTGATGATGATTACAGACCTGTTTTGCATATAGATGTTTACGGAACTTTAGGCATGGCCTTTGATGACGATCTGGAGGCTATTGCCGATTATCTTGCCCGCTTGGAGACCGCAGCAGATCCCCTGCAGCTGCGCATTGAAGGGCCTGTTGATATGGGTTCCAAAGAGCGGCAGATAGAGGCTCTATATAAGTTGAAGCTCCTGTTGGTTGTCAAGGGTGCTAGTGTACAGATTGTTGCTGATGAGTGGTGCAATACCCTGGAGGATGTGCGTGATTTTGTGGAGGCAGGTGCCGCCCATATGATCCAAGTAAAAACCCCGGATCTGGGAGGCATCAATAACACTCTGGAAGCTATTATCTATGCCAAGGAGCGGGGGATGGGCGCCTATCTGGGGGGCACCTGTAATGAAACGGACCAATCCGCCAGGGTCTGTGTCCATGTTGCCCTGGCCTCCCGCCCGGACCAGATGCTGGCCAAACCCGGGATGGGTGTTGATGAGGGAATGATGGTCGTTGTTAATGAAATGCAGCGGGCTCTGCGAATCCTGCGGCATAGGGACCGATCAGGGGGACAGGTTGACTAGAATGTGAAAGGATCTGGTGGTATCAATGAAACCATTAACTCTGCTCTCACCTACTGCTATACTGGGATATGGCTTTCCGGACAGTTCCTTTGAACGGGGACTTTCCTTTGGGCCAGATGTTATTGCTGTGGATGCAGGTTCTTCTGATCCCGGCCCCTATTACCTGGGATCAGGCGGGCCCTTTGTAGCCCGGGGATCAGTGAAAAGGGATCTGATCTATATTCTTCGGGCAGCCAGATCGCTGCGTGTGCCTCTGCTGATCGGGACAGCGGGGGGCTCAGGTGCCAAGCCCCATTTAGAGTGGTGCCGGGAGATCATCGAGGAGGTTGCCTATGAAGAAGGGCTGTCATTTAAAATGGCAGTTATACCAGCTGATGTTCCCAAGCCTTATTTAAAAGAGGCATTGTGGGATGAGCGGGTGACTCCTTTGGGACCGGTTCCTGCCCTGACCGAAGCAGATATATCTGAGAGCACCTATTTGGTGGCTCAGATGGGAATGGAGCCATTTATCAATGCTTTGGATAATGGGGCTGATGTTATTCTGGCAGGACGCAGCTATGACCCGGCTGTTTTTGCAGCTTATGCGGTATGGAAGGGCTATCCTACCGGACTGGCTCTGCACCTGGGCAAGATTTTGGAGTGCGCAGCTATCGCAGCTATTCCTGGGAGCGGCAGTGACTGTATGGTTGGTTTTTTGGATCATGACCAATTTATGGTGGAACCCGCCAACACCAGCAGGAGGGCAACTGTTGCTTCTGTTGCTGCCCATACCCTTTATGAAAAAAGCAATCCCTACCTCTTGCCGGGGCCAGGTGGCAGCTTAGACCTTTATCAGTGCCAGTTTGAACAGCTTACAGATCGGCGGGTGGCTGTGCGGAACAGCATTTTTCGCCCAGAGGATAGCTATACTTTGAAAGTTGAGGGTGCTAAGATGACCGGCTACCGGGTGATTACCATCGCCGGTGCCAGGGACCCCCGTTTTATTGAACGCCTTGATGAGATAATTGAGGGGGTCGAGGAACGCACCCGGGAGAATTTCAACTGGGAGAGCGGAAAGTATAAATTGATGTTCCATGTTTATGGGAAAAATGGGGTAATGGGCGATTTAGAGCCAAATCAGAAGGCATGCCATGAAGTGGGGATCCTTATTGAAGCAGTGGCTGAAACACAGGAACTGGCTGAGGTGGTTCTTGGGTTTGCCCGTTCAACAATGCTTCATTACGGTTTTCCAGGCAGGCTTGCCACCGCTGGGAATCTTGCCTTTCCCTATTCACCGTCTGATTTTAAGGTGGGAGAGGTATATGTTTATTCTGTTCACCACCTCATAACTGTAAAAGATCCCGATGAACTCTTCCCCATCACTTTTGAGGAGGTGCGCTCATGAAGCCCCTGGTAGATTTAGCACAGGTAATCAGGACAAAAAATGCGGGACCCTTTGAGCTGACCATCGATATTATATTTAAGGATAGGGAGACCTATGAGCGAATCAAAAAGAACAACAGCCTGAATGCCAGTGTTATTGCAGAGCTCTATGGTGTGCCTGAGGATGATATTCTTACAGCCATTTATTTCGACCCTGCCTGCGCATTTAAGGCAACAATGAAAAGACAGATACCATGTGGTGCATTTGGAGAAAGGGACATCTACGGTGCACAGCAGCATGCCCCACTGTTGGGTCTGTTAGTGGAATGGAGAGATTGTGATGCTGCAGATCCATGAGTATTTGATGCATTCTGTTTACTTTGCTCCGCGAGGGAGAAGGAGAATTCATGAACTAGGAGCTGACCTCACCCACCGCTATTTGTCCGCGGAGGACCTGCTCATTGGTGTGATCGGTGATGCCGGGGCAGGAAAATCCTTGCTGATCCAGGGGATGTTCCCTGGTCTGGAACTTTCCAATGATGATGAGCGCATCAACACACGCCCACTTCCCCTGCTGCATCATGCTGAAACAGGTGATTTTGAGCATCACACCTATCATGTGGACGTGCGTTTTGAGCTTGCTTTTACCCAGCCTGCGATTCTGGCTGATGCGGTGCACAAGGCCATGCGGGATGGCTGCCGGATTGTGGTGGAGCACTTCGAACTCCTCTACCCGGTATTGAAGCAGAATGCGGATGTGCTGGTAGGGATCGGGGAAGAGGTGATCATTGCCCGCCCCTCCTTGTTTGGCCCTCTGCCTGAAGAGATTAAGTCTATTGTTTACGAATCACTTTATCACCGCAAAATGGCCCACTCGGCAGAGGATATTACCCAGATGGTGCTGCAGAGAATGGGGGTTCCCAAGGCGGATGGCCATGATGATGTACGGCACGGTTTTATTCTCTGTTACTTAAAGCAGCCTAAGGTGGATCTTGCTCTTGTGGATGAACTGGTCAAGGAGATCATCGACAAAGATTACCCCATTATTCCGGAGGGGATTAATACAATAAGCGTCGGGGATATGAAGATGGAATGCACCGGCCCCCGCATCCATGTCCGCAGCACAGGGGAGATAAAAAATTTCAGCCTGTATAAAGATTATCTTTATGACCAACTGCAGGATAATTACAAGATTGTCGGCATGGTGGGAGAGAGGCCTAAGAGTTTCTTCGCCAACATTTGATCTCACCGACCGATCAGGGGGACAGGTTGACCGATAGGGACCGACCACTGGGACAGTCCCCCGCGCGACGAGCAGTGTTTATCCC
>LFRM01233614.1_pt1 | contig 11266 bp, 11 predicted proteins | sample 618341 | NCBI WGS metagenome assembly LFRM01 (sample SAMN03654438, study PRJNA283298) | anaerobic digester metagenome | isolation source: pool of bioreactors CSTR01a, CSTR02a, and CSTR03a thermophilic anaerobic... | place: Denmark: Kgs. Lyngby | collected 2014-05-21
GATCACCTCCTCTTCATCCCCAGCAGTCTCCTCCTGGAGCGCTGCAATTGCCTCAACAGGTGGATCATCGAGTAAGGCCTCTTCTTCCAGAGTAAACTGCTGGGAGGCTTCCTCCCATCTGACGTCTTCAATCACTGCCGCACCTGCCGGTTCATCGAAAGGCTCTGCAGGTATACATTCCGTACCCTCTAATCCAGCTTGGTCCATGGGGACTCCCTGGAGTGCAGTCCCCTCAGCTGCTGCTTCAACGGTCTCAAGAACATCCTGGCCATGGAAGACAGCCGCTTTTTCTTCAGACAACTCTAGGCCCGCTGCATACTCCACGGGCACCTCCATGCCAGGCTGCATCCGCTCTTCTGGGATCCTCTTGCTCACATGTTCCATATCATCGGCTAGATCCACCCTCACCTCACTCTCTTCCTGGGATTGCAGATCTACAAGACCAATGGCCTCCCATACCTCGATGTCCACTCCCAAGTCCTGTGGGCCCTCCCCTTTTTCTACAAGCACTGGCATCACGGGGACGCCCCGGTCAGGTTCCCCTGGTTCTACCACCGCCTCTTCAGCCTCTAGGCCCCGCCTCTCAGCTGCCCACTCATCACCTCCCCCGGCTTCCACTTCCGGTGCACCTTCCGATATGGTTTCCAGGCGTTCTGTGAGTTTGCCCAGCCGTTCTACAAGCTTCCGCAGCTCCTCTGCCTCCAATTGCTCGAAATCGGGGTATTCATCACCCCAATAGAAGGGCTGGGGAACGTAATCCAGCTGCCTCCCCATCATTTGGTGGGGCAGCACCCTGTCTACATCAATATCGAGATCGACACCTGCTTCTCCGATCTCAGGCTCGGCAGCTTCCGACGCGCTATGAACGGCTGCTTCTCCGTTCCCTTCCTGCACCATTAGGTCTGGATAGGGGATGGTCTGAAACAGCTGTTCCGGCTGCCAGCACAGGTCTGCCGGGGATATCTGGACAAGGGCTTTCACAAAGGCTTCCTGCCTGGCCAGTTCGCCGATGGCTTTTTCCAGGCGGCCCATGTGCACTTTGCCTTCTTCAAAGAAGGAATGGGCAACTTGCCAGCCTTTGGTGGGAAATGCGCAAAGGCCTGGCAGTAAAGCAATTTCCTCCTGGGTTAGCGGATTTGCCTCCTGATAGCTCCTGATGAGAAAGACAGCTTTGTCTATATCCCAGCCGCTGTGCCGGATGAGCATTTTGCCCAGATCGTAAATACGCAAATCTGTCCGGGCATTATCGAAGTCAATGATGTAGATTTTACCGTCATTGCCCACAAGCAGGTTGCCGGCAGTAGGACTGGTGTGGCAGACTGTGATAAAATCCGGCACTTGACTCAATTGGCTGCAGCCCGCTTCATCCAAGAGCTGCAGGCTGATACCCATAAACCGGATAAAATCGTCGGCCACCTTCCAGAACCGGCGGCCGAACTTGCCCTTGCGGGCACCCTCGGCCTGCTGCCGGTAGCGCTCCAAATCCTGGGCCTGCCCTGTGTATTTGTCCTGCCAGCGGGTGGGAAAGCTGCGCACGCAGCCCTCCGGAGCTTGATAGTCCGTCAGCAGGCGGTGCATCTCGCCGATGATCTTGGCTGCCATCTCCAAATGAAAGGGGTCCTCAGAGTTGATTTCCTCCCCCTGGATCCATGCAGACATATAGTAAAGACCCTCGGTTGTCTCCATATAAGGCAGGCCGTCAGCAGTCAAGTGGAGAGGCACTGTTCTTTTCCAGCCTTTGCCGGCCAAGTGTTCTAAGACTCCATGGACGAACTCCAGCTCTGATTGAGAGTACTTAAACAGCTTGATCTTCTTCCAGCCCTGGCTGGTGTTGACTCTATATACCCCCCGCCGCCTCTCTGCGTGGAGTATCCGCAGATCGTAAGCATCTGCGATGGACTGGAGTACCCCGTATTGATTGAGTACACGCTGAAACCCTGAACGACGCCGTTTTTCCCTTCTGCCCATTCCCGTTCCCTCCCGTCGGGATGTCAGCTTCCGTATATTAATATGATAGGAACCAAATCCCTGTGCTTCTTTCACCAAATCTGCAGAGGTCAAATATAATAAGTACGCACTATAGCCCTTGATTACTAACCGGCTGCATTGGCTGCCAGTGAAAGGATGAAAAGCTGGTGACAGTGGAAGCGGCGGCTGCCCTAGGTTTTGGCGTTGAACCAGAAGAAATGACGGCAATCCGCCGGGCCTTCAGAGTTGTCAGCCATCGAGGCGTTTTTGCTTTGAAGGAAAGCCGCCAGAGCGAAGCTGACATACTTTTCATCCACGCTGCCAAGGAGCACTTGTACGAACAAGGCATGGAGAATATCGACCGATATGTCCTCGCCCCAGAGGAACGTCCTTATGTGGAGATTGAAGGGCGTTTTTTCGTCATGAGCCCCTGGGTAGAAAGCCGGGAAGCTCAATACGATTCCACCGCCGACGTGACGGCTGCTGCCGCCCAGCTGGCAGAGCTGCACCAAAAGGCTCACGGTTTTGTGCCGCCGCCGGCTGGCGGGCGGATTCTCTGGGGCGCATGGCCTGATTTGTGGCAGAAGCGGCTAGAGCTCCTCGATCAATACAGAAAGATGGCAGAGGAAGAGGATAGCTCCAGCCGGTTTGCCCGCCGCTTTCTGAGGCACATTGACCGATATCAAGAACAGGGGCTGGATGCCCTGGAGCTGCTCGCACAGACTGACTATGAAGAGGTATGCAGCCGCTACCAAGACGCCGGCAGCATCTGCCACCATGACTATTCTGAACGGAATGTGCTGTTTACACCGGAGGGCGGCATCCACCTGGTTGATTTCGACTACTGCATTTGCGATCTGCCCATCCACGATCTGGTGAACTTCCTGCGCCGGGTAGCCAAGTTTACAGACTACGATGAAGATGTCATCTGTCTCGCCTTAAGGGCATATTTAGAGAGAAACCCTTTGCCGCCGGAAGAGCTGCAGCTATTTGCCCCCCTTTGGCTCTGGCCCCAGAAGTTTTGGGAAACAGCCCACCAATACTATGGTGAGGCCCGGAGAAGGCCGAGGAAAACATATGCTGACCGCCTGCGGCGGCGCTGCCGCACCCGCAAGCAAGAACGGCACCTGCTGAAACAGGTAGCCAAGACATTCAAACTAGGCTAGAAAGGCCCATACAAGCGGCGGCCGACGGGATGAGAGGAGAAAACCATGGCCCGGATATGTATCGACGCTCGCCCAGCCGTCATCGCTAGGGGTACAGGCATTGGCAACTACACCTATCAGCTGATTCAGTTCTTAGCCGTGCTGGATCAGGAGCATGAGTATTACTTGTTGTGGCCCGATGATGGAACCGAGCCTTTGCCCATGCCGCCTCGTTTTCACTTCCATCCCATGTCCCGCAGCCGGCAAAGGGAAGCAGAGGAGCTGCCCCGGTGGCTGGAGGGCCAAGGGATCGAGCTTTACCACGTGCCGGATAATGGGCTCCATGCCTTTCCGGCACAATCTTGTCCCATGATAGTTACCATCCACGACTTGATCCCTTTCGTCATGCCGGAGACTGTCCGCAGGGGCTACCGGCGCAATTTTCTAGAGAAAGTGCCTAAGGCAGCCCAGGAGGCCTGTTACATCCTAACAGTATCCCAGACGGCCAAAAGGGACATCCACGGTATTCTAGGCATACCGGAGGAGCAGATACGGGTTATCTACCCTGCCCAAGAGGCATTTTTTATCCCTGGTGATCCAGAACGGGCCAGATGCCGCCTTCACAGCCGGTACGGCATCAGCAGCCCGTATATCCTGTATGCCGGCGGGCTCAACCCCCGCAAGAACGTCCCAGAGCTGATCTATGCCTTTGCCAAAGCGAGAAGGTACTGGGATCGGGAAATACTGCTGGTGATTCCAGGGGAGCTGTCTGGCCAGGCAGAGCGGCTGCCTATGCTGTGCAGTGCCTTGGGGGCCGAGGAGGCTGTAGTCTTTCCCGGTTTTGTCCCGATGGACGACATAGTGACCCTTTATCAAGGGGCTGAGCTCTTTGCTTACCCCAGCCTTTATGAAGGTTTCGGCCTGCCGCCCCTGGAGGCCATGGCCTGCGGCATCCCAGTCATCACAAGTCCAGTGCCGTCAGTCACTGAGGTTGCGAAGGGTGCAGCACTTCTGTTTAATCCAGAAGACACAACCTCCTTGGCTGACCACCTCAGCCAGGGACTGTGGGATGTGCCGCTGCGGAATACGATGTGCCAGCGGGGCCTAGCCGCCACAGCTCCCCTAAGCTGGAGGCAAACCGCTCTAGAAACCCTGGCGGTATATAACGAGATTCTAGGTACTAGAGAACATATAGAAGGGCAGGTGAGGCTGATTGAAAACTGACCCCTTTCGCAAATGGACAAAGAAACTGCCCAGCTGCAAGAAGTATTGGAGCATCCTGGACATACTGGAGTCCATTGTTCCCATTTTAGTTGCAGCTGCCACGTTGCTGGTCTTCTTACTCTTGATCCTCAACCCTGGGACTCTGCTGGCCATTGTCACCTTCTTGCTGGTCTTGGCAGTCCTGGGATTCATGCGAAAATGCTAGGCCCTGGGGCTTCTGGCAGGCGTGGATAGACTTTTCTGCCTAGAGGCAAACATGGCTAGGCCTATCTGCGCAGAGCCTACAATCGACCTGCCTGTTGCTGCCAACCAACGTGATTTTATGGCAATCCTACATCAATCGATGATCTCCTTTGGTAAGGCAGACAATCCCAGGGGGCCGTAAGCCCTATTCTCCAGGCCCTTTCCTGCCTTTAACCCGCCGGTACCCTTCATCATTGACTCCAATTCATTTCCCAACAACAATTTGCTTTTGCACCCCTCAATGACTACAATGTATGTAGTGCCGATTTGGGAGGTATGGGAGTGAGCACCCGCCAGCTGGTTAGGGCAGCTTTCATTGCCGCTGTCTATATCCTACTAGTATATTTCTTTGCTGGAGTCAGCTTTGGCATTTTCCAGCTGCGTCCAGCCGAAGCACTTACTCTGCTGCCTATCCTGTACCCAGAGGCGGTGCCTGCCCTTTTTGTAGCTGTAATGCTCAGCAACATCTTGGGGGGCTTAGGCCCATGGGATGTCTTTGGCGGCAGCCTTGTAACCCTGCTGGCTGCTTGGCTAACCTATCGGTATCGCCACAGCTGGATAGCTTACGCCTCCCCCATAGTCTGTAATGCGCTCCTGATCAGCATCTACCTGCATCTGATTTTCGAAGTGCCCTATTGGCTGTCGGTGGTTGGTGTAGGCGTCAGTGAGTCGGTTTCGGTCCTGCTCCTAGGCATACCTCTCATTAAGCTGCTTCAACGCCGGGTTAATCGGTGACTGCAGCAGTTCTGCAAGCGGCTGTCCCCAGCATGTGTGATTGTGTTAATTATCACAAACAATAGGTAAAGTAAAACATTTCTTGTATAGCACTGTTTCTTCGAGAAAAATCGACAGGAGATAGGCTATGGCATCACGAATAATGACCTGGTTGCGATCTCGCGTTGCTGCGGTCTCGTTAACCAGTAGCAAACTGAACGGAGGTAGGACATGAGTACAGCTAGAACCTTTAGGGGAGGTATACACCCTGTCGGCTACAAAGAGCTGACCAGCGGCAAAGCCATCGTCACGATGCCTGCCCCCGCTGAAGTCATCGTTCCCCTGAAGCAGCATGTGGGCGCTCCTTGTCAGCCCCTTGTCAAAAAGGGCGATGTCGTCAATAAGGGGCAAAAAATCGGTGATTCCGATGAGTTCATCGCTGCACCTGTTCATGCGCCGGTGTCCGGTGTAGTAAAGGCAATTCAGCCGTGCAAAGAGCCGCATGGCGCCATTGTACAGGCTGTGGTGATTGAGAATGACGGTGAAGAGCGACTGGATCCCAGCATCAAGCCTCACCCGGATTTGAGCCAGCTCGATGCTGAGGCCATTAAGAATATCGTCCGAGAAGCCGGTATCGTCGGCCTGGGAGGAGCTACTTTCCCGACACATGCCAAGCTATCACCGCCTCGGGACAAGAAGATCGAGGCTTTGATCATCAATGGTTGTGAATGTGAGCCTTATCTCACCTGTGATCACCGTCTAATGGTAGAGGAACCGGAGCGGGTGGTGTTTGGCACCAGGGCTCTGATGAAGGCTCTAGGTATTGAGAAGGCCTTTATCGGCATCGAAACCAATAAGCCCGATGCCATCGCTGCCCTTGAGAAAGCATCAGCAGAGTATCCCGGCATCGAAGTGATACCCGTGGCGTACAAGTATCCCCAGGGTTCCGAGAGACAGTTGATCACAACTATCACCGGCAAGCAGGTACCGGCCAACGGCCTGCCCATGGATGTCGGCATCGTGGTCAATAATGTGGAGACTGCTGCAGCAGTGCAGGCAGCCATCGAGACCGGCATGCCGTTAATCGAGCGGGTGGTGACTGTGTCTGGAGAGGGAGTCAAGGATCCCCAGAACCTCTTGGTCCGGATTGGTACACCCATAGGTGAAGTGATTGCAGCAGCAGGCGGGTTTAGCGGCACTCCCAAGCAGGTCATTATCGGAGGCCCCCTAACAGGCGTTGCCCAGTCGGATATGCTGGTTACGGTGACTAAGTGCAATACCGGCATTCTGGTCTTCAATGAACTGAAGAAAACCAACAAGCCTGAACCCTGCATCCGCTGCGGACGGTGTGTCGATGCTTGCCCATCCTACTTGATGCCTTCAACCTTGGCTAACTTGTCTGATTTCGGCAAGTTCGATCAGGCAGTAGAGATGGGACTGCTCGCCTGTGTAGAATGCGGCAGCTGTTCCTATGTATGCCCTGCCCATCGCTTCCTGCTGCAAAGCATTCTCGTGGCTAAACAGGAAGTAGAGTCTGAGCTTTACAAGAAAACCTGCTAAGAGGGAGGGGACTACTGTGCAAGATAATGTGAAAAACGCTGACACAAAGCTTATTATGTCTCCGGCTCCCCATGTGTCAGATCAAGATTCAGTTCCAAAGATTATGTTTGGAGTTGTGATTGCTTTAATCCCAACTCTGTTAGCATCACTGTATTTTTTCCGACTTAATGCCCTTAGATTAGTGGTGATATCGGTCGCTGCCTGTGCCATCACAGAGTGGGCTTTTCAGAAGCTAAGGGGCAAACCCATCACCCTCTATGATGGCAGCGCCATAGTCACAGGCATGCTTTTGGCCTTCAACCTGCCCCCTACCCTGCCGGGATGGATGGCAGCTGTAGGCGGCGTTGTGGCCATGGGTTTGGGTAAACATGTGTTCGGTGGGCTTGGCCATAACCCCTTTAACCCGGCATTGATCGGAAGAGCCTTCTTGCTGGCTTCATTCCCAGCGGCAATGATCACATGGACCAGTCCCATAGACGGCTTGTCAACGGTCACTCCCTTGGTTCAGCTGCAGATGGGACGGATCTCCGCCACCTACTGGGATATGCTCATCGGCAATACAGGAGGCTGTATCGGAGAGACATCGGCCCTAGCCATCTTGATCGGCGGGCTGTATTTGCTATACAAGAGATATATTGATTGGCGGATCCCCGTCGGATATCTAGGTACTGTTGCCGTCATTGCTCTGGCCTTCGGCCAGGATCCTGTGTTCCATTGGCTGGCAGGCGGCCTCATGCTCGGTGCTGTCTTTATGGCTACCGACATGGTCACTACACCCCTTACCCGTAAAGGCAAGTGGCTGTTCGGCATTGGAGCTGGAATTATCCTGATGGTCATTCGCCAATGGGGCAGCTACCCAGAGGGAGTCACCTATTCTATCCTGTTGATGAACGCCTTTACACCTTTGTTGGACCGCATTACACGACCCAGACCGTATGGGGAGGTGAAAGTCCATGCGTGACAGTTTGAGGTTAGTTATAGTTCTCACTTTGGTTGCCGCCCTATCCGGCGGAATCCTAGCCTATACCTGGGATAAGATAACACCTATTATCGATGCCAACAATGCAGCGGCTTTGGCCGACTCCATATTGGAGGTAATGCCGGGTGCTGTCTCCTATGAGATTTGGACGGCAGAAGCTGCAAGCTCAGTCGATGCAGATGCCACAGCATCCGGTACTGCCGATGCAGATACCACAGCCTCCGGCACAGCAGATGCTGGTGCTGCGGCTACAGGCACAGTAGATGCCGATGCCACCGCGAGCGGCACTGTTGATGCTGATGCTGCCACTTCCGGCACTGTGGACGCGGACACCACTGCTTCTGGCACTGTTGACACAGCTGCTGCTGCCACCGGCGCAGCTGATGCAGACGCTACTGCCAGCGGCACTGCCGATGCAGATGCCACCGCCAGCGGTTCAGTTGACGGCACCAGCGGCAGCTCCCTTGTGGCTACTATCCACGAGATTTACCGAGGATTAGATGCCAATGGCAAGACCGCTGCTGTAGCCTTCGTTGTAGATGCCAACGGCTATGGCGGAACCATCAGAATGATTGTCGGTGTCGAGCCAGCTGCCCGTAAGCTGACACAGATCAAGGTACTGGAACACGCTGAAACCCCTGGTTTGGGAGCTAGGATCACTGAGCCGGCTTTCCTGCGGCAGTTTGAGAATAAGTCCATCGATGATGCCTTTGCAGCCAAACAGGATGTCGACGCGATTGCCGGTGCCACTGTTTCAACCATAGCTGTCGCTTCTACCATCAAGTCAGCTTTGACAGAAGTAGAGACTGAATTGCGCGCGGGAGGTGCCTGGTAATGCAGACAAGTATTAATCGAGAGTTTCTCAAGGGATTATGGGATGAACACCCAATACTGCGCCTGCTGATCGGCATGTGTCCCACCCTGGCCGTTACCACTGCGGCTGTCAACGGCCTAGGCATGGGCCTTTCGGTCATCTTTGTACTGGTGTGTTCTTCGGTGATCATCTCCTTGATAAGGAATTTCATCCCCAACCAGGTGCGGATTCCGTGCTTTATCATGATCATCGCTACTTTCACGACCATCATTGATATGGTGCTGGCAGCTTACTTCCCTGCTCTGCATGAGGTATTGGGATTGTTTATCCCGCTCATCGTGGTCAACTGTATTATCCTGGGGCGGGCAGAGGCCTTCGCCTGCAAGAATCCGCCTGCTCGGGCCTTCATAGATGCTCTGGGCATGGGCTTGGGTGTTACCTGGGGCCTGACCTTCATCGGTGCCATCAGAGAGATCATGGGCATGGGTACTGTGTTTGGCTTGCAGATTGTGCCGGAGACCGCTACCTCCTGGATAATCTTTCTCCTCCCGCCGGGTGCTTTCTTCACCCTAGGAATCGTGGTAGGAGCAATGAATCACATCAACCATGTTATGGAACGCCGTAGGCAGCAGACTGTCAGATCAGCAGCTGCTGGCCAGGCGGTCCAGGGCTAAAGGGAGGTAAGAGAGATGACCAGTTTAGCACTGATATTTGTTGGTGCTGTGTTAGTCAATAACTTCGTGTTGGTTAGATTCTTAGGGATCTGCCCATTCCTGGGAGTTTCCAAGCAGCTGGATACTGCGTTAGGGATGGGAATGGCCACCACTTTCGTTATGGTGCTCTCCGGAGCCGCCACCTGGCTGGTGGAGAATTATATACTCATACCCTACGGACTGCCCTTCCTGCAGACTCTATCTTATATCCTGATCATTGCCTCTCTAGTGCAGGTCGTTGAGATGTTTCTGCAGAAAACCAGTCCCGGCCTCTACCGGGCCCTGGGCATATTCCTGCCCCTGATTACCACCAACTGTGCGGTTTTGGGCCTGGCCTTAATGGCTACCCAGCAAAGCTATTCACTTGTCGAAACCATTGTCTTCGCCCTAGGGACCGGAGGCGGCTTTACTTTGGCTCTAGCAGCCATGGCAGGGATTCGAGAACAGATGGAGTTTGCTGATATCCCCAAGGCACTGCAGGGTGCCGGTATCAGCCTGATTACAGCTGGGCTGATGTCACTGGCCTTTATGGGCTTCTCCGGCCTGATTTCCATGTAGTGCGGGAAAGTCGCAATGCACCTGTAGGAGGGAAAATGAATGTCTAGTGTAGTCCTAGTCTCCCTGGGCGTTATGGCCCTTGTGGGAATATTGCTTGGAGCAGGAATCGCGCTGGCCTACCGCAAGTTCGCGGTAGCGTCAGATGCCAGGATAGATGAAGTTGAAGAAGTTCTCCCGGGAGCCAACTGCGGTGCCTGCGGATATCCCGGCTGCCGTGCCTTTGCCGAAGCTGTAGCCAAGGGTGAAGCGCCCGTTAACGGATGCCCCGTCGGCGGCGCCAGCGTAGCTGCCAAGGTGGCTGAGATTATGGGTGTCGAGACCAAGAGTGACGGCCGGCGCTTGGTAGCAAGGGTTCACTGCGGCGGCGGCAAGGCGGAAGCCAAGGAAACAGCTGAATATGTGGGCCTGGAAGACTGCAAAGCTGCCCATCTGCTGGGCGGTCACAAAGCTTGCCAATACGGCTGTTTGGGCTTGGGAAGCTGCGTCAAGGCCTGCCAGTTTGATGCGATGCATATGAGTCCCAATGGCCTGCCGGTAGTTGATAAAGAAAAATGTACTGCCTGCGGGCTCTGTGTGATAGCCTGTCCCCGGGACCTGATCACCCTGGTGCCCGATGACATGCTGGTCCATGTCCTCTGCCGCAGCTTTGACACCGGCAGGGAAGTCCGAGACAAGTGCCAGGTAGGCTGCATCGGCTGTAAGGCCTGTGAGCGTGTATGTGAGGATGACGCCATCCACGTCACCAATTTCCTGGCAGAGATTGATTATGATAAGTGCACCAACTGCGGCAAATGTGTCGCCGCATGTCCCACCAAGACCATAATCATGGAAGAGGGACAAGCCAGGGTAGCCCCGGCAGTCAGCTAGTCGAAAAAGCAGCTTTGAGTTTCATCAGCCGCCTGCTATCGGGCGGCTTTTGCTATTTATATATCTTTGCCGCGATATATCTTCGGCAGCCCAAAGGGAGCCCGCGGATAAACAGGATAACCATGTAAAGGAGTGAAGTATTATAAGCAAGATGTGAAGTACTATCGACCAGCAAGCAAGGAGGAGATAGTATGGATGCCCTGCAGGCAATCAGGACCCGAAGAAGCATCAGAAAATACGAGGATAGGCCCATCCCCAAGGAGACCTTGGAGGCCATCGTCGATTGCGGGCGCCTCGCTGCCAGCGGCCGCAATGAGCAGCCTTGGGAGTTTGTGGTGGTTACCGACCCTGGCATCAAGCGGCAGATCGCTGATGCTACCGACTACGGCAAGTTTATTGAGCAGGCGGCAGCTTGCATTGCCGTTTTCTGCCGAAACACCACCTACTACCTAGAAGACGGATCTGCTGCCACCCAAAACAT
>LFRM01221659.1_pt2 | contig 11265 bp, 9 predicted proteins | sample 618341 | NCBI WGS metagenome assembly LFRM01 (sample SAMN03654438, study PRJNA283298) | anaerobic digester metagenome | isolation source: pool of bioreactors CSTR01a, CSTR02a, and CSTR03a thermophilic anaerobic... | place: Denmark: Kgs. Lyngby | collected 2014-05-21
GCCCCAAACTGAAGGAGGGGGCTGGACAAGTCTTTCTGCCGCAGTTTCTCTGTCAGGATGTCGCTGTCGGAGGAGATCCTGGACGCAAATTCATATAGAAGCTTGCCGTGCTCAGTTAAGGTTAGTGTCCGGTTGGCGTAGGTGAACAGAGGATTGCCATAGTGTGCTTCCAGTGCCTTAATGTGCTGGGTTACTGCCGGCTGCGTGAGATTCAGTGCCTCGGCTGCCTTGGTGTAGCTGCCAATTCTGCACAGAACAAGAAATGTCTGGTGCCTGTAGTCCAACACAGCGATCCCCTCCTATCAAGCAAGATAATAGAAGTATAAGAAACCATAATTTGAGTTTATACATGATCCCGATTATAATCAAGGGTGATCTGTCGAAATTTACACAGAAAGGGTTTTACTATGGTAGCCAAACTTAGACAATACAGCTCTGGATTCTTGCTCACTCTGATACTTGCTGCTCTAGCTATCTGGCTTAATAAGCTGGTTCCGGGAGACCTGATCGGTACCAGCATATTGGTGCTGCTTTTGGGTATGTTCTTTCACCCGGTCGTGGATAAGATGCCCCAGGCCTCCAGCGGCGTACACTTTGTGTCAACGACGGTTCTAAAGGTCGGAATCATTTTAATGGGCATTTCCCTGAGCTTTTCCCAGGTACTGATGGTGGGAAAATACGCACTGGTACTTATGATGTTTACGCTGACAACAGCCTTTGGCGGCGGGTACATCTTTGGGCGCCTGTTTAAGGTAGACTGGAAGCTATCCAGCCTGCTGTCAGCCAGCACAGCCATTTGCGGCGGCACTGCAGTTGCTACCCTCGGCCCTGTAATCGAGGCTGATGACAGTCATATAGCCTATGCCATATCTGCCACCTTCTTGTTTGACCTTTTGACAGTTATTTTGTTTCCTTGGTTTGGCAAGCTGCTGGGCTTGACTGATATCAGCTACGGCCTCTGGGTCGGCACAGCAGTCAACGACACATCTTCGGTGGTGGCAGCCGGCTATGGATTCTCCGAAGTTGCCGGGAGCTTTGCAGTGATCGTGAAGCTGACCAGAACCCTGTTTATTGTCCCCATAGTGCTGATATTCTCCTACATCCATGCTAGACGTAAGCTCCGGTCGGCTGAAACAGAGGAGAAGGTCAATATTGCCTCCATCTTTCCATGGTTTGTTTTGCTGTTCCTAGCCATGGTGGCGGTGAAGAGCACAGGTGCCCTGCCCGAGCATGTAGTGTCAGGGATTTCTTCCTTGTCGCGGCTCTTCATGATTATGGCCCTTGGGGCAATCGGGCTCAAGACCAGCATGGAAGAGGTCAAAGGGGTAGGCTGGAAGCCCATGTTCTTGGGGGTTACCATAGATACGTCGGTTGTGTTTGTAGCTTTGGCGGTTCAGGCCGTCCTGCAGCAGCTGTATTAGTTTGCCTACAGCCGATTGCGAGGAAACCCCCTGATAAAGGGGGTTTCAGTGGTCTTGGCTGTATACTTCGGAACCGCCGCTCGCTGATTTGCATCGGTGGTAATGCGGGAGGCCGGCTGCCCAACCTGTGGGCAGCTCACTCCTGCATACAGCCCCTCTTTAGCGTCTAGGAAAGAGCTGGCCGCCATTCAGCCGCTCAAGCTCCTCTAAGTACGGGTTGTTCAAGAGCATATGGACGAAATCCAGCACAAACTCTTGCTTTCCTGACACTGTATCAGGCCAAGCAAGGTCAAGGATTTTCCAAGCAAGGGGAGCGTGGCCTGAGTAGATCAAGTCCAAGAGCTCATCCCAGAAAGGTTCATGTACATCATAGGTATCGTTCATCTCTTCGATTCTGCTTTGTACAGTCTCTAGAATGGCAAGCAACTCTAATCCATCTGGCTGTGGTTTAGCCATGCCTTCGTAACAGAAGGCCCATTCACTGCCATCAAACCTCAAGATGATCTTCGGTGCCGGAGAAGCGGCAAAGTATGTCCGCCAGTAAGCCCAGCTTGTATCATAAGCTACTAATTCCAGACCAGGTTTTTCAGTGATGTCTGCGAAATAGAAAGTGTCATTGTGGCCCAGGAAGAGAGTGTTAAGCAGTGTCGGCTCTTCGCCGAGCTCGAACAGATACAGGATTATGCAGCAGTGGGCCCCTCCTGTCCATTCCACAATCAAGAGATTGGGAATACCCCTTCCTGTTATGTCCTCTCCGATGCGCAGTATGGGGGCATCTGCTTCCGGGTGATACTTGTTGTCCCAACCTATAAAAAACACTCCGCCATCCTGAATATAGACACGCTCACCGTTCTTGAGAATCTCAAAATATCCATATACCCATGAGCTCCAGGTCCTAACGGTGTAATCTCCGAAGGAGGCTTCATCATCAAGTGTAGCCTGAGCTCTTTTTTGCACTTCTTGGGGGAGCAATTCCAGGTTGACCGGATCCAGGCCGAAGATAAAAAGTTGCTTCAAGGGCAGGTCCTTGAGAGGGCTCAGGTCCGTTACTGCTGTGAAGTTTAGTACTAGGCCCTCGAGGTTCTTGAGCTGCTTGAGAGCCGTTATGTCGCTGACGTTGGTGTAGTCAAGGTTAAGACTGCCTAGACTCTTTAGCTTCGCCAAGGGGCCGATGTCCTCTATCGGGTTTTTGGACAGGCTTAGAGTCTCCAGTCTTTCAAGGGACGCCAGGGGAGTGACATCGGTAATGCGATTGTTGTCCAGATAGAGGAATCGCAGCTTCTTTAGTCTGGAGAGGGGTTCCACATCCAGTACTTCGTTAGAACTTAAATCAAGGTATTGCAGGTTAAGCAGGTTAGAGAGGAAAGACAGATCGCGTAATCCGGAGTCAGTTATGAACAAGGTCTCTAGACCTGTAAGCTGACTGATAGTGTCAAAGTCAAGGGTACTTCCGGCGGAAAGCAACTCCAGACGAGCAAGATTAGGCAGTTTGAGCAGCGGTGATAGATCTGCAATGTCGCTATCATACAGGCTCAAGGTCTCAAGGGACCTTAGGTTCTCAATGCCCTCTAGAGATACAATGGAACTTGCGCGCAGCCTCGTTATATACTCGGGGCTCTCACTGTGGCTGTCAATGGCATTGAGAAGGGCGGGATCGGTGATGGGCAGCCCTTTAGCTAGTACAGCAGAGCCGCCGGTGGCCATGATAATCAGCAGCACAGATAGCGCTATCGATGCCCACGGAGCGGTGTGGCTTCTTGACCGGCTCATAAGATCATCCTTTCCGATCAGTCACTATCTAACGAAGTGCTCAGCTAAGGTGAGAATGTAGAATGCGGTTCTGCGGTTAGGCACTTGGTTTGAAAAAACCGCCGCTTGCGGGCTGGCGGGAGCGGCGGTGTGGAACGTCGGCTGCTTAATCTACGGATGGCCTTCTACCCGATTAGAACAGGATGAGTTCGTAGCCATCCTTAGTAAATCGCTCTAAGTCCGAGTGACCCGATAGGGCGGCATCGATTGGCAATCCCTGCAGTTCAGCTTCTGTCAACGAACCCATCTGGATAGCACAGGCTTTGCATACAGATTTGATCAAACCCGCGTCTTTGATTTTCTGCCACAGCTTACCTTGGGGTGAGTCGGCAATGGTCAGCAGCAGCTTGGTGGAGGCGCCTTCAACAATCAAAGCGGTCTCATATCCTCTTTCGTGGTAGTTCCAAACATTTAAGATAGCGTGGACAAAACAGGGCATTTCTCCTTGGAAGCTCACGATGGCAATTTTACGCACCATATTCTCTCCCTTCTGTATGTTCATTCTATTAGCCACCCTATTGGCAAGTTCCTGCCAATAGGGTGGCAGTAGAACCCCTGCAAGTGGTTTCAAAGAGCAGCTTGATCTAGATCATTAATCCAGGGAGTAGGTCGTTGTCTCATACGTATAGGTGTTTCGCATATCCACTGGGTAATAGTGGGTCAGGAACCTATCGATTACCTCATTGGTAACCTCTAGGTCACCTATATCCGCAACGTCTCCGCGTCGAATGCAGTCAATGAGATCCTGCACACTTGCACTATTTCTAGCGGCTGTCAGCAAAACATCAAACTCTGCATCATTCTGCGTATTCCTAAAGGGCAACGCTTGCATAGATTTTACTGCTGCGGTGGAAACGACGCTCACCTCTACAGGCTTTGAACTATCAGGTGAACCAAAACTCTGAAGCTCCTTTATAGCATAGCCGCTTGGCAATACTGCGTTGATCGCATATTTTCTAAATGGTGAAAGCCCAGGAACAGAGAAGTATCCCTCCGAGGACTTCTTCTCATGGCTTCATCTCCTCAGTAAGTGATGTGAGTATATCCCAAAGGATGTGCACCCTTGGAAAAGCTAATCCCCTATACGAGCAATTTAGGCGGTTTTGTACCCCCTCTGGATTACTACTATGCCCTGGAATCTGACGCTTTCTTGAAGATTAAGAGGAATTCATGAATGCGGTTTAGCCGGAACACAGCGGGGTAACCCAGTGTCCGCAGGTTGTTATACTCCTGCCTTCTATCCCATATGATCAGGTCATCAAAGATGAATCCCACCTCCTCCATTCTCCGGGCAAGATCGGCGTGCAGGGGGTAGAAACGGTCTTTCTTGCGGATGTCCATCACGTTGACTATGCAGTACTTACCCGGCTTTAGAACTTGGAGTACGCCAGTGAACACCTCAATTAGGGCATCCAGGAACTCTTCATAGTCCCGGATTAGGCCCAGGTCCCCCTCTTCACTGCCGTAGTTGCGAATCTCCTTGTGATCTGCTGTCCTTCTCCGCAGAAGTATATCCCAATACGGCGGGGATGTGACGCATAGGNNGGTCTACGGAGTCGGGCTCGATGTAACGGGGAATCTCCCTGGCATCGGCAGTGTAGATATCAAAGGTAGAGTCGTGGAATAGATTTGCTTGGGCTAAGCGCTTGTGGGCCAGTTCCACATATTCGGGGTTGAGTTCGAAGCCGATGCTGTGCCGGCCAAGCCTGCGGGCAGCTACCAGTGTGGTGCCGCTGCCCATGAATGGGTCTAGTATGCGGAGCTCATCACTGGTTGTGAAACACTTGATCAGGCGTGTCACCAGCATCTCTGGAAACATAGCCGGATGCCCCAGCCTTCTTTCTTCAGCCGTCTTGGTGATATCATTCCACACACTGATTGAGTATCTGGCCCACTCTGTTCCGTTGAGATCATTGGCCCGCTTCTTATCCACTTTGCTCCTCCTGGCAAGTTGACAGTGAAGATGCCTGCAAGTCTTGGCTTCTTACTTCTTGATTGAGACTGCCTCTTCCTACCATTCCGATGATAAGAACCCAGCCCGGCGGGTACAATGCTGTTAGATTGTCAGGAAAGGAATTCATCCGGGCTATTGACGGGAGGGGAGTTATGGGTATACAATACCCCTGTAGGGTATATATGAAGCAAGCAGGGGGTGATCCGGTTTGGATCAGCTTGTGAATAAAGCGGCGGGCGCCAATGGACAGCTTCAGCAGGCAACTCTGAAAATCAGCGGCATGAGCTGTGCCGCCTGTGTCAGCCGGGTTGAGCGGGGTCTCCGGGCTGTGCCTGGAGTGGAGGAATGTGTTGTCAACCTGACTACTGAGAAGGCGGTAATCACTTACGACAGCTCTGCTGCTCAAGTGGCAGATCTCAAGCAGGCAGTTGAGCAAATGGGTTACCAGGCCAGTGATATGGCAAGTCAGGAGGAAGTGGATAGCGAGAAAGCAGAGAGGGAGAGAGAGATTCGCCGCCAGAGAAACTTGTTCATCTTTTCGGCGGTTCTGTCCATACCTCTTCTACTGACTATGCTGGTCCATCTGCGCATTACTGACCGGCTGCCCAGTATTCTGCACAACCACTGGTTTCAGTTGATCTTGGCAACCCCTGTACAGTTTATTGCCGGTTGGCAGTTCTACCGGGACTCCTACTACACTCTTAGGTCAGGCAGTGCCAACATGTCGGTCTTAGTGGCATTGGGGACCAGCGCCGCGTATTTCTACAGTGTGGCTGTAACCCTATGGGGACATGACCTGGGGATAACTGAAGTGTACTTTGAAAGCTCCGCGGTGATAATCACCCTGGTCCTGCTGGGTAAGCTGCTGGAGGCCAGAGCTAAGGGCAGGACTTCAGAAGCCATTAAGAAGCTCATGGGGCTGCAAGCCAAGACAGCCAGGGTGATCCGGGGCGATCAGGAAATGGACATCCCCATTGAGGATGTAGTTGTGGGAGATTTGGTGATAGTGCGTCCCGGGGAGCGAATCCCAGTGGACGGCGTCATTGTCGAGGGCTATTCGTCGGTAGATGAATCGATGCTGACAGGAGAGAGCGTTCCTGTGGACAGGGGCATCGGTGATGAAGTAATCGGCTCCACCATCAATAAGCACGGCACTTTCAAGTTCACCGCCACCAGGGTGGGTAAAGATACAGCTCTAGCCCAGATCGTCCGGATCGTAGAAGAAGCCCAAGGCTCCAAAGCTCCGATTCAGAGAATGGCTGATATAATCTCCAGCAAGTTTGTCCCAGTGGTGGTGGGGGTTGCGGCCTTGACTTTCCTAGGCTGGTATTTCATTGGAGCTCCGGGCAATTTCACCAGGGCACTGATCAACATGACGGCAGTTTTGGTAATCGCTTGCCCCTGTGCCTTGGGGCTGGCAACACCTACTTCAATCATGGTGGGCACCGGCAAAGGAGCTGAAAACGGCATCCTCATCAAAGGCGGGGAACACTTGGAGAATGCCCATAAGCTCCAGGCCATCGTCTTGGATAAGACTGGGACAATTACCAAGGGAGAGCCGGAGCTGACTGACTTAGCAGCATTCAACGGGTTTACTGAGGAAGAGGTGCTGAGGCTTACAGCTAGTGCCGAGAGGGGTTCTGAGCATCCCTTGGGAGAAGCCATTATTGCAGGTGCCAGGAAGCAGGGGCTGGACCTTGGCGAGCCAAAGGACTTTGCCGCCATTCCGGGGCACGGTATCAGGGCAGTAGTAGATGGGCGGCGCTTGCTGGTAGGCAACCGCAAGCTCATGCTGGATAATGGAATAAGTATCGAAGAGATTGAAGCAGAGGTCAGCAGCCTGGAAGCAGAAGGCAAGACAGCCATGCTGGCTGCAGTTGACGGCACCTTGGCAGGAGTGATAGGGGTTGCTGATACAGTGAAGCCCGACTCCCAAAGTGCCATTGCAGCCATGAAAAAACTAGGACTCTCAGTCTATATGATTACCGGAGATAATGCTCGCACTGCTTCTGCCATTGCTAAACAGGTGGGGATAGACCACGTACTGGCGGAGGTCCTGCCGGAGGATAAAGCCAGGGAGGTGCAGAGGCTGAAAGATGAGGGCCTGAATGTCGGCATGGTGGGTGACGGCATCAATGACGCCCCTGCCCTGGTGACTGCCGATGTGGGCTTTGCCATCGGCACTGGTACCGATGTAGCCATGGAGTCGGCGGATATAGCCCTAATCAAAGGTGATCTCAAGGGTGTAGTGGCAGCTATCCAGTTGAGCCGGGCCACCATGCAGAACGTGAAGCAAAATCTCTTCTGGGCCTTGATTTACAACACCATCGGGATTCCCGTGGCCGCCTTGGGGTTCCTATCCCCGGTACTCGCGGGAGGAGCCATGGCTTTCAGCTCGGTTTCCGTGGTCAGCAATGCCCTGCGGCTGCGGCGGTGGAAGCACAAAGAGGTATAGAGGGAGATAGGGATAGTATAGAGTCGACTCTTCAGGCAGTCCAGCACTTGCATCAGCCGGTGCTGGATTTTTCTTCATATTGCCAATAGGCTCCCGTTTACTGTGGATCTGCTGGATCGAAATGGGGGCCGAGAAGGTAGTTGAAGGGAAAGAGCGAAGATTTAAGTGAAGTCCGTGAATTTACAAGGAGGGGAGATAAATCAAATGACACTGGAATCCCGATTGGCGCAGCTGCAAGCATCTAAGGACAAGAACTACTGGGCAGAAAGGATTATTGCCCAGCTTCAGTATGCGTATCACCTTTCACAGGCCGATGACAGAAAACACGATGACCTGCTATCTTCAGTAGTGGATGGCCTGCTGGCCCAGCATAAGCAAGCCGGCACTATCACCCGGGATGCTGTCGAGGCAGCCGAGCAAAAACTCAGCGAACTGTCCCAGCGAGCCAAGTCCTATCGGCTGGTGTGTGTGGCCCATGCCCACATTGATATGAACTGGATGTGGCGCTGGGATGAGACTGTGGCGATCACGTTAGATACATTCCGCACCATGCTGGACCTGATGGAGGAGTATCCAGATTTCAAGTTCTCCCAGTCCCAGGCATCTGTTTACAAAATCGTTGAAGACTATGCACCCCATATGCTGGATGAGATCAAGCAGCGGGTGCAAGAAGGCCGGTGGGAAGTGACAGCCTCCACATGGGTAGAAGCAGATAAGAACATGCCCAATGGAGAAAGCCTAGCCCGCCATATTCTCTATACAAAGCGGTACCTTTCCCGGCTGCTGGACATCAAGCCGGAATCCCTGGACTTTGACTTTGAGCCTGACACCTTCGGCCACAGCCTCAACGTTCCAGAGATCTTGGCTGCAGGCGGCATCAAGTACTATTACCACTGCCGGGGAGATGAAGATCTGCTGCTGCAGAGATGGGAAGCACCATCGGGCAAATCGGTTATCGTCTATCGGGAGCCCTTCTGGTACTTGGGATATGTAAGTCCTGACCTGGCAATACCGGTTCCAGTATTCTGCCACCAGCACGGCATTAATACTGCCATGCGGGTGTACGGTGTAGGCGACCATGGAGGCGGCCCCACCCGCCGGGATTTGGAAAGAATCATCGATATGAATACCTGGCCGATATTCCCCACAATTGAGTTTGGCACTTTCCACGATTTCTTCAGCGTCGTTGAGAAAATCAAGGACGATCTGCCGGTGGTCAAGCATGAACGGAACTTTGTTTTCACAGGCTGTTATACCAGCCAGGCCAGGATCAAAGCTGCTAATAGAATCGGGGAAGCTGCCCTAAATGAAGCTGAGGCCTTCTCTACTCTGGCGGCAATCAATGCCGATTGGCGGTACTGCCGGGATGATTTCTTCCGAGGCTGGCGCAACATACTGTTCAACCACTTTCACGATATCATCACTGGCTCATGTGTTCCCGAAACCCGGGACCACGCCCTCGGGCTCTTCCAAGAGACAATGGCTATTGCCGGCAGCTCCAAGAAGCTTGCACTCCAGGCGCTGGCTGCCAATATCGATACCAGTTCCTTAGTCTCCCCTGAGGACATATCCGAGACCATATCGGAAGGTGCCGGCGTAGGATTTGGTGTGCAGGTGTTCAGGATATCCCAAAGCTCCCGGGGTGCCGGCAAGGCCCGCATTTTCCACATGTTCAACCCCTCCATCAAGCCCCGGCGGGAGCTGGCCGAAGTGGTAGTTTGGGATTGGGACGGCGATTTAGACAGGCTGGTCTGCAAAGATGCCCAGGGCAGCATAGTGGGCCATCAGCTCTTGGACAGCGGGGTTCACCAGTACTGGGGCCACTCCTTTGTAAGATTGCTGATCGAGGTAGATGTGCCTCCGTACGGGTACTCAACATATGTTGTCACTGAGACTGATGAATTCCAACCGGCAATCCGCCATCCCCGGGATCCCCGCCGTGAGAGGCCGGCATGCTTTACACTGGAAAACGAGCACCTTAAGGTAGTGCTCGATACCAAGAACTGTGCTGTGGTTTCTCTCTTGGATAAGGCTACCGGAGAAGAGTTGATTACTCCCCAGCGCCCAGCTGGCATCTTCCGCCTAATTCAGGAAGATCCCAAGTTCGGCATGACCTCTTGGGTGGTAGGCCGGTATATGACCATCGAGGACCTAACTACCGATGTGCGTCTGGTGGACTTCCAGAAGGGCGGCCTGCGGCAGAGTATAACCTACCGGGTGAAATTCGGTGATTCCCAGTTGGATGTAACCGTCTCGTTGGACAAAGACAGCCGCAGGCTGGATTACCATGTTTACTGTGATTGGCAGGAGCGGGGCAAGCCCGGTGAGAACATACCGCAGCTCAACTTCTACGCTCCCGTCAGCTATCGGTGTGCTGGCTACAAGTACGATGTGCCCTTCGGCACCGTCCATCGCGAGCCCATGGATATGGACGCACCAGGGAACAGCTTCATCGTTGGATGCCGGGAAGATGGTGCCGGCAGCCAGTTGATGCTGGTCACCGACTCCAAGTACGGCTTCCGGGGTTATGACGATGCGCTAGCGGTAAGCCTCATCCGCGGCTCCTATGATCCTGACCGCTATCCAGACATCGGGTTTCACGAGATTCGCTTGGCGCTCTGCGTCGCTCCTGCTGCCGCATCGAAGCAGGGGTTGATTCAGCAGGCGTATGACTTCAATCATCCCTTGACGGTGATATCCAGCCGCCCACAGGAAAGCGGCAACTGGCCCTTGGCCCATGCATTTATCCAGCTAGAAGCCGGTACTGTGGCGGTTTCTGCTGTGAAGATGCCGGAAGAGGCTAAAGGTAAGGAAATGCTGATCCGGCTGTACGAAACCGAGGGTCAGGATACCACTGTTAAGCTGGCTTTCTGCCGGGATATCCAGGAGGCGTCCTTGGTGGATATCAATGAGCAGCCCCTGGCAGATGCACCTAAGCCGGAGGTAGAGGGCGGCAAAGTTGCCTTCCCGGTGGGAGCAGGCAGTATCGCCAATATCAAATTGGTGTTTGCCTAAGGGATGAAGAAGGCTGGCTGAGTACTTCGACAGCGTTAAGAGGGCCGTGCCTGGATGATCCGGGCACGGCCCCGCACTTCTCTGAGCAGCTGTCCAGACTATCTATCTCTCCTTCTGCGGCGGCGCCGCCTTTCACCAGACTCTGCTGCCTCGACAAAACTCTCCACAAACTCCCGAACAGCAGCTCCAATGGCTTTTGGATCGGGATTAGACTGGGCTAAGCTCTGTATCTTTTCTTGGAGCTCCCCAGTAAGTGCCTGAATGTCTTTGGCCATCCATCGATTCCTCCCTTCTTTGCCTCTTGACGCATTACAGAATATTGCCAATGCAGGAACCTGTCATGGGAAGCTGCCGTCATTCTTGCCATTTCAAGGCAAGAATCTCATGCCGCGTTTTCCGGTGAGGCGGGAATCTCAATTCGCCCTTCCGCCCTTACTTGGGACCGCAATTGGATTCCTGCGATCGGCCATCTACATAGCATGTGAGTGATATTGACCATGGTGAAGCGTCTTATGGAAATGGCCAGTTGTTGACGAAGGAGGGATGGAACATGGTTGGAGATCAAAACTACGAAGCAGTTTTGGCCAAGGGTATTGAACTACACGATCTGG
>LFRM01382801.1_pt2 | contig 11265 bp, 13 predicted proteins | sample 618341 | NCBI WGS metagenome assembly LFRM01 (sample SAMN03654438, study PRJNA283298) | anaerobic digester metagenome | isolation source: pool of bioreactors CSTR01a, CSTR02a, and CSTR03a thermophilic anaerobic... | place: Denmark: Kgs. Lyngby | collected 2014-05-21
TCCTCTTTGGTGATCATGCTCTTAACCTGTTCCAGAAGCTTCTCCACTACAGGCAGCAAAGCCTCTCCCTTGGAGGGAAGGTCAGCGATGACCTCTTTCCAAAGGTCACGAATCTCATCATCCACACCCCACATCACTTTAGGGGGAGCGGTTATTCCCGCTCTCTCCAGATAGGGGAAAAGAAGGTTCTCCTTTCTCTGGTAGTGCACGTGCAACTTGGACAGGCTCTTGACTGCCTGCAAGAGAGAAGTGTTGTTGGCCTTTGAACTGTCCTTGGCAAAGGCTGTTAGTGCAGGCTCAAACTCCTTGCTAAGGAATGCCTTCAAACCGGCATTCTCACCCTTGAACACAAAGGCGGGATGACCGGGAATGGAGTCCACTTGCTTGCTTTTCCCAACAGCCTGCAGATTATCCTCAAAAACGAAAGCATGCACATCACAGAGATTCTGCACCTGTTCAAGTTCCATGCCCTCTTCCATGAGCTGCTTCTCTGCAGCCGCCAGGTCCTCAGCGCTGACGCTGCCGAACTCACGCAGGAACTCCTCTTTCACGGATTCCGGGGAAGCTCCCTTATGAAGCTTCTCAATGATCTCTTTCAACTGTATCTTTTTTTCTTGGTCCATTATATTCTCCTACTTGAAATGTACAAACAATAAACCCAAAAGGCTACCGGGATCTAAAGGAGCTATGTGGGCTGCATGCAGGCTGGTTTTCATCCGGGAAAACAGCGATCAGTAGGGACTGGTAATGTACTGCTCAAGCTCACCAATCTGGAAGTCACGCTCTGTCAGGGATAGCTTCACCACATCTCCGATTGAGATCATACCGACAAGCTTTGCCCCATCGACTACAGGCAGGTGCCTGAAGTGTCCGGCAGTCATCAGCTGAAGGCAGTCATCCAGGCTCTGCGAAGGGTTTACATGCGTGACTGCTGTGGTCATGACCTCCCTCACTGGGATGGATGCGGTATTCAGATGCTCGAGCTTGCGTGAGAAATGGCGGATAATATCACGCTCGGAAAGGATACCCTTGATGTTATCCCCCTCGTCAACCACCAACAATGCACCTATCTTATGTTCGGTCAACTTCAATAGGGCATGGGAGAGAGAATCTTCAGAACCAATGGTAAATACCTTGCTTCCTTTCTCATCCAAAATCGATTGAACGTTTGCCATATACTACCTCCGTTTTTATTTCAGGAATGATTCCGCTTAAATGGTAGCCTACCAAACCTCAAAGCGCAAGGTAATATCACTTTCTGTATATAAAGATTCAATTATTACCTATATAAATTCAAATGGTATATATATCGGGCTGTCCTGTTTCCAGAATACCAAAGGGTAGGCAAGCATCCATTCACAGTAACCAAGATTTCAAGTACGGATGAAAACCCTAGCAAACTAGTTGTCATTAACAATCATTTGCGGTATACATAGGCATCATATAATACTGGTGAGGATCATATCAGATGAACATCGTACTCTATGGAGGAACCGCAATCCTGCTGGCTCTCTCCTTTCAGAAAGACAGGGGGAAGAGCATGAAAGCCCTCAAGAAGGCTTGGAAAGCATTTGAAAATATCCTCCCGCAGTTTCTTGTTGTCATACTTATGGTAAGTTTGTTGCTCTCCCTCCTGGACCATGACATGATCTTGCGAATCATAGGAGCGGAATCCGGTTGGCTGGGTGTGCTGCTGGCCTCCCTTGTTGGATCCGTCACCCTGATACCCGGCTTTGTGGCTTTCCCTACGGCGGCACTGCTGCTGCAGGGAGGAGCTGGTTATATGCAGATAGCTGCCTTCATCTCCTCGTTGATGATGGTTGGCATTGTGACGCTCCCTGTTGAGATGAGGTATTTTGGAAAACGTCTTGCGATCATGAGGAACGTACTTGCATTCTTCTTCTCATTTGTCGTGGCTTCTGTCATTGGGTTTGTTATGGAGGTCCTGATATGAAAGCATTCCTGGCACGCTACAAGGCATTTCTCATAGTCCTCGCCTTCCTCATCCTGTATGGGGCCTTCAATTGGGATGTAGGGGAAAAGGTGCTTCAGACCACCATCTACCAGATTCGTGAGATGGTGCTGGTCATTCCGCCCATCTTCATACTGCTAGGGCTCCTGGATGTCTGGGTACCCAAGGATACGATGGTCAAATTCATGGGGGAAAAGTCCGGCCTCAAGGGGATATTGCTTGCGCTGTTCATAGGATCTGCCGCGGCCGGCCCTCTCTACGGCGCATTCCCAGTGGCTGCGGTATTCATGAAAAAGGGAGTGAAGTTCACCAATATCCTTATTTTCCTGGGAGCCTGGTCGACAACCAAGATACCGATGTTCCTCTTTGAGGTTGCATCCCTTGGCCCTGTCTTTGCCATCACGAGGCTGCTTATCGATATCCCGGGCATAATCATCATTGCCTACCTGCTCGCAGCCCTGATGCCAAAAGCAGAGATCGAGGAGCTGTACAAGAGAGCTGAGCATGCGTAAGGGCTCAATCGGAAGTCAGTGAAAGGTTCTGCAGGCGTTCGAGGTCCAATATCCGTATGACCTTCGCCCCCACACTCTCAATGATGCCTTCCTCTTCCAGTTGTGCCAACTTACGGCTGAGGGTCTCCCTCGCAAGTCCGAGATAGTTGGCCAGCCCTTCCCTGCTGAGGGGCAGCGTTATCTCCAGGTACTGCCCGTTCTTATTGCCATAGGTATCCTTGAACTCCAGAAGCAGCGAGGCGATCCTCAGTTCGGCATTTCGTCCGCCCATGCTCTGCAGGACAAGTTCGAGGCGGCTCATGCGGTTGGCCATCGCCTCGATGATCTGCAAGGCCACACCGCTGTGTTCGATCAACAGTGAAGAGAATTGCTCCTTGGAGAGGATACAGACGTTGGTCTCCTCCAGCGCCTCCACCGAATAGGGCACTTTTTCCTCGGTAAAGAGGAAACGGGCACCAAAGTAGTCATTTTCAGGAAAAATATAGAGAATCTGTTCCCGGCCATCGAAAGTTGTCCTGTACGCCTTTGCGCTGCCTTGACGAATGACGGTGAAGCCCAGGGGGCGGTCCCCTTCATGGACAAGGATCTCCCCTTTCTTAAAGGTCTTATGGGTCATCTGGGCCGTGAGGGTATGCATCGCCTCGCGGTTGAGAGTAGCAAACAATGGTACGTTTCTGATGCAAAGGTCATTGTAACAACCCTTGCAGGGTTCTAAGCTATCCACAGGAAATCCTCTCTTAGTATGCAAATGTGATTTGAATCACAGTATAAATAAACTCTACATGGTAAAACTTACTCATGAGGGCATGAAGACATGCACCCAAATACTATAGCAGAGGAAACATATGAACGCTACAGCTGACCAAACCCAACAGAAGAAAATCGAAATCGATACCCGATCATTCATTATAGATAACTACACCCCTTATGATGGGGATGCCTCATTTCTGGTTCCCCCCACTGCCAAGACAAAAAAGCTCTGGGAGAAGCTCTCCTCACTTCTTGCCATCGAGCGGGAGAGAGGAGGCATGTACGGTATCGATGAGAAGACCATCTCCACCATAACCAGTCACAACAAGGGCTACATAGATGAGAGTCTTGAGGAGATTGTGGGGTTGCAGACCGATGAGCCTCTCAAGCGGGCCATCATGCCCTTCGGAGGCATCCGCCTGGTCCACACCGAACTCAAGGCCTACGGCAAGACCCTTCCTGAAAACATCTCAGAGGTATTCGACTACCGCAAGACACATAATGATGGGGTCTTCGATGTCTATACCCCAGAGATGAAAAAAGCCCGTCATTCCGGCATCATCACAGGCCTTCCCGACGCCTACGGCAGAGGCAGGATCATCGGAGACTACCGCCGCGTCCCCCTGTATGGCACCGACTATTTGATAGCACAGAAGAAACAGGCCAAAGAGAACTTCCTCTTTGATGTCATGGACAGCGATACCATCAGGGATAGGGAGGAGATCAGCGAACAGATACGTTCGCTTCAAGAGCTCCACCAGATGGCCCTCTCCTACGGATTCGACATCTCAAAGCCGGCGACAGACACAAAAGAGGCTGTACAGTGGCTTTACTTCGCATACCTTGCTGCGATCAAGGAGCAAAACGGAGCTGCAATGAGCTTGGGAAGAGTCTCCACCTTCTTGGATATCTACAGCGAAAAGGACCTGGCCGACGGAAAATACACCGAAAGCCAGATACAGGAGTTCATCGACCATTTCGTCATGAAGCTGCGTATCGTAAGGTTCCTCAGGACCCCAGCCTATGATGAGCTTTTCAGCGGAGACCCTACCTGGGTGACTGAAACCATAGGGGGAATGGGTCATGACGGGCGGCATATGGTGACCAAGATGAGTTACCGGTTCCTACATACCCTCACCAACCTCGGCCCGGCACCCGAACCCAACCTCACGATCCTGTGGAGCCAGCGTCTTCCGGATAACTTCAAGCAGTACTGTGCAAACCTGTCCATCGAGACGTCCTCCATCCAGTACGAGAACGATGACCTGATGCGCCCTGACTATGGAGATGACTACGGCATCGCATGTTGTGTCTCTGCAATGGCGATCGGCAAGCAGATGCAGTTCTTCGGCGCCAGGGTCAACCTTGCAAAGACTCTGCTCTATGCCATCAACGGCGGGCGAGACGAGAAGAGCGGAGAGCAGATCGGGCCAAAGACCCAGCCCATCACAAGTGAATATCTTGCGTATGACGAGGTGATGGAGAAGTTCGAGTCCATGAGCTCCTGGCTGGCAAAACTCTATATAGATACGCTCAATGTCATCCATTTCATGCATGATAAATATAGTTACGAGCGCATAGAGATGGCTTTGCATGACGAGAAGATCCTCAGGACCATGGCAGGAGGCATAGCAGGGCTCAGTGTGGTCGCAGACAGCTTGTCCGCCATCAAATATGCCAAGGTCAAGCCCGTCTACGATGAGTCGAACCTTGCGGTGGATTTTGAAATTGAAGGCTCTTTCCCGATGTTCGGCAATAACGATGACCGCGTCGACGAGATCGCAATGGAGGTGGTGAAGATGTTCATCACCAAGATGCGAAGCCATCATACCTACCGTAACAGCGTCCCGACCCTGTCGGTACTGACCATCACCAGCAATGTGGTCTATGGAAAGAAGACAGGATCGACACCCGACGGAAGGAAGAAGGGCGAACCTTTTGCTCCCGGGGCGAATCCCATGCACGGCCGTGATTCCAAGGGGTGTGTGGCAAGCATGAAGAGTGTGGCCAAGATCCCCTACGACTACGCCCAGGACGGCATTTCCTATACCTTTTCCATCATCCCAGGAACCTTGGGCAAGGACAGGGAGATGCAAAAGGCGAACCTGGTAACCCTCATGGACGGCTATTTCGCTGAAAACGGGCACCACATCAACGTCAATGTCATGGAGAAGAGCACGCTCCTCGATGCCATGGACCACCCCGAGAAGTATCCACAACTGACCATCCGGGTCAGTGGCTACGCAGTAAACTTCATCAAGCTGACTCGCGAACAGCAACTTGATGTCATTCACAGGACTTTCCATGACCACCTGTAAGGAGGATGGTATGAGCATACAAGGAAGAGTACACTCAGTAGAGACCTTTGGCACCCTTGACGGACCTGGAGTTAGGTATGTGCTTTTTCTCCAAGGCTGTTCTTTGAGATGCCGATACTGTCACAACCCCGATACCTGGACGATGAAAGGCGAGTCCGTCACCGATAGCGACAGTGTGGTGAAGGAGATACTCTCCTACCGATCGTTTATCGGAAAAGGAGGAGTCACCTTAAGCGGCGGCGAACCTCTGATGCAACCTGACTTTGCCCTGGATATCATACGCCAATGCAAGGACGAGGGGCTTCACACCGCCATAGATACATCTGGCAGCGTTCCCTTGGAACTTTCCAAGCCGGTCATCGACGAGGTGGACCTGGTCCTGCTGGACATCAAGAGCCTTGATGACCAGCAGAGCTTTAGCCTGACGGGAATGGGAAATGCCAATACCCTCGCCACCCTGGAGTATTGTGAGAGCATCGGAAAAAAGGTTTGGTTGCGTCATGTCCTGGTTCCCGGATGGACCCTGGACAAGGGGCGCCTGGAGAATTTGGCCGAATATCTCAAGGGTTTCTCCTGCATCGAGCTGGTGGAGCTTTTGCCTTATCACAGCATGGGGCAATACAAATGGGAGCAGCTCAAGCTTGAATACACTCTCAAGGGAGTGAAGGAGCCGAACTCCAAGGATCTGGCCATGGCTCAGGCAGTGTTTGAAAAACAAGGCCTGCGTGTGCTGATGAGCGGCATAGCCAAGAAGGAAGAGACCAAAGTCGGTTGATTTTAGCAAGCTGGCCCCTCTTGCAATGAGATATATGGGATGCGAAACAGAGATGACGGAAGAAGGCCGATGCAACATATGTTGGATCGGCCTTCCTCTTTGTCTCATTCCCACCTATCATGGTGTGGTTTCATCAGCGCCTGAAGCGGGCACCTTGTGGTGTCTGCTGATAATTGGGCCCTCTGTTTTGCACAGGCCGCATCCCTTGCTTCTGACTTTGAAAACCTGCCTGCCCGCCTTGCATCCCAGGACTCTGGATATGCAGGCCCGCTTGTCTGTTTTGTCCCATTTGAGCTGGCTGCCTGTAGTTTGCCTGACCTGCCCTGTCATATTGCAAAGCCTGTTGGTTCCGCCTCTCTCCCTGCCCTGACCACAGGGGAAGACCTGCCGGGCTGCGGAAGGAATACCGTGTGTCGTCAGAAACCAAGGTTACCGTTGAGATATCCGAATCAAGTACAAAGCCCCTGACTACAGCTTCAGAACCCTCTGTGAGGTTGAGGCCCTTGGGGTAGACGACCTCATATTTCCCAAGGTGCAGGGAGTACTCATTATCCTTTGTAACGAGGTACCACTTCCCATCCTCTTCAGCGAGTCGGCCCGATACAATGCCTAACGGTCCCAAACGGACCACATCCTTTCCCACCAGATCACTATTTGAAGCGGCAAATGCCCCTACCGACAGCAGTACCAGAAGGATGGCTACCATACTGATGATTCTTTTGTTCATTGAAGACCTCCAGTCTTTTGATAGCCTAACAATACTACTGTGCGATGGAGTTACCGCTACCATGAGGTAAAGATTAGGTAAACGAGAGGACTACTCTGGTAATGTCGTCTGAAAAGACTGTAACCTGCCACTGATGCGCTTCAACTATAGCCTGTACTATGGAGAGCCCGAGACCGGCTCCCTCTGTAGACCTGGCCTCCTCACCGCGATAGAGACGGTCAAACATATGCTTGAGCACTTCCTCATCGATTGTCCCCTCATTTTCAACAGCGAGTGAGGTTGCGTTGCCGCCCTCCCCTACAGTAACCCTAACTCTTATAAACCCTCCCTCCTTACCGTGCTTGATGGCATTCGCTAGGAGGTTTCCCAAAGAGCGTTCCAATAAGGAGGGATCAGCTGACAGAACCGCCTCCGGAGAGCTTACCTCCACTTCCATACCCTTTAGCCCGGCCTGCTTCTTGTACTGTTCGAGCAAGCCATGCAAGAATGAATCGAGTCTGATCTCCTGGAGAGCGGGCTTAAAACCGGGGGTCTCAAGATGAGAGAGCAGAGCGAGGCTGTTGACCAGAGTCTCCAACTTTTCCGTTTCAAGTAACAGATTTCTTAGGCGTGAGCGCTCTACCTTGAATACCCCGTCCTCCATCGCTTCAAGCTGCGCGCGCAAGACAGACAGAGGGGTTCGCAGGTCATGGGCAACATCCTCCGCCCACTGCCGGCGCAACTGCTCTTCCCTTGCCAGATTCTCCTGCAACACTTGAGAGGCGACAACGACTTCGTTGAATTCGGCAACCTTGCCCATTACCAAGGGGACATCTCTCCTTCCGCTTGCAATACCTTGCAAAGCCCGGACGACGCTTCTGCTCTCACGTTTCAGCGGGCGTGTAAAAAGATATGCCAAAAATAGGGAAAGCAGTGCCGCAATGACCAATCCCAACAGAAGCAACAGCTTGGAAGCGGCGATGAGGAACCCATTGGATTCCAATTCATCAAAAGCGGGCAGATACAGTGCAAAGCGAAAGGCTACCCTGCCATCGGGAAGAAGGACCTCATTCCACTGCTGAATATCCTTAAGGTTCTTAAGGGCCATCCTTGCCCTGCCCGCACCCCTTTCCGCTTCCCTATAGTAATACAGCATGGAGCCGTCAGCTCTGGTGACCACCAGGTATTCAGGGGTGAAGGGAAGCCCTTCAAAGGCTCGAACAAGATCTGCCTGGGTCACTTCACCTGCTTTTCCCGTCAGGTCTTCCAACGTGACATGCACATACCGGTGCAAGGCCATGTTCTCATCCTCATGCCAAATCTCCATGATCCTACCAAGACCAAAAGTCAGCAGAAGGGCAAGGACCAAGGCAAAGGCCCCTAAGGAGAAAAGCACCAGGCCCAATGAGCGGACTGAAAGGCGCCTGAAGAAATCCTGGAACTTTTTCATATTCATCTGACTGCCTCACCTACCCATTTATAGCCAAACCCCCTCACGGTCTCTATCCACTGGGAAGGGCCGATTTTTGAACGCAGGTTCTTCAGATGGGTGTTTACCGTACGGTTGGAACCATCATGCAGATAATCCAGGCACTCCCCCAGGATTCTTTCCCGGCTGATGAGGTCACCCGCATTCGAGGAGAGAAACCACAAGATCTTCCACTCCACTTTGGTGAGATAGACCTGCTCTTCATTCACAAGCACCTCATGGGTAGTCTCATCCAGGCGTATGGTATCCTTATCAAGAACCCACTCTTTAGCCCCATCTTTCTGTTTGCTTTTCGCATCAAGCCTTCTCAGGATAGCCTGCACACGGAGGACCAGTTCCCGTGGCGAGAAAGGCTTTACAATATAATCCTCCGCACCAAGCTCCAAACCAAGGATGCGGTCGCTCTCCGCCTCCCTAGCGGTAAGGAACAGGAACGCTGCGTCGCTATTGGCCTTACGGATGCGCTTGGCAAGCTCAAAACCATTCCCATCCGGAAGCATCACATCCAGAATGCACAAGCGTGGGGTCTTGAACTTCAGGGACTCTACCACCGAAGCCACCCTGCTGAACTGTTCGACCTCATACTCGGCAAGCTGAAGGTAGGAGGCGATGGTCTCGCGTATGGCATCATTGTCTTCCACTACATATATCATGGCTCAAGTGTACGCCTGCCTGATATGCGAAGCAAGAATGAAACCAAGGAATTCACTATCCCCTTCACTTCTTTACCCAATCTTTACCTGAGAGAGGCATGATCCAAGGCAGTCGGTGGCGAGGGAAACATTGATGATTTGAAAACACCCTCAGAAAGAACTTCCTGAGGATCGGGAAAAAAGATGTGATGTGACAGGGAAGATCTACCGCTCTTGCTGCAGGACCATAGCCAGGCCTGATAGGTCGTAGCCATTCTCAGTCGCAATTTTCTTCATGAGAAGCAACAAGTCGGAGGAGACCTCGGGTGTTCGGGAAAGGAACCAGATGAACGAGCGATCGGGATTACCCACCACAGCCCAGCTGTAGTCTTCCTCATCAAGGCCGATGACCAGGTAGTCGGAGGTGAACAGATGGAAGAACTTCACCTTCAAGGCTCCGGGTACAGCGTCATCAGCTCTCCAGGCAACTGCATTCACCTTGCTGTACTTACCGTCAAGGGTATGCTTGAAGCCGCTGTTTACCACCTTGACCTTCCCATCCTTGCGAAGGGAGTATTCGGCGGTCACCCCGACTAGGCTCTTCTCAAATCCATGGGGAAACCGGGCGATCTCATACCAACGTCCCAGATATTTTTCAAGATCAAGGGCGGGAACCGTCTGTAGCGGTGTCAATTCAGTTGCCATACTGTCATTCCTCCAAAACTCGCATTACTTGTCAGATCGTTGTTTTCGGGTAGTCCTCAACTGTTCGAGTGTTTCGTCAAGCATCACCTGAAGCTCCGAAGCCCTCTTGTTCTGTTCGCCCTTATCACCGGTCAGCAGACAGGAGGCGATATGCTCCGGGATGGAGAGTGCCTTTTCTTCCAACTTCTGTCCTTTCCTGGTAAGGGTAACCTCAACGGTGCGCTCGTCGGAAGGAAGGCGCTTTCTTTCGACCAGCTTGGCTCCTTCCAGACGCTTGAGCAGCGGGGAAACCGTACCGGTATCGAGGCTGAGGGCAAAGCAGAGCTCGCCTACCGTTGCCTTCTTGTGTTCCCAAAGATAGAGCATCGTTATGTATTGGGCATAGGTGAGTCCAAGCTGGTCCAAAAGGGGGCGGTATGCTGCCATGAGTTCACGTTCCAAAGCGTAGAATCGAAAGCAGAGTTGGTTCGAGAGCATCAGTTGTGGATGTGCCATCAGAGCACCCCCTCTATAGAGCCTTTCAACTCTACCGGTTCAACCTTGGAGGCAAATCGCTCAACGCTCTTACCATCCTTGCCAACAAGGAATTTGGTGAAGTTCCATTTGATGGAACCTCCAAGGAGCCCGGGGGCCTGTTTCTTCAACCAGACGTATAGCGGGTCAGCTCCTTTTCCGTTGACCTCAATCTTACTCATGATGGGGAAGGTCACCCCGTAGTTCAGTTGGCAGAACTCTGCAATCTCTTCATCACTGCCTGGTTCCTGATGAGCGAACTGGTCACAAGGGAAGGCAAGTATCACAAGGCCTTTCTCCTTATACTCCTGGTAGAGTGATTCAAGGCCGGCATATTGGCCGGTAAAGCCACATTTGCTTGCTGTGTTTACGATAAGGACGGGCTTGTCACGAAACGCGGAAAGGGAAATATCTGATCCGTCATTACTTTTTACTGTGAAATCATATAAGGAAGTTTCCATACGGCATACTCCAATCATCTATTTAGTTGTGTAAAATATAACAGAGTACAACAGTGTTTGTCAAGGTACCTGACACTCTGCCGCAGTCGTAAAAAAGTCACAAAACACCCTATTAACTACATAAGATACGGATCTTTACCTTGAGTTCGTCCGTTTGCAGAAAGATCCGCTTAGGTTGGCGGTTTGACGTTGCGCTATATTATCACTATCTTTCAGTGTATCGGCTAGGCCGAAATAATTATCGGTAGGATAATAACCTAGGGAGTATAAATCTCTCCAAAACAGTGTATTCCTACGTTATGCGTATGGATAATGGACACATGTATAAGGTTTTTAGCCCCTGCCTTGCAGAGGAGAAAAGTATATGGATATGAAAGGGAAAATAGCAATTGTTACCGGAGCCTATGGAGGAATAGGCCAAGCTGTCGCACA
>LFRM01305672.1_pt1 | contig 11262 bp, 10 predicted proteins | sample 618341 | NCBI WGS metagenome assembly LFRM01 (sample SAMN03654438, study PRJNA283298) | anaerobic digester metagenome | isolation source: pool of bioreactors CSTR01a, CSTR02a, and CSTR03a thermophilic anaerobic... | place: Denmark: Kgs. Lyngby | collected 2014-05-21
CAATTCATAGAGGTGCTCGTCATAAGCTTTGACGATCCACTTGAAGCCTTCGTCTTTGATGAAAATGGTTCCGGGGGCGGGTTCGACGCCTTTGAACTCGGGATCGTCCAAGTCGAAGTCGATGATGCCTCTGAGGACGTCAGTGAGCACGATCTCATCGGCGAATTCGCCGCCCGGTTGCCTGCCCCTTTCTTCAAGCAGCTTGGCGGCAACTTTGCTGATCTTGTCCGTATCACCGGCCGTGATGAAGGCGTTCAGATCCTTGATCGCCGTCGCGTAATTGGTTTGGTCAAGTCCGGGAATTATGTNNTTCGTTTTCAACCGCATTGATGCCCTCGACGAAGTCGTGTTTGCATAATTCTTCCCTCAACCCCAGCTGGAAGTAGTAAGAGACCGCGTCCAAACCGGCGACCTTTCCCTGCGCAACGGCCGCAAGGAGAACGCCGATGGCAGCCTGCTGGCGGACGCCGTTTTCCGGCAGCTGATGGAAAGCCTTCCAGGCGTCGGCCGGAACGGACAGGACATCCTGATAGGTCAACAGCGCTTCCCGCATCTCTTCATAAGTTTCCGCGACGAGGAGCGCCTGGAGCGCATAATCGGCATAGCTGATGAATTCATATTCGAAGGTGTTTTCCGGCGTCGTTCCGTACATCGTGCCCCATTGGTTGCCGCTCTTGTCGCGGAGGACGATGTAGAACTTGACCTTCTTCGCGCTCACGAACGTCCCCGTGACGTTCTCGCCGAAGTCGATCTCCCAGGTCTGGCTTTCCGCATCATAATCGACGGTCACGCCACAAGCCTCGAAGCGGGCTTTCGCTTCCGGGGACCCATAGGGCAGATCTTCGCTCGCATAGACCGAGAATTCGGGAAGCCTCGCTTCCAGCGAATGGTCGATTTCCAGTTCAAAGAGGTTTTTGTCAAAGGCCCGGATTTTGAGTTTGAACTTGTCGCCGTCCCTGACGATGATCAAGCCGGGCTCGGGTTCGACGCCTTTGAATTCCGGATCAACGTCGTCGATGACGGTGACGACGATGGAATCGCTGAATTCCTCGTCCGCGCTTTTGACGGTAATGTCCGCCTGCCCGAGTTCATGGGCGGTGAGGAGTCCGTTTTTATCGACGCTCACGACCTCCGGAGCGCTCGAACTCCAGACAAGGTCCGGAAGCAGGGCGTTTCTCGGCTTCTCAACAACCGTCAGCTGATGGACGCTGTCCTGAGGAAGCTCCAAATCCCCATCCGCGATCTCAATGTCTTCAAGGATGATGAGTTCCCATTTTGCATAAAGGGTCAGATCCTTCACCACCGGAATGAAGTGCGTGAACTTGCCGTCAAACACGCCGTCCCCGGAATACCAGCCCAGGAAGCGATATCCGCAGCGGTTCGGCAGGGGAAGATCGACCGTCCTTCCCTTCACGACCTCCATTTCTGAAATCCCTTGGCCGCCGTTCAGTTCAAACGTGAGCTTGACTTTCTCGACCGTCGCCAAACGGCCGTTCACGAGATCATCAATCCATTCTTCTTCCGTTTTTTCGTAGTCCGGATAATACTGTTTGTATATCTCGTATGCGGACAGGCCATTAAGCCCCGCGTTTCCTTGCTCGCCCGTGAGAGCTTCCAAGGAAATCAGGTCGTACCAGGTCTCTTCGTCCTTATATCTCCATTGAATATAATTCCTTGCTTCGTCGACTCTCAATTCCACTTCCCGGCCGTCCTTGCCGTCGGTTCCTACAACTTTTCCGGCGTTGACCTGCTGATTGTTTGAAAGAGTTATGATCAGTTCGCCATTTTCATTGATGCTGACCGACTGCAGTCCCACTCCGTCAGTTCCGGCAGAACCCTTGATGTTCCCCAGGTTCCGCTCCGTCCCGTCAGTGAACTTTATAACCAATTCGGATTCCGCATTGATGGAGATTGAATCAATCCCCAGTCCGTCGCTTCCCTGCAGTTCCTCCAAGGAAATCAGGTTGTTCCAATCTCCGGATTCCCCGATCCGCCATTGGATATAATTGTCACTAACACGCATGCTGATTTCGTTGTCCGTTGCTTTTCCTTTGCAACCGAACAAAACCGCACAAAATAAAAGAAGGAATAATGTCAGTGCAATTCCCCTTAGAAATCTCATTCGGTTATCTCCTTTCTTCATGATTTTATCCTTGAACGAGAAAACTCGTTTTCTTATCCCCCTAGCGAAAACCTGAAGAGGATTTTCATTCTTATCCAATCTTTTCCCCCATTTTATCATACATAAATTGGGTTGTCCATTTTAACCGACCTCTAAAAAACGAGCAAAAAGGCCATGATTTCCCAGCATTTCCTCCCGTTTGACAGGATTATAACAGGAACCCCATCCTTCTACATAATCTTATTCCCCGTCAAGAAGCGGGTCGGAATGGGAGGATCTTTCGGAAAACGGGGTTTTTTCAAAAAAACTTGCGCTCCGGCAGTCCGGTTTTTTTAAGGACTAAACCCTCCCCTACATGCAAACCCTAATACCGAAAAAACAATCGCTTTTCTGTTGCATTAACCCTATTATAGCACAATTTGACTTAATGTCAACTAACACCGAAAAAACAATCGCTTTTCTGTTGCATTAAGAGGTGAAAAGTGCTAGAATACATTTTTTGTAAGAGGTGAAAAGAAATGAAACTGTTAATATTTATTCTCACCAAAACGGAAAAGTTGGACACCCTGGCGAAGGAATTGGCGAAACACGAATTCACCGGGGCGACTGTCATCAAATCGTGGGGCATAGCCCGAAGGATCCTGCAGTCCAATGACGAAACGCTGAGCAACATCGTTGGTTCGCTTCGGAAAATCCTCAATCCGGAAAACGTTCCGAACAACACAGTCTTCATGGTGGTGAAGGACGAGAAGATTCCGGAAGCCATCAATGTCATCGAATCGGTCGTCGGCAGTCTCGATGAACCGGACAATGGCCTCGTCTTTACTCTCCCGGTGGATTTTGTAAAAGGGATGAAGCACTAGTATGAATGTTCTTTTGTATTTGGCCATCATCCTGTTTACCGGACTGTTGTTCGGTAAACTAGCGAAATTCTGCAAACTTCCCAACGTCACCGGCTACATCGTCGGTGGCATCATCGTGGTTCCGGTCCTCGGACTGCTGAACATCAACATCATTCCCAAGGAAGGGCTTGAAGAACTCGGCGTCCTTTCCCAGATCGCCTTGGGCTTCATCGCTTTTTCCATCGGAACTGAATTCAAGTTGAACTATTTCAGGAGAGTGGGAATTCAGCCCATCCTCATCGCCATCTTTGAGTCGTTCTTCGCCATCATCGCGGTGTTCGTCCTCCTGATGGCGTTCGATTTTGATCTGCAATTCTCCCTCGTCCTTTCTGCAATCGCCGCCGCGACCGCCCCGGCCGCGACCATCATGGTCATCAAGCAATACAAAGCCAAGGGGGAAGTCACGGAGAACCTGCTTTCCGTGGTTGCTTTGGATGACGCAACAGCCATCATTTTCTTCGGGATATTCGTTGCAATCGCTCAGGCAGTCGGGTCGTCAGGAAGCGGTTCGCTTGTTTTCAGCATCTTCAAACCGTTCCTGGAAATCCTGGCCAGCCTCGCCGTCGGATTTGTCGCGGGGATAATCCTGAGCCTTGGCGTGAGATGGTACACCGGCAGAGGAAACAGAATCAGTTTGATCCTCGCCATGATCCTCCTTGTATCCTCCATGACCTTGGTTTTCAAAAAGATTTCGGCCGACTTTGAATTCTCCGCCCTCCTTTCCTGCATGATGATGGGAGCGGTCTTCACCAACAGCGTCAAGGATGACGTCCTCGACACCGCCATGTACCTGGTCGACCGGATCACTCCGCCGATCTTCATCCTCTTCTTCGTCCTGAGCGGCATGCAGCTGGATTTGAAGGTCCTTGCGACCGGAGGACTGATTGGCTTGATCTACATCCTCGGCAGGGTCGCCGGGAAACTTTCCGGGGCCTACATCGGCGCCCTCATCAGCAAGGCTCCGAAGAAAGTCAGGAAATACCTCGGCTTCGGCCTCGTTCCCCAAGCCGGTGTGGCCATCGGTCTCACCATCGTCGCAGATTCAATCGTCCCCCAATACGCTTCCTTGATTAAAGCGGTCATCCTTTCCGCAACCTTCATATATGAACTCATCGGTCCTTCCATCACCAAGGCCAGCCTCACCGCGGCGGGCGAAATCCAGAAAGTTTGAGCGGGAAGGCTTGAGAGCCTTTTTCCAATGCAAAAAAAACAGGTTTGATTTTCATCAAGCCTGTTTTTATTTTTGGTTGCTTCTTTTTTCCAAAACCTTTTTGGCTCTTTCCAACATGAAAGCTTCCCGCCTATGAATCAGTATTCCCACATTCTCGACTTTTTCCGTTTTCAGGATGCGGATCAACTCATCGATGTTGATCCAGCACAGCTCGGAAAAGAATGACGCTTCCATTTCCGTTAGCTTCCGGGGCACGGCCCGGTCTTTTCTTGCGAGAAAGTATTGGCTGTATTCCCTTCTCAACAACAGGTTGTATTCATATTCCACGACTCCCAAAGGAACGATGTCCTTCACCGTGACTCCGACTTCTTCTTCCATCTCTCTGAGGAAGGTGTCAAGGATCTTCTCGCCCTCCTCCTGACCCCCGCCGGGAAGTTCATAATGGTCTCTGCTTCCGAAAACATCATCGCCCTTGATCCTCAGGACCGCGACATTGTCATCTTCATCGAGGATGATTCCCCTGGCGCCGTACCTGGTCCGGATGATCTCCCTTTTCGGATAGATGTCGTCTTTTACAGTCAGCACAACTTCCATTTCAATCACTCTTGTTTCTGGAATCGGATCAAAGGTACCGCCCCTCATACCTTTCTTTCGCAATCCCCGTATATTTTTTTATGAATGCGGTTTTGGAGTCTGTGTACAGGTCGCGGTTGTGTTTGAATTTGGCGGCCGCTTCAATTTTCAGTTTTTCGTAGGCTTTTGCGACATCCTCATGTTCCAAGAGATAGTCGCGGAAATAGAGTTCATCGATGTCGTCCGGCAAACGCAGATGGATGTGGAACACCCTTTCCGAAAACCCCTCTTCCGTATACCCTTTATTGTGAGGGATACTCTGGCAGGGCTTTCACTCATCAGAAGATATCCGCAATCCAACAAGACCCTTTTCACATCCGCCATCCCTTCATTTACGACCACCAAGATGTCAACAATGCTTTTGGCCATGATGGTGGGGATACAAGTGCTGCCGATGTGGTGGATGCCCTTGATCATGCCTGAAGGAAGCAAATCCTCAAGATGTTCCTTTTCTTCCCGGAACCATTCTTTCCAGGCTTCGTTGTGGGGAACCAGAAAGATGGGGAAAAGCTCCCAGAGTTCTTCCAAAGTCATTTCATGTAGTTTTTTCTTCATGTTTCGCAATCAATGAGCCAAAGAATAGTTTTCTTTGGAGGTCCGTTCCTTGATGTACCTGGTCCACTTGATGTAGCCGTAGGTCGTGTTCGTCAAATAGCCGAACTTGAGGACCAGCAAAACGAACTGGCCGGATAGGATGTTGATTGCGGCCTCAAGGATGGACGCCACATACCAGGCGATCCATTGTTCCCTGTATCTTAAGATGATGAACAAACCGTTGCATATGGCGACGGCACTGACACAGGCATCGAGATAGGCCACGACTGCGGACAAGGTTTCGTTCCCTTTGAACAAATCGCTTTTAATGTCGATTCCGGAAAGCAGATACCCGATCCCGATCGTCCAGACGGCAATGCCGGCGAGAATGGCGGCTTCTTGCCAACCCTTGAGCCTGCGGACGACCGTGAGTTCCTTCTTCTCCGGGTCCTTATGCTTGGACCAGTTTATGAAACTCAGGATGTCGATCGGCAGCCAGAAGAACAAAGTCGTCGCCATGGTGGCGAAGCGGTACATCAGGACGATGCAGATGAGAATCTCCAATATTTCCACAACCACCGAAACGATGAAGTTCCAGCGGCTCTGCTTGGAAATCAAAAGTTCGCAGAGGATGTTGAAGAAGGTGTCGAGAAGATAGAGCAGCATGATCCAGATTCCGCTTACGCCGTTCGCCGATTCCTCCGGTAGGATAATGGAAACGGCGGTCGCAAGCGTCATGATCGATATGAACCAAATCTTCTCGTAAAGCGTGAACGCCCTTGAAAAGAACAGGATTACCGCCACGGAAATGCCTAAGATCAACAAAGACGTCGCCAGACTGAAGAGGGGCTGATACTTGTCGGCATGGAGGGCCCGGCTGGCCGCATAAACTTCGGCTTTTGTGGGGCCGCCTTCTTTATGGACGAAATACAGCAGTTCGCCCGCGTCCGTCAGATAAACGTCCGCGTCGATCGCATGGTCCTCCTCGAGGTTTTTCCAATCCTCATAAGCATAGGTGACAATCAAGGAAGCCGAGCCGTCTTCGGTCTCATAGACGACGTCGACCCTGGTTGAGTCCTCATCATAATCCTCGTGCTCGGGATTCCTTATCATGACGACGCTTTTCTGGTATGTCCATTCCTTGGGCATCCTCACGACTTGAACGCCGCCGAAAATGAAGATCGAAAGCGAGGCCGCCAAGAGGAGGCAGAAAATGGCCAGTTCACCGATCCTCAAGACCTTGTTGGCTTCGATGTATTTTTTAAAGAAAGTGGTTATTTTGTTCCTTTGTTTCAAAACCGCATTTTCCATGTTCAATCTCCGGGAACATTATTATATATGATTTTTCCTTTAATGCAACTATTTGGATATATTTCTTTCTTTTCCTTCAGTCTGTGATATAATTCTTTTGGTGATATAATGATTTTGGAAAACATCAACAGCAGAATCCTAAATTTAAGCAAACAAGCCGAAACGGACTTGAAGGCGATTTTCGAGGAAGTGGACGAAACCTGCCTGCACAACTCGAACAGGATCCTTTCGGCATTCATTGAAAACAGAGTCGAGTATTCCGATTTCACCGAAAGGAACGGTTACGGCAACTTCGACACCGGCAGAGATAAAATAGAAAGAATCTTCGCTTCCGTCCTTGGCACGGAAGACGCCCTGGTGAGAGCGCAGATCATGAGCGGAACCAACGCCCTTTATCTGACCTTTTCAGCCTTGTTGAAGCAGGGGGACACGATGGTTTCCATCACGGGCAAACCTTACGATTCCCTGCTGGAGACGATCGGCATCATCGGCGATTCCAGCCAATCGCTTAAGGCCAACGGCGTGAACTATGAGGAGATCGATTTGACCGCCGATGGCTTTGACTTGGAAAGGATAAAGGCAAGGCTCGCCAGACGTGATGTGAAACTTGTGGAAATCCAGAGGTCGCGGGGCTATTCTTCCCGGAGGTCGCTTACCATCGGCGAAATCGAAGAGGCGATCAAAGCGATCAGAAGCGTCGATGAAGAGGCAATCATCGTCGTCGATAACTGCTACGGGGAATTGGTGGAAAGGAAGGAGCCCGGCCATGTCGGCGCCGATGTCGTCGTCGGATCCCTGATGAAAAACCTGGGAGGAGGTATCGCCTCCACCGGCGGATACATCGCCGGCAAAGCCCGGTACATCGCGATGATCGCGGACAGGCTCACTGCCCCCGGCATCGGCAAGAACCTGGGAGCCAATTTCAATCAAAACAGCAACTTCTTTAAAGGGCTGTTCCTTGCGCCGAACGCCGTGAAGAGCGCCCTGAAAACCCAGATTTTCGCCGCCTACATGCTGGAAAAGCTGGGCTTCACAGTTTCCCCCAGGTACGACGAATACCGGACCGACATCATCCAGACGGTCCAGCTGAAAACCGAAAAGAACCTCATCGCCTTCGCCAGAAGCATCCAGGCGTCTTCGCCCGTGGATTCTGGTGTCCACATCACCCCCGCCCCGATGCCCGGTTACCCTTGCCCGGTGATCATGGCTGCGGGTTGCTTCACCGAAGGGAGCACGATCGAATTGAGTGCGGACGCCCCTTGCGTCGAGCCTTATACATTGTACATGCAGGGCGGGCTCACCTATGAATACGGCAAGCTGAGCATCATGAGCGCCTTGTCAAAAATCCTGGAAAACAAGTAGTTAACCAAGCGTTTGCTATAACAAAAGTAGGCAATGGCGATGACCCAAAGCCTACTTTTTTATTCCGCTTCCAATGCTGAATCTGCGTTTCACAAACTTCCGTACTGGCCGCCGTCGATGCGGATGACCGTGTTGTTGATGTAATCGGCGTCCTCGCTGATCAGGAACTTCACAAGTTTGGCAACCTCTTCGGCTTCTCCGATTCTTCTCTTCAGGATTTTTCCCAATTCCATTTCCATGAATTCTTCATCGTAATCCGCGATTTCACTTTCCGTATTGATCAATCCCGGGGCGATGGCGTTCACATTCACATGGGGGGCGAATTGAACGGCGAGATTATGCGTCAGGGATATGAGAGCGGCCTTGGAAGCGTCGTACTCCAATCCCATCGGATAATATGTGTTCAGGCCGTTCGTCGAGGCGATGTTGATGATGCGTCCCCATTTCTTTTCCAGCATGCGGCGCCCCGCCCTTTTTGCGGTGATGTAGGCGCCGATGAGGTTGACGTCGAGGGTTTTCCGGAAATCGGAGACGGTTTTCTTTTCAAAAACATTGGGTATGTCGACGGCAGCGTTGTTGACCAAGACATCGACGCCGCCAAGTTCCTGTTCGATGATTGCGAACATTCTGTCGACCTGCCTTTCGTCGCTCACGTCGCATTGGATGGCGAGGGACCTGACGTTGAACTTCTTAATTTTTTCGCGCAAGGCGAAGGCCTCTTTTTCCGATGTGAGGTAATTGATCACGCAGTCATAACCGGCCGCGGCCAATTCCTCGATTATCGCCGCCCCGATTCCCTTGGCGCTGCCCGTCACCAACACAACCTTGCCCATATTGGATCAGGCTCTGCCGCAGTAGGACCCGTCGGAAGTGGATACGAGGATTTTGTCTCCGGTTTTGATGAATTGGGGAACCCGCAGCTTCAGGCCCGTTTCCAGAACCGCATCTTTTGTGGAAGTGCCGGAAACGCCGCTCACGGCGTCCGTCGTTTCCGCCACGGTGAGTTCAACCTTTTCCGGAAGGACGACATCCAACACCTCGTCTTCGAAGAATGTCAGGCTCAGTTCCATCCCTTCACGCAGGAAGTTCTTGGAGAACCCGATGACATCCTCGCTCAATTGGTACATCTCGTAAGTGGCGGTGTCCATGAAATAATAGGCGTTGTTATTCTTCAAACTTCATGAGACATAAGTTTGAATATCAATACTAATAGACAAATGACATCATTCATCTATCGTAATGGCATTATATAATAATATGGAGACCAAAATTTACAAAAACCCCTCAATGTAGTTTTTTTCACCCTTAACGGTTTGCTTTGTTTTACAATATCCAATAGATTTTTCTTCGGGCTTTTTACTGATAAACTACTTGACCATAGATTTGCCAAATGAGCAACAGACGCATGAAGGTCTCCGAATTTACAAGCCAATCCCACAAAGAACTAGTATGTATCTGTCGGTTGTTCATTGATTGAGAAAACAAAAAGGGCCTTTGGCCCTTAAGTTCTTTAATTTATTCTTATCCAAGTCTGCAAATACGGCGTTGGTCGGGAGATGTTATAAAATCCTGCACCTCTTTAGACCATCTTGCTTTCGACTCTTCCATCAATGATTTTTCCTAAACTTCTTAGTGTTATCAAGATATCAGTAAAAGCAATTGCGAGGGAAAAAACGATTGTAATAATGCGATTAAGGTATGAAGCCGCCTTGAAATTCAAATTAACCAGATCGGAAAACAGGAGCAAAATCAGGGAAACGCAAATAAAAAACAAGAGAATGTTTTTTAAATAGATTAATTTTAAGAAACCCTTTTTGATAATGCTTTCTTTTATGTCTTTAATAAGGAGCGGAGAAAACACAACCATTCCGGCAAGATGAAAGAAAAACGTCTCATCAGGGGCATTCCTGGCGATCAGCGTCACAATTAAAGTAAAGGCAAGGAAAAAAGCCATGATTATCAATAATCTTTTTGAGAGCATTTTCTTGTGCCGCATCGCAATCGTTAAAATCAGAATAATCCCAAAAAAGATGATCCCCATTATGATATAGGATAATGATAGATCACTTGCATTCATCGCCATAAGAATCGCAAGGATTGCAAAAGATACATCCATGGTGATTACTAACAAATGAAGGGACTGGAATTCTCTGAATAAAAACATTCGGTGATAAATCGATGTGACAAAAGCAATGCTTAATCCGATTAAGCCAAAAAGAAATGCCTCGAAAAGGTAAGTCCCGAAGAATTGGATACCTACGACTTCAATTGATCCGGGTTCAATGAAAATGGTAAATAATTGATTGGTTAGGGGGATAATGATGGGCAAAAATGCGAAAGAGGTGATGAAAATGGTAAAATAAAGCAATCTTGAGAAGCGAAAAATCACTATTTTATCTTCATTCGTATACTTACATTGAATCAAATAACGATTTCTGATGAGAAGATAAATAACTAGACCGACAACGGTAAAAAGAATAAGGAAAATAAAACTGAACCAATTATTATTTCTCATTTCTGTAACAAAAAATAAGGCAACCGAAAGTAAATAACCAAAGACAATTATTATGTTACAGATTATCGAATATGTTATGAAATTGGATTTTGATGAGATGTCGGACTTGGCAACATTTTCCTTCCTTTTCCCGGATAATAATTCATCCACCGTCACACCAAGGACAGCTGCGAGTTTAGGCAAAATGCTAACATCAGGGAAACCATCGCCAACTTCCCACCTTGAAATAGCTTTATCTGTAACCTGAATGAGTTCAGCCAATTCATTTTGGGTTAATTTTCTCTCTTTCCTTAATTGACATATAAATTCACCTGTTGCTTTTGGATTCATAATGAACCTCCTTGCCAACATTTTACTATTTGTGCTTCTAAAAATCAATCTAGGCAAAATAGAATTTCTCTATGAAGAATGGAGAGACACATTCCCTGCAAATAGAGCTTTTTGAAATACCTGTTGACTAATCTAAAAAACAAGAAAAGGATGTTGTTTCTCATTTTTGTTAGAAAAAAAGTTGATACTTTCGTATCAACGTTGTCTTTCTAATATGTGTTAGGGCGACTATTTTGATACAATTTCGTACCCCTCTCAAAAAGTTCGTACCCCTAAATTAGATAAAATAAATAGTGTAAATGATATTATAAAATTGGGTAAAAAAATAACAAAACGATAATTTAAAATTGGGTCACTCATGATAAAATAACCTCATAATACG
>LFRM01186078.1_pt3 | contig 11255 bp, 12 predicted proteins | sample 618341 | NCBI WGS metagenome assembly LFRM01 (sample SAMN03654438, study PRJNA283298) | anaerobic digester metagenome | isolation source: pool of bioreactors CSTR01a, CSTR02a, and CSTR03a thermophilic anaerobic... | place: Denmark: Kgs. Lyngby | collected 2014-05-21
CATAGCCACGCCTTTGCTAGATAGGCAGCCACTTGACCTACAGGGTCTAGCGGTAGCTCCAAGGCACGTCTGACATAGGCTTCTGTAGACACCCGATCGCTACTCATGTAACTTAAGGTAATCAAAGAAGTAAGGGCATCCCCTTCTCCTTCAATATCACCTTTAGCTATAAAGGCTTCCCTTGCCTCATTCAACAGTCTGCGAGAAGTAGCGTTATCGCCATGATGGATTTCACACCGGGCCATTAAAACAGCCAAATGGGAATAATGGTTCTTCGTCTCAGCAGGCAGAATACGATACCACTGCCGAAATGTTTCAGACATACCAAGCAGTAGCAGTTGCATACCGGAATCAACCATCAGCTGTGCAGCCTTATCCCACAGGCGTGCTGAAAAATAGTGAGATATGGCACGTCCTGGAGTCTTTTGGACTTCAGCAGCCCGCTGGTGTAGTTCTGCAATTTCTCCGGGCAGTTCCTTTTCCAGTTGCACTTTTAAGAGTTCTGCAAACAGAGCATGGTAACGGTATACTGGTTCATCCTCAATATCAATGGTAAGTGAGGCAATTGCAAGGTTGCGCCTATAAAGCTGCTCCAACAGCTCGGCGGCATCATCACGTCCGGTGACTGCTTGACAGGCTGATGGGGTAATTTCAGAAAGAATTGAGGTTTGCATAAGAAACGTTCGGATATCTTCAGGTAAATTAAGAAGTATTTCTTCTGACAGAAAATCTAGAGCTTGTCTTTCAGTATGGGTCAGTGCAGCCATAAACTGAGTGCGATGCTCAGAGGTGTTCAAACGTCCTAATGGCCCGGCCAGCAGGCAAAGCACACCCGGCCAGCCTTCCGTCCGTTTCTGAAGAACAGCGACTTCATCAGCAGTAAGGCCTAGTCCCAAGGTGTCATTGAGCAGTTCACGAGTCTCATCTTTGTCCAAGCTGAAATCGGTCCGGCGCAGCTCACCCATTTGCCTGCGGGCAGCCATTCGAGCTAGCCTAAGAGGGGGATCATGCCTTGTTCCGATGGCCACATGAAGGTTGGGAGGTAGCTGTTCAAGCAGGTAATCAAGTGCCACATAGACTGCCGATTCAGTCACTGTGTGCAGGTCATCTAGTATTAAAATTAAGGGTTCAGGTATATAGCGCACAATATCATTAATCAACATACCCACAGCATGCTTCATGCTGGTTCCTGATACTTCACCACCGGATATCAAAGGCCAAACAGAACTTCCGCATTCCGAATGCAGTTTCTGCAGGGCGGCTACCAGCAAACCAATGAAGCGGACAGGATCATTGTCTTCATTGTCTAGGGTAATCCATGCCATGAGATAGTTGGGCAATAAAGAAGGAATAGTAGACAATAATGTAGTTTTTCCATATCCGGCCGGTGCTGATAAAAGAGTTAAAGGAAGATTACTGACGAAACGGCACAGCTCTTCTTCAATACTCGAGCGTTTGATGATATCGCTGCGGACAAGTGGTGGCTGCAGCTTGGTTGCAACATACCATGCTGATGTATTTGTACTTGGTTTGTTTGTACTGGATAAAAGCAATTAAAACACCGCCTTAATATTAGTCATAATACTTACAGTTTCTGTAGGTGTTCTATTTAACTAATTTCTCATTTATTTCTTTTACAAGTATGTAAACCGTAGTGCATGGCATCATTTCTGAAGGTATATTTTTGCCATCTCTCATATATTGTAAATGTTTGGTTTCAGCCAACTTAAGAGCTTTACTTTCATCACCATATTTACATAGCTTTTCATAAATGTTTTTATCCGATTTATCATATTCCATAGCTGTTTTTTGAGCAAATATCTTTTCGAACTCTTTACAGCACTTTACTGATCCACACACAACTGGCATAATATCAAAATAAGAAATCAAGAATATTTCTATACATGGATTACTCCAACCTACTTCCACTTCTGCATCTACAGCACTCTTGATTATTTCATCAAATTCTTTCACCTGATCTCTATCAAATACAATCCAAGGTTTTCGATATTGAGGATCTGCACTTCGTAGCTCTAACGCCCTCTGCACTAAGTTTACGGTTTTTGTTTTTTCTATCTTAACAACAATGCGATCTCTCATATTAGAAGGGATTTTTCTTTTTATTCCTTCAAAATAATTCTTTTCTGTTTCTTTTGCATCAGTAACTATTAAATAATATCCTAGATCTGGAATTCTTATATTTCTATATTTTCTACTTTTTCTAGCACCTCTCCGTTTACTCCCCATATTTATCTCCTTCCAAAACATCAAGAGATTTTAAATGTGGAATAGCTCCATATTTGCCTAACAAATAATTTTTTGAATATGCCTCATCTTTACGAATCTTATTTCCATTATCATCTGAGAAATCTGCTAATGAATACAAATCTGATACTCCAGTCTCAACATCCTTATCGACGAACCAAATTTCATCTCTTCTTAAAATATCATTTGATAATAGCCAAGCATCATGTGTAGTAAAAATCAATTGTGCATTATTTCTATTTATTTCTGGATTCGCAAAAGATAATATTATATTTCTAACTAATAGTGGATGTAATCGCGCATTTAATTCATCAACAAATAAAGTGCTCCCATTCTCCATAACTTGCTGCACCGGAGGATATAATGCAAACATTTTTAGGGTACCATTTGATTCTTTCTGAAGAGGAATCGAAATCAATTCGCCTCGATTATTTTTATGGAGTGCTTCAATTGTGATTTTATCATCCTCTTCAGTTGATGTTGCACTTTCTACTTTAACTCTAAAATCTTTTATTGATTCATCGAAAGTGGAAAAGTATTTGATAACCTGTTTTTGAACTTCCCGATTATCCTCAAAATTAAATGGTAATGTTTGCGAACGTATTAGATTTTCAATCGGATCACCGAAATCAACTACCTCATTTTTAAAGAACCAGTCACGAACTTTTTTTAATAGATTAATTTTTAATTTTGCACCTAACGAAACTATTAGAGATTCCTTCTGTAATGAAAGCTCAATATTTTCCGCCCCTTTGCTTATGCCAGTAAAATCAGTTTTTTCTCCTCTTTTTCTGTAAAATATCGTTCTATAGCTTCTTGCAGATCTAGTCTTAACATAAAGCCATTCTTCTTCGACTGAATTATGTAATAAAGAAAATCCGTATTGATAAGTTTTTTGCATGCTATCCTGGTTGTCAATAAAAAATACTTCAAATGAAGTTGGCTCATCTTTTACATTTACATCAAATAAGAACGGTGTAACCTCGGGATATCTCTTTTTATCTCTTGGTTTACTTTCACTATCTCCTCCGAAATTAAAGGATTCATGAACATAATGAGACATATACTCAAATGCATCATAAATATTTGATTTGCCTGATGCATTAGCACCATATATAGCAGCAATTTTTAGTAATTTATCATTTCCAATATTTGCAACATGATTATTTATCTCAGTCATTTTTGTTGCGGTCATATCTAACGTGACTTCATCTCTAAATGATTTATAATTTTTAAAACTAAATTGGATGATCATAACAACATCTCCTTATTTCTTTATAACTCTATTATATACCTAATTTTTGAGTTGTAAACACATAAATGAGAAAACTTCACAGTTAGATGTACATTTTTGAGAAAGTATTTGCTTATTCACTTAACAACTCGTGCTCCTTGCACTCAACACCCATATTTGGTGTCATATAGTAATTCACTGTTATAATTAGCATGATATCTCACACATTAAAAATAAAAAAGGATGTTCCCAATACAAAGTGGTATTGGGAACATCCCGATTTTATTAATTATCGCACTAAAATCATATCAAGTAAATTAAATTATCTCTTGGAGAACTGCGGAGCTCTACGAGCACCTTTAAGACCGTATTTCTTTCTCTCCTTCATTCTTGGGTCACGGGTTAGGTAACCTGCCTTCTTAAGAGCTGGACGAAGTTCATCGTCTACCTTAAGCAGTGCACGGGAGATTCCATGACGGATTGCGCCTGCCTGACCTGTGAATCCGCCGCCATGTACATTGACCATAACATCGAACTTACTTAATGTATCTGTTAGCACTAATGGCTGACGCGAAATTACTTTCAAGGTCTCCAAACCAAAATAGTTGTCAATGTCTCTATGATTAATGGTAAACTTGCCGTCTCCGGGAAGTAGTCGGACTCTGGCAATGGATTTCTTTCTTCTTCCTGTTCCAAAATATTGTACTTTGGCCATTTTGTTTTTCCTCCTTTAGTGCACTTTACAGTTCTAGCAGTTCCGGCTGTTGTGCTTCATGATTATGGGCCGATCCTGCATAAACCTTTAATTTTTTAAGCATTTGTCTACCCAAGCTATTTTTAGGAAGCATACCTTTAACCGCTTGCATAATTGCTTCAGTGGGCTTCTTATCCATAAGTTTTTCGAAGGTAATTTCCTTCAATCCACCTGGGTAATTAGAATGGCTTCTATAGAGCTTTTGTTCTGCTTTATTACCGGTAATAGTGATCTGCTCAGCATTGATTACGATTACAAAATCACCTGTGTCCACATGGGGAGTAAAGGTGGGTTTGTGTTTTCCTCTAAGGATTTTTGCAATTTCAGATGAAAGCCGTCCAAGGGTTTTACCTTTGGCGTCCACTACATACCATTTGCGTTCAACGGTATCGGAATTGGCCATATAGGTCTTCATCGATGTTCCCTCCAATCAAGTTCAAAATAGGGTAATACTGTTACATTTTCTATCATTCAAAGATCCGGGGCTAGTGGATCTTATTTGACACTAAGCTTCATTTTAATACATGCTGCCCGGCGTGTCAAGCCGTTTTTTATTGATTACTAGCTATTCATAGCAATTAATCGTAATAAACTTCCTCTAGAAACAACCCATTAGCAGGAGCTGTAGCACCAGCTTTTCCTCTTTCCTTGGAGGCTATAATATCCGGAATTTCATTGGCAGATATCTTTCCCTTTCCTACATCTATGAGGGTTCCTGCCATAATCCTAACCATATTATAAAGAAATCCGTTCCCAGTGACTATAAAATGAAGAAGGCTTTCTTCCTGAATTAACTTAGATTCGTAAATGGTACGCACAGTTGAGCGAACAGGAGAACCGGTTGCCATAAAAGCGGCATAATCATGGGTACCCTTAAATACTTTTGCTGCTTGACTCATGGCATCTAAATCTAGCAGTAAGTTAACGTGATATAAGTATTGCCAGCCTATAGCTGTACCGTGAGTGTTGTTTATTATTGAATACCGATATTTCTTACCAGTAGCAGAAAAACGGGCATGGAAGTCCATAATAACTTCTTCAGAATGATTAATTCTTATATCACATGGTAACATGGAATTTAATGCATAGCTGAATCTTTGTGGCGGAATAGTGGAATTAGTCTTAAAATTGGCTACCTGACCTCTTGCATGAACTCCGCTGTCTGTACGTCCTGATCCAATCAAATTAACAGGCTCGCTACAAAGCTTCTCCAAGACATCCTCCAGCTTTTGCTGAACTGTCATAGCGTTTTCCTGCCTTTGCCATCCAGCATAACGAGATCCATCATATTCAATAGTTAGTTTGATATTCTTCATTAACTTCTTGTCCACCTATAGATATGTATTCAATAGTACAAACACAGTTAACAGCGTAGTCAAGGCAAATGCAACAATATCTAAATGACCCATGGTAAAAATCTTCATGCGGGTTCTACTGTCACCACCTCGATAGCAGCGCGCTTCCATTGCCATGGCCAAATCATCTGCTCGACGAAATGCACTGACAAATAAAGGAACCAATAAAGGAATAAGTGACTTAGCTCTCTGTATTAAATTTCCGCTTTCAAAGTCTGCGCCTCTTGCCATCTGCGCTTTCATAATCTTGTCGGTTTCTTCCAGCAAGGTAGGGATAAAACGAAGGGCAATGGTCATCATCATAGCCAGTTCATGTGAAGGAAACCTAATCGCCTCTAATGGTTTCAACAACATTTCTATTCCGTCTGTCAGAGCTATTGGAGAAGTTGTCAAGGTTAAAATTGAAGTACCTGTAACTAGGAATAGTAGGCGCAATGTCATAAAAGTTGCCTGGCGTAAACCTTCCTTGGTAACTCGCAGAATCCAGAATTCAAACAGAATAGTCTCGCCTTGAGTAAAGAAAACATTTATAAAAAAAGTAAGCAGTATAATAAAAATAAGAGGTTTTAAACCCTTTAGTATATATTTCACAGGTATCGTAGACAGTACGATGGTAAGTGCCATAAAGGCTACGATAAATAAATAACCAGTATAATAGCGAACGAAAAATATAATAATGATGAACAAGAAGGTAATTACCAGTTTTGTTCTTGGGTCTAGCCGATGGACGGGAGAATCCGACGGATAGTATTGTCCTATGGTTATATCCTTAAGCATTAAGGCTTCCCCCTTCCAAAATCTTCTTTAACACAGTCTTTGCCTGGTCAACTGTATAAATATCAGTTGGTACATCCAATCCTTTATCTCGCAGAGCCAGCATAAGGTTGGTAATCTGCGGAACATCCAGCCCCATTTCCTTCAGCTCGCTGGAATGTGCAAATACTTCGCTAGGTGTGCCGGTTATAGCCACCTTTCCCTGATTCATTACGATAATTCTTTCAACTAGTCTGGCAACATCCTCCATACTATGAGAAACCAAAATAATCGTGTATCCTTTCTCACGATGAAGGGCAGATATCTCATCAAATATTTCATCCCGGCCTCTGGGATCCAGCCCTGCTGTGGGTTCGTCAAGAATAAGAATACCGGGTTTCATAGCCAATACCCCAGCTATAGCTACTCTACGTCGTTGCCCGCCGCTAAGTTCAAAGGGAGATCTATCTTTAATCTCATCAAAGGGAAGCCCGACTAATTGTACTGCTTCTAATACGCGAGCATTAATTTCTTCTTGAGATAAACCCAGGTTCTTAGGTCCGAAAGCTATATCTAGAGCAACAGTTTCTTCAAAAAGTTGATGCTCAGGATACTGAAATACCAAACCAACTTGCTGTCGTAATTCCCTTAGATTCTTACTGTCCTTATGAATACGAATTTCATTTACTATTACTGTACCCTCATTAGGCTTCAGCAAGCCGTTCATATGTTGAATCAATGTAGATTTGCCAGAACCGGTGTGACCAATTAAGCCAACAAATTCTCCATCTTTAATCTCAAGATCTACATTGCTTATGGCTGTGGCCTCAAAAGGCCCTCCCTCCATGTATGTGTGTGAGACATTTTCCATTCTTACGGGCATAATATGTTCACCATCTCTTCTATGCTTAATGGGTCTCCTGGTATGGAAAAGCCCTCTTTATTTAGTTCATAGCTTAACTCTACAATTTGAGGTACATCCAAGCCAATTTCCTTAAGAGTATTCACCTGCTGAAATATTTCCCTTGGTGGTCCGTCCAATACGATTTTCCCTTCCTCCATCACTATTACTCGATCAGCCTTAGTGGCTTCAATCATATAATGAGTAATATGGATTATGGTAATATCTTCTTCTTTGTTCAAATAATGAACGGTATCCATAACTTCCTTACGCCCAGAAGGGTCTAGCATAGCAGTAGGCTCGTCCAAAATTATGATTTCAGGACGCATAGCAATAACACCAGCAATGGCCACACGTTGTTTCTGACCACCTGATAGATAATGTGGTGCTGTTTTAGCAAATTTCGACATGCCCACCACATTTAAAGCATTATCAACCCGCTGGCGAATCTCGGGAGATGGTACTGAAAGGTTTTCTGGACCGAATGCTACATCCTCTTCTACAATTGTGGCTACCATCTGATTATCGGGGTTTTGAAACACCATCCCTGCCACCTGGCGAATATTCCAAACCTGGTCTTCATCCTTGGTGTTCATACCCTTAACAATTACATCACCAGAACCAGGGCGAAGCAGCGCATTGAAATGCTTAGCCAGTGTGGATTTACCTGAGCCGTTATGGCCGATAATAGCTACAAATTCCCCTTTATTAATATCGAGAGACACATCACTTAAAGCCGCCGTTAGTTCACCCTCATGGCTGCTATACTCGAAATTTACATTCTTAACTTGAATTATGGGTTCCATATTGGCTGCCGGTCCTCTCTAACTCTTATTGTTTACCTTAAATTCATCTAACATCATACTCTTTATTCACACATTTATCAACAAATTCTACCGTTATTAAACTAATATAAGATTCTTCACTACGTTCAGAATGACACAAACTACCATTCCTTCTCTGATACTACTTGTTGCTTGAAAATAATAAATTATATGGAACGAGCCTTTGCGGGAACGAGTAACATTCTTAGCGGAGAACAGCAGAAAAGCCGTTATACACCTCCGCATGTTTGAACGTAGTGAGTTCGGAAGGTGTGGGTAGACAAAAAAAATATGGATTAAGCTGCAGGCGAAAAGTCCGCATGAACTTAATCCGTTATTTAAAAATCTTAATTAAACCAACTCAATGATAACTGCTTCTGCTCCGTCGCCTCTTCTGGGGCCTTTTTTCAGAATTCTGGTGTATCCTCCACCTGAAGACTGCTTTTCATTTCTTCCCCTGTACTTGGGGCCATATTCATTGAACATTTTTTCTATTAGAGGGTGCTTAACCTCTCTACTGCGCTCAGCATATTCCTTCTTGGTTTCATCCTCATTGCGCAGTTCCTTCATATCATAGAGATATGCCATCATCTGCCTTCTTGCATGCAACTTGGACGGCATGTCATTGGTAACTTCAAGGGTAACGGTCTGACCTTTTTCGTTATTGACTTCTTTTGTCACCTTAACGGTCTTATCATATTCCTTTATAGCAAGTGTAAGCAGTTTTTCAGCTATGCTTCGAACTTCCTTGGCACGAGACTCAGTTGTCTCAATCTTTCCATGCCACAACAGGTTGGTTACCTGGTTACGTAAAAGTGCTCGTCGCTGATCACTGGCCCTGCTTAATTTCCTGTATCCGGGCATATTCTCCCTCCTTCATTCTTTGTACTCTATTCTTCGCTTTGTTTTAAACCTAAATTTAATGCAGCCATCTTCTGTTGGACCTCTTCCAAGGATTTTCTTCCAAGGTTTCTAACCTTCATCATTTCCTCTTCGGTCTTTTGAGTCAATTCCTGCACTGTATTAATACCTGCTCGTTTTAGGCAGTTGTAGGAACGAACGGAAAGATCTAGCTCCTCGATGGTCATCTCCATAACCTTTTCCTTCTTATCCTCTTCCTTTTCCACCATAATTTCTACTTCGTTCACATGCTCTGTCAGATTGATGAACAAGGAAAGGTGTTCTACCAATATCTTAGCTGCCAAGCTGGTAGCTTCATCAGGTAGTATGGTACCATCTGTCCATACTTCAAGAGTTAATTTGTCATAGTCGGTTACCTGACCTACACGGGTGTTCTCAACATTAAAATTAACTCTGCTAATTGGTGTAAAAATTGAGTCTACAGGAATCATACCAATGGGTTGCCCTGTATGCTTGTTTCGCTCTGCTGGAACATAGCCTCTGCCTTTTTCAATGGTGAGCTCCATAAACAACTTTGCTTCTTCATTCAAGGTAGCAATATGATGATCTGGGTTTATAATTTCCACTTCGGAATCCACAATTATATCGCCTGCGGTAACCCGACTTGGACCCTGTGCATTAATGGTGATGATTTTCGGTTCATCGCTGGACATTTTCAAGGCCAGATCCTTAATGTTCAAAATAACTTCTACCAAGTCTTCTTTTACACCAGCTAAGGTAGAAAACTCGTGTAATACGCCATCTACCTTAATGGAAGTAACTGCCACTCCCGGTAAGGAAGACAGTAAAACCCTTCGGAGAGAATTTCCCATAGTTGTACCAAAACCTCTTTCCAAAGGCTCTAGAACAAATTTTCCGTACCGGTTATCCTCGCTAATTTCAACAATTTCAATTTTGGGCTTTTCAATTTCTATCAAATCAAACCCTCCTCATACTTTTTGGTCCATTCATCTTGAGGGTAAGGTATCAACTAAATCCATGTTTATCATTATCTGGAGTAGAACTCTACTATGAGCTGCTCCTGGATTTCAATGTCGATATCCTCTCTGGATGGAAGTGCTGCAAGAGTACCTTCCAGCTTATCATAATCAACTTGTAGCCACGGCACAACTGCTCTGCCTGTTCCCTCTCTTAACTCCTTAAAATGAACAACTTCTGATGCGCTTCTTTGTCTTACTCCAATGACTTCGCCAACATCGGTGATGTAGGAGGGTATATCTACTTTATTGCCATTAATGGTGATATGTCCGTGTCGTACATACTGTCTTGCCTGTGCTCTGGAGCTGGCAAATCCCATACGATATACTACATTATCTAATCTTCTTTCCAGAAGCTGCAGTAGATTTTCACCAGTAATGCCTTTCATCTTTTCTGCGATTCCAAAATAATTTTCAAACTGCTTTTCCAGCACTCCATAAATTCGTCTGACCTTTTGCTTCTCACGAAGCTGCATGCCATATTCCGAAACTTTTCTTCTGCTGGTACCGTGTTGTCCGGGAGCAGTTGGTTTTCTGGTTATACCACATTTGTCGGTATAGCATCTGTCGCCTTTTAGGTAAAGCTTTAAGCCTTCCCGGCGGCATTGTCGACATTGTGGGTCCAAATTTCTTGCCATCTATTACACCTCCACTTCTTATACTCTTCTTCTCTTTGGTGGTCTGCAACCATTATGAGGAACTGGGGTTACATCTTTAATCGCGCTAACCTCAAGCCCTGCTGCCTGTAGCGAGCGAATAGCTGCTTCTCTACCAGATCCTGGACCTTTTACAAATACTTCAACTGTTTTCAGTCCATGCTCCATAGCTGCTTTAGCTGCTGTCTCAGCTGCTGTCTGTGCAGCAAATGGTGTGCTCTTCTTAGAGCCTCTAAATCCAAGCCCACCTGCGCTAGCCCATGACAATGCGTTACCGGCAGTGTCAGTTATGGTTACGATAGTATTGTTAAACGTAGACTGAATATGGGCGGCTCCCCGCTCAATATTCTTTTTCTCGCGACGTTTACGCGATCTGCGTGCTGTTTGCTTTGCCATTTCTGACCCTCCTTATCTCTTTCCGCGGACGCCTGCAGTACGCTTGGGACCTTTTCGTGTCCTTGCATTCTGCTTTGTACTTTGTCCTCTGACAGGCAGACCTCTGCGATGACGGATTCCTCTATAGCAACCGATTTCTACCAGTCGCTTAATGTTAAGGGATACCTCTCTTCGCAGGTCACCTTCGACCTTTACATATTTGTCAATATATTCTCTAAG
>LFRM01221088.1_pt2 | contig 11254 bp, 5 predicted proteins | sample 618341 | NCBI WGS metagenome assembly LFRM01 (sample SAMN03654438, study PRJNA283298) | anaerobic digester metagenome | isolation source: pool of bioreactors CSTR01a, CSTR02a, and CSTR03a thermophilic anaerobic... | place: Denmark: Kgs. Lyngby | collected 2014-05-21
CAAGAGGCCGCCGACAAAGGAGCGTTTACTAACATATTTGATGGTTTGCTAAACATCATAAAAACAGTGTTTAGACTAAAAGAGATAGCAGGCGAAGCTATGGCTAACATATTCCCGGAAGGGGCTGTGGATGTTATAGTTAGGATTAGTGAAGGGTTTAAGAATTTTACAGAGGGTTTATATCCTACGTCAAGAGAGACTAACAAACTAAGGTCTAGCTTCGAAACATTCTTCAAGATAGTAAGAGTGGGTATGGATATTATCAAAGGCGTAGCAAGTGTGTTCATAAACTTAATACCAGACAACTTATTTAAGATGATATCTAACGTTGCCTCTGCTTTTGGAGAGGTGTTAGCTGTCTTATTTGACACTAAAGGCGCTGGAACAGGCGTTAAAGACTTCTTTGATGGTATGGCTGCAAAGGCTGACAAGTTTAGTAAGTTCTTAGAGCCTCTAATATCCTTAATCGGTGGAAAATTGGTGGGTGCTCTTAGATATTTGAGAGACAACATACCTGATTGGGAATGGCCTTTCAGTCTAAAAGATAGCAAACTACTACAAGGAGCTTCTGACATGTTAGGGGCTTTTACAGACAAAGTTAGAAAATTCAACGATTCTGAAAAACCAAAAGACATATTTAGTAACCTTAAGACTGGGGCAGTTGGTAAGATAACCAAAGCCTTCGAAGTTCTAGGTAAAGCTTTTGGGTGGGTCAAGGACCGAATCGGGGACTTCATAAACAAACTTAAAGAAGCGACCGGTGGTATTGGTCTAGAAGAACTTTGGGGAAGCGCCGCGTTAGGCGGAGGATTTATCTTATTTAAGAAGTTCTCAGGACTGGTACAAGGTTTGATTGATAAACTTAACCCCCTACAATCTACTGGACTTATAGACAGTATCAAAGGAGTGTTCGGCGGACTACAAGAGTCCTTAAGTGCATTCACTGGAGCTGTTAAAGCTACCATACTACTTCAGATTTCAGCAGCGTTAGTTGCTATATCCATCGCTCTAATCATGTTACAAGGTATACAATCAGAAGACCTTCAAAGAAGCTTAGCAGCTTTAGGCGGGGCTCTGGCAGGATTGATGACTGCTATGTATGGTTTAAGCAAGATAGACATGGGTGGTTTCAGTAGTGCTAAAATGGTGACAACGATTGTTGGATTGTCAGTCGCCCTCATGATGATTTCAGGAACTGTTAAGAAGATGGCGGGACTAAAACCTGATGAATTGAAACAAGGCCTCGTGGCCATGGGTACAGTATTAACAGTGTTGATAGGTACCTTAGGTTTAGTGGTCGCTGTAGGTAATAGAGTTAAGAATCCGTCATCCATTGCTAAGTCTATAACAGGCTTGATAGGCTTAACGGTTGTCCTCAAAATGGCGACATCAGCCATAGAGAAAGTCGGTAAAATGGATCCACAACGAGTAGAAAAGACTATCGCATCTCTAGCTAAAGTCCTAGGCGCTTTAGTGGTCTCGTTTGTATTGCTGTCAGCAGTACCTCTAAAAGGATTAAGTAATATTAGTAAATTCTTTACATTCACAGCAGGACTTGGAGCAGCCGCCGTAGCCATTGCGATATTCTCTTTGGTGTTACCAGACCTTATTGATGCTGTAGAGCGTATGGGTAACATTGATATGGAGGTATTGAAACAAGGTCTGGCGACTTTAGGTATATTACTGTTGGAACTAGGAGTGTTCCAGAAGCTCACAGGAGGCTCAGGGTCCGTTATGTCAGCCGCCGGCTTGATATTGGTCACTGTAGCTATAGAACGCCTCATAGAGCCTCTGAAGACCCTAGGCGCAATGGACCAAGGTGCTCTAATACAAGGACTACTAGGAATAGGCGTAGCTTTACTAGCCGTAAGCGCTGCTATGACAATAGCTAAGGGTTCCTTCACTGGTGCTGTTGGTATATTAGTCGTAGTAGAGGCTCTTAATGCTTTATATCCGGTAATAGTCAACTTTGGAAACATGAGCATGGAGCAAATAGCCAAAGGTCTTTTGGCCTTAGCTGGAGGACTTGTATTAATGGTCGGAGCACTAATCATGGCTAGTGGTACTTTATCAGGTGCTGCTGCTTTAGTGGTTGCGGCCGCTGCTATTAACCTACTAGTCATACCAATAACGGCACTCGGTAACTTGAAAATCGAACAAGTAGTAATAGGTCTAGCTGCGATTGCTGGCGTATTCGTAATCATGGGTGTCGCTGGAGTAGTATTAGGCCCATTAACCCTAACTCTCATAGGATTGTCAGCAGCTATCGCACTTCTGGGAGTAGGTACACTAGCAATAGGCGGAGGCTTGTTGTTATTTGCAGCAGGGTTATCAGCTCTATCAGGCTCTGTGGTGGTAGCAGCAGTAGCCATAGTTGAAGCACTTGATGTGTTACTAGACGGTATTATAAAGCTATCGCCTAAGCTAGGTGACGCTATTGGTGCTCTAATTCAGATGATGGCTAGAGTTATAATTGAAAACACGCCTTCTATTATGGCAGCGGCTACTGTTCTAATCATAGCTTTACTTAAAACCATAGTTGATTTATTACCTAAACTGATAGAGCTCGGTGTAATGTTCATTGTAGCTTTAATAGTTGGTATAACTAAAGGATTGCCTCTAATCGTTATGGCAGCTATCGATATGCTAATAGGATTCATAGATGGGATGGCAGTTGCGGTTAGAGTGAAAGGTCCAGAATTAGTCGACGCTGTGTTAAGCCTAGTTGGCGAAATGTTAATCTTGTTGATTAATTCGTTCATTGATATTCTAAACACATTCTTAGGTTGGATTCCAGGAGTAACAGAAGCCTTAGGTCACGTTGGAGAGGAATCTAGCGAGTTCTTAAGAGACAAATTCGGAGGAGACAGGACAGGTCAACTTATGGCTGATGATGTCGCCAACGGACTTAACAAAGGTGCATCGCACATAGCAACAGGAGCTCAAGATATTGCAGAACTAACTAACGAGAAGTTCAGTAAACCGGACTTTGATGCCACAGGTAAGGCAATAACAACAGACGTCGCCGGAGGTATGAATAAAGGCTCGGGGTCTATAGACCTAGAACTAGAAGGCATATTAGGTGGCATCACAGGTGGATTCGGTGGTTTAGACATGACCCAAGGCGGTAAAAATATCACAACCACTTTAGGTGATGGTATCGGTTCTGAGGCTGGGGGACTGTTAGACATGACATCGCTACTTGGAGACGACATTGACATGAGCTTACTTGGAGGGGACCTTTTAGATCCTGCTACCAAGAAAATGTTAGGTATGGATGAAGGTTTGAATAAGGGCGGAGAGAAAGTCAAGAAATCCGCTAGAGAAGTTAGTAACGCTGTGGAAGATACCATGGATGCTCCAGATTTTAAAACCAAAGGAGATAGAGTTACTAGTGAATACTCCAAAGGTATGCAAGACGGTAAACCTAAAGTTATTCAAACAGCTTCGGAACTTAAAGATGGAGTAGATAAAGAGTTAGCCAACAGTAACCCACAACAGCATGCCAAAGACAAGATGGATAAATACAATGCTGGATTACGTTCTAAGAAACCATTGGTGTTACAAACTTCTGCTGAACTTAAGGAAGGCGTAGATAGAAATCTGGCATCTGGCGACACCGCAAGAATAGGTCGTTCGGAGGTCAACAGCTTTACAGAAGGTATGTCATCTAAGAAGGGATCCGTGTTCTCGACAGCCAAAGGACTATCGTCCAGTGGTAGAGAAGGGTTCACTTCAGTAAGTACTTTCGGAAGCGGAGTATACTTTAGCGAAGGAGTCATAAAGGGCATCAAGTCTAAACGTAAGGAAGTTGGAGCAGCGGCTAGAGGAATAGCTAAAACAGGATTAAATTCCATGAACGAAACGCTGTCTATCAACTCACCATCGGACGAAACTACCGAATCTGGTGAATTCTTCGGTGAAGGATTGATTAACGGTATAAGAGCCATGATTGGTGGCACTAAATCTGCTGCTAAAGACATGGCTACGGATACTATGAAGGTTATGAACTCATTCATAGATGACTTTGCAGGTTCGTTTGAAGAAGACAACGAGATGGAAATCACAGTTAGACCAGTTATGGATTTAGATTCCATGGTACCTATCCCGGACCAGAAGGTCAGATTACTGGCTGGAGAAACCATAGGTGCTAGACAGTTACCTTTAATAGACAATGCAACCAGTCAAAATGGGAACACGACAGGTCGATTATTAGATGCTTTGGCTGTTAGAGAGACTAAAGAAACAGTTAACAACACTTACGAGATACATCTAACTGCTAACGGGGACTTACCAAGAAGCTCTATCAAGAAAATGGCTGCTCAACTTCAAGAGGAGATTAAAAACGTTTCAGATAGAGATAAAATGAGCAAAGGAATTACGGTGAACTACTAATGAAACCTGGAAGTTTTATAATAAATGGAGTGTACAGTGAAGACGTCGGCGCTGTGATTCAGACTAGACCGGTTTTGAACTCTCCCAGACGTAAAGTAACATTCGAAGAATCCAACGGCTACTCAGGAAATCTTCCGTACGATGACGAAGCGTACGGAAACACAGACCTAGAATTGGCTCTGTACGTCGCAGGTAATAGCGCGGCCCACAGCAGAGAGATAATCTACTACATGTTCGATAGTGGTATATATCTAGACTTAATATTGTACTCGGACCCTACGAAGATCTATAAAGTCATTTTGGTAGAGCCACCGGCATTTGAATCTAGGTATTATATGGGGGAGGGAGTTAGTTGTAATATAAAACTTAGCGTTTTACCTTATAAACAGCTTGTAAATTCTCCTTATATTACCACTACAGAGCCCATAGAGATGTACAACCCTACTCTATGGCACTCAAAGCCCACGATGGCGATATATGGAAGCGGCGATATAAAACTGTATGTGAACGATTCAGAGTTTAAACTGCGCAGCGTAACTGACGATGTAATAGTGAATTCCTCGATAGAGAACTCCTACCAAGCGAAGAAGACACAAACCACAGAAGGGGCCGTTTATGATTTAGAGAGGTTGGAGCATTCACCAGAAGAATTAATACCAATGAACCACAAAGTGTACACTAGAGTTTATCCCTCATTTTCCCCGGGGGTAAATTTTTTAACCTGGACAGGGACTGTTCGTAGAGTAGACATTTTACCGAAATGGAGGACTTTAGCATGATACCTATACTTTATAACGAAACGGAAACAAATTTTGAAAACAACGGTATAGGTGTTTTAACCGATGTACTATGGGCACATGTTCAGGAAGAGCGTAACGGGGCGTTCGACATGGAGATGGAATATCCCGTGACTGGCATATGGTCTAAAGAGTTACAAGACTTTAGGATAATAAAAGCTAAACCAAACGATACTGACGAACCACATCTATTCAGAATTTATGAGATATATAAGAGTGTGGACGGCAATACTATAACTATATATGCTAGTTCAAAAACTAATGATTTTGGAGCAAACCTAGTAGACTTTGCAAAAGTGACTGACGCCACAGCTCAAGAAGCTCTAGATGCTATTAAAGTCAATTTGGTTTATCCTACAACATACAACCTGACATCTAACATTGAAACTAGGTCGTCTTCGTCATGGGACAATACAAACCCATTAGGCTGTATAGCTGGCGAGTCTGGTTCAATAATACAAAGGTGGGGCGGGGAGATTCAGAGAACAAATAGTTCTATAATTGTGCACGCTCGACGAGGCAGAGACAGAGTCACGACGTTAAGAGTAGGAAAAGGATTGAAAGGCTTCAACCAAACAGTATCCACTAAAGGTCTGATTACGTGTGCGTTGCCATATGTGACATTTATAAGAGATAATGAGGAGCATACCGTGAAAGGTAATATGGTTGAGAGCCCCTTGGTTAATAACTATCCGGTGAAATACGTGGAGCCTGTAGATTATTACGGCGAGGAGGGGCTGTTTCCTAAAGAACCCGAAGACGGGGGACCAAGTCTTACTCTAAAACAGTATAAGGAACAAGTATTATCTAATTTAAATTCTAAAGCGGCTGGTTATTTTTCATACAGAAACCCGGACAGTGATAAACCAAAGGTCACAATTGAGGCCGATTTACTAGAGCTAACGGATAGTACAGAGTTTGAGAAGTTTAAAAAGTTAGAACACATTGCGTTAACCGATACCGTTGTAGTATGGGTTGAGAAGTTTAATGTTGATGTCGAAGTTCGAATAAACAAAATAAAATATGATAGTTTGAGAGAGCGAGTTATTTCAGTTACTGCCGGTAGTCAAAAATCTACTTTCTACGACGATGTCAAAAAAGAATACGACCATAATGCCGAAACACTGAAAGATTACATTAGAACTGTAGAGAACGGTATATATAACTCTATACGGATAACTGCAGATGGTAAAAACAACATTTTCAGTGGGTATACCCAACCGGACGAATCTCTTCTAAAAGTAGAAGATATCTGGTACAAGCCTTTATCCAACGGAGAGATAGAGATGTATCGATGGGACGGAATGTCATGGGTCATTGCAGTACAAAATGCCAGTAAATTATCCATAGGTGAGATAGATGCACGAAAAGTTAATTTAATATATTTAAACGCTAGTAACATATCAACTGGTACGATAGTAGGTAGTAATGGGGCATGGAATCTTAATACTGGCGAGTTTAAATTAGGCGCTGTTGGAAGTGGGTCTTCATTACATTGGAACGGAACTAAATTGTCAATACGAATGTCCAACAATGAAGATCTAGAAGAATTTATAAATGGTATCAACTTCGAGGTTGGCGGACGAAACCTAATCAAGGATTCGGAGAGAGAGTTGTCATACTCTGTAGCCCGAACCGATAAGATCGTAACAAATACGCTAAGAGATGGTGACACGGTTACCGCGTCATTTACAGCGAAAGCAGATAACGGCACCCATATTGTAGATGTATATTTTAGAGATGTGATTAACGGAGGCATGCTATATAAGAGTGGTAAAATAACACTAACCAATAAATTCGAGAGGCATAGCTACACAACCACCATAGAAAATATGACTCTATTCAATAACGGGATGGAGCTAATAATTAGAGGTAGCGACATAGCAGACGCCTCGAACGTAGGGAAAACTTTTAGTGTTAAAGAGACTCAGTTGGAGAGAGGTGGATATTTAACAGACTGGACACCGGCTACTGAAGACATGAACGCACGATTCACAATAACTAACGAACTTATATCGACATCTGTTAGTTCTCTGGAAGGAGCCATTAGCGATGTTAGACAAACTGCCGAGGACGTTACATTTGCTTTCGATAATCAAGTAATAGGTGGTGAAAACCTACTTAAAGGTTCCGACTCTATAGCCGTTGGGGATATCAATGCTACACCAGGCTCTGACGCTGAGTATCAATCCCTGTCAATAGGCGATACATTTAAAGAACATATCCCAGAAGGTTCGCCGGTAACAATATCATTCGATGTGGAAACTTTATCTGGTATAAATAGTTTAAAGGTATACAACAGCAATAACCTAGGTCCCCAAGGAATTGAACCGGGCTATATAAATGGTATCCCGAAAGGAAAAAGCAGAGTCCACGTCAAGACAACCGTGTTTCATAGACCAGAGTCGGAGATTAATAGAATTAATAATTTTATCGAGTTCTATTCTGTATATGGATCGAGTCATTTTTTCAGGATCGACCGAATTAAAATTGAGATGGGTCATACTCCCTCGGACTATAGTCTTCATCCAGAAGAGCTATCAGTTGGAATAACAAAAGTGAATAAGGATGGGATTAGCGTTGGTAAATCAACAAACGCTATCGAATCTAGCTTGGAATATGATGGAGTAAAAATAATGGACGGTAAGGACTTAATAGCCTCTTTTAATAGCTCAGGAGCTAATACGCCAGAGCTGATAGCGAAAAGAATTAGGGGAGACGTAATTAACACAGTCACATCTAGCAGTACAATCTCTGTAGGTTCTGGGAAAGATTACGAGACAGTAACAGAGGCATTAGAATCTTTTGAGAACGCTAAGAATCTATCGGACTCGACAACAATAACTATAGAAGTGTACGGAGAAATTTACGACACTATCAGAGTTATGGGTTGGTCAGGAGGAGGGCATATAATAATTGAGTTCAAGAATGGGGCAAGATTAAACGGTGTATTCAGATCATACGGCAATGATTGCAGAGTTACGGTGAAGGGAGCCTCGTCATCTTCTTATGGCACTATAAAGAGAGAAGGTTCTCTATCGCATCCTGTTTATTCTCTAGGTGATAAATACCTGAGATTTTACTATATGAATCTAGATGGAGCAGGGGCCGATGCCTCAGGTTTCTATATCAATGAGGGATCTACAGGGTTCATCTATGATTGCGACATTGTTAATGTAGATCATGCTCTAAGGGTTGTAAATGGTGGATCTCTAATAGCTTATAATAACAAAGGCCTCTGTAGTAAGTATGGTGCTAGATCTGAGAAAGGGGGTAGAATGTGGTTAAAGGGCACCGTACCCAGAGGGGATCAAGGCTCTACATCTATATGGGACGGGTTTAGGATTACCGAGGGAACTATAACCATGGCCGACAGCTCGTATCAGGTGCCCCCTACTAAGCCTGTTAGATTTAACACAATATACAAACCTACGAAGATATACACCACAGGGTATGGAGAAACATGGATAGCTACATATTATGGAAACACAGCCGCTCAAGGAAGATGGCACACTATGGACACCGCGATGGTAGCCAACTTTGATTTTGGAAGAGACATTTACAGATATTTGAATGACGGTACCAACCCATATGTAGAGATTAGATTTAGGAGAAAGTCATCATCCCACGGACAGTCTGCGGGTGTATCCCCTAAACCATATCACTTCTCGAGCAACAGTAGTTTTTCGGCAGTTCCAAGGGGCGGGTGGACTAACTGGGTTGGTGTGCCAACTGGTACATTCCCTTCAGGAGGCACTACACTAACTCTATATTCGTCATCTGTAGATACTGGATATGCTATATGGGACGCGTGCGAAGTTAGAGTATGGATAACAAAGGAGGTATAAGATGTTATTTTATGATGGCTCACGGTGGAAACCGTTTCCTTACGAGATAACCTACATCGAACATGTCAAAGTGTTTGATACGGAGGTGTCTCGTTATAAGGATAAAGAAAATATGAGAGCTAAGGCTATAGAATTATCGGAAGTACAGAGGCGGAGACTAGAAATAGTATCTAAAGTTACCACCTTGAGTTTAGACAGCTTGATAAGGTACGTAATGAATGACGAGATGAAAGAAAAACCATCTAAAGAACTGACAGATGCTATTGCCAAGTATGAGGAACGACAAGTCTTGAAAGGTTTGGTAGATGCGTATAATGCCCCGGTTGGTCAATTGATGAAAATGGGTAATTTAATACTAACGTATGAAGTAGGGGCATATTACGAGTCTGACGATATTGTAGAATGTAACGGAACTTTATATGTTGTGCAGAAGTCCCATGTGGCATCGGTGATTCATCCTAACATGGACGAATCTATATATTTAGAGAGGAATTGAAGATATGAGTAATGTAATAGAGATGGTTAGAGGCGACACTCAGACGTTTAGTATATGGATCGAGGATTCTAGTGGTATAGTGCCATTGGTCACCGGCGACAAGGTATATTTTACGGTTAAGAAGTCTGCAGACCTTATAAAAAAGGAATTCCAGGCAGTGGTAACAACTTTTAGTAATGGCAAGGGGACAATAAAAATTATTCCTTCCGACACTAAAAGTTTACTACCTGGTAGGTATGTGTACGATGTGCAGGTTACCTTTAAAAACGGTGATGTAAAGACCATCATACCAGAATCAGGTTTTATTATTAACAAAGAGGTAACCCATGAATGATAAGATTATTGGTAAAATCACAAAGTCGGATATTATCGGTAAGATAGTAAACAAAACTATTGTAGGTAAGGTCGATAATCGTATTCATCAGATTGTGGGGGTGATGACACCCTCTAGAAATATAGTGGGAAAGACTGGTGTTGATTCATCTATAATCGGTAAGATAGAAGGTCAATCTACTCAAGGCGTCCTCAAGGAACTAGAACGGTTGGAAGACCGAGTCGATGATATATTATCGTCTAACGTTGACGGGGTAGAGGCTCTCGAGATTATAGATGCTAGACATGGCAGGGCTAACTTAGGGACCAACTTATTAGAGATGAAAGAGGGTATAGAGTTCAATACATTTATGCACCCTTCTCTTAACTCTATATGGAACCCTCCTGTGTTACCTGACACCTTACGTGGTAATGGTAAAGTACCTTCTGGCTATGATCCGGACGAACATCTAGATGCTCTGGTGGAACCATTAGTTGATGGCGAATATGTGACTAGGTCCGACATAGGTAAGGATCAATCTGAGACATATACTATTAGGCGGTATGATTTCACACCTGCTCATTATGACAAGACTATAGTCATTACGGCATGCACTCATGGTAACGAATATAGTGGTTTTTATAGTATGACTCAACTATTGGATCTTTTAGTTAACAGTTGGCAGGAGCATCCGCAATTAGCATATATCAGAAAAAATGTGAGACTTGTGGTCATCCCTATATTTAACATGTGGGGATTTGCGAACAGTAAGAGACAGAATAGCAGACTAGTAGATCTGAATAGAAATACGAATTATAGTTGGGAGGTTTTCTCTTACGATAAGCCAGGTGACACTTATTATAAGGGCGTTGCACCGTTCTCCGAGCAGGAAACCCGATCACTAATGAACATGTTTGATAGTCTGAATGGTGTGGTCGCTTACTTTGATTGTCATACTATCACAACTATTGGACCTGTCGAGTACTGTATTTATTATCCTCGTTTTACAGAGCAGGATAATGAGCCATTTACTAAAATGTTATGGAACCTCCACAGAGACCCTGAGAAGTTGGTTTATGGGTCGAGTTCCTTGCCGTCGCTAACTAATTATATTAGTGATACCTATAAAGCTACATCCCTACTATGCGAAGTCATCAACGGAATAGACGGGTCTACAAGGTCTTCGCCTGAAATGACTAGGATGGCTAGATTTTACGGTAACATTCTAATTAAAGGGGCTGGATTGAAACATAAAGGTCATGTGGAGACGTTATCGGATCCGACAGTGACTTACTATGTGTATGACAGAAGCAACGGTAGTCTATTGGGTCCAGACGGAGGATACGAGGGAACTCCTGGAGAGATTGTACCGATTGGTTCCGTGAACCATGATACTTCCACACTT
>LFRM01243162.1_pt1 | contig 11253 bp, 10 predicted proteins | sample 618341 | NCBI WGS metagenome assembly LFRM01 (sample SAMN03654438, study PRJNA283298) | anaerobic digester metagenome | isolation source: pool of bioreactors CSTR01a, CSTR02a, and CSTR03a thermophilic anaerobic... | place: Denmark: Kgs. Lyngby | collected 2014-05-21
GTGGTGATTGCGATAATCTCCATCTTTATCGCGTGGAACCCCGACAGCTCGATTTTTGAAATCGTGTCCTTCGCATGGGCGGGGTTTGGCGCCGCTTTCGGGCCGGTCATACTGTTTTCGCTGTTCTGGAAACGGACAACCCTGTATGGGGCGCTCGCAGGAATGCTCAGCGGCGGGATTTCGATTTTCGTATGGAAGTTCTTAGTTGCAAAATACATCGGCAAATATATCAGCATACTGAATATTTACGAGCTGCTGCCCGCCTTTATCATCGCTTCACTGGCTATAGTAATTGTCAGCCTGCTTGGCAAAGAGCCTTCAAAGGAAATTCAGGATCAATTCGATTTGGTGGCTTCAAAGCAGCCCATCGAGTAGAAAAAAATTCGATCAGCCTGCACCGTATTCGCGAATGCGGTGCAGGCTTTACTTTATTGCCGGTTTAATATATAATAAACATAATTCCTAAAAAGGCAGCCCGATTGAGTATTCGTTTTCGGGGCGAAAAACCGGACAAAGCCGGCGTGTTCGGGCAGATGGGATAACTTCAATCGAAAGGGTGGTTACATGATGAACAGGGTGAACAGGCCAATCAGGCTTGACAGCGCCTACAATACCAGGGAGCTTGGAGGGTACAGAACCGCCGACGGCAGGTTTACCAGAAAAGGGGTCTATCTTCGCGGGGACTCCACCCATTCGCTTACACCCGGCGACCTTGACAGATTAATCAAAGCCGGCGTTGCTCTGGTGATTGACATGCGGTCTCCCGATGAAGTCAGCACCCACCCATCGAAGTTTAACTCGGTGGACAGCGTCAGGTACGAGAATATAGCGATGTTTGACGGGCTGACCACCTTTTTCAATACCGGCAGATTGCCCGGCAGCATGGCCGAGCTTTACTGCTGGCTGCTGGACAACTGCAAGGAGCAGTACCGGCGGATATTCCGGCTGTTTCTGAACAGCGGCGGGGCTTCCCTTTTCCACTGCACAGCCGGAAAGGACCGCACCGGCGTTGTGGCAATGCTGCTGCTGCAGCTTGCCGGCGTCCCAGAAGATATGATTGTAAAAGACTATTCCGCAAGCGAGCATTATATGAGCGCCATCCTCGGCAAGCAAAAGCGGATTTTAAAAAAATCCGGGCTTGAAGTGCCCGATTATGTTCTGGGCTCAAAGCCTGAGGATATGCAGGCAACCCTTTCCTACCTTAAGGAAAAGTATCAAAACGCGAACAATTACCTGCTCGAATGCGGGCTTTCGCAGGAAGAAATAAACTGCCTGATTGCCGGGTTTGTGGACTAAAAAAGCGCAATTGGGGGAAGGAAAATGCCTACCGTTTATACAGTGGTGCCGTGCTATAACGAGGAAGAGGTTTTGCCAAAGACAAACGGCAAGCTGGTCGAAAAGCTGAACCAACTGATTAATGACGGCAGGGCAGACAAAAAAAGCCGTATTCTGTACGTTGATGACGGCAGCACCGACAAAACATGGGAGCTTATAACCGGGTTTCATAAAGAGTTTGACTGCGTTATCGGAATAAAGCTTGCGAAAAACGCGGGCCATCAGAACGCCCTGCTTGCGGGGCTGATGAAGGCAAGGGAATTTGCGGACTGCGCGATTTCCCTCGACGCGGACTTGCAGGACGATATCGAGGCGCTCGACCGGTTTTTGGAGCGCTATTCGGAAGGCTGCGAAGTGGTGTACGGAGTGCGCAGCAAGCGGGATGCCGACACCTTTTTCAAGCGCTTTACCGCGCTGTGCTTTTACCGGTTAATGCGGCGGCTCGGAGTGGATATAGTGCACAACCATGCGGATTACCGGCTGATGGGCAAAAACGCGCTGAACGCTTTAAGCGATTTTAAAGAGGTCAATCTGTTTTTGCGCGGGATTGTGCCGCTGATTGGTTACAAAAGCGGCGTGGTGTATTATGAGAGGAAGGAAAGAGCCGCAGGCCAGACCAAGTACCCGTTAAAAAAGATGCTGGGTTTCGCGATTGACGGGATAACCTCGTTCAGCGTAAGGCCGCTGAAAATCATATCAAATCTGGGCGTCATCATTTCGGTGTTGAGCGTATTCGGGCTGCTGTACGCGCTGATATCGTATTTCTCCGGCTCGGCTGTGCCGGGATGGACCGCAATTGTCGCGTCAATCTGGCTGCTCGGCGGTATCCAGCTTCTGTGTATCGGGGTTGTGGGCGAGTACATCGGCAAGATATACGGCGAGGTCAAAGCCCGGCCGCGGTATATCATCGAAAAGAGTCTGGATTAGAAGTCTGTAATACTATAATGCCGGCGCTGATTTTTGCATCAGCGCCGGCATTATTCATTCACGCGTCTTTTATGTATTCTATTTTCTGTCGCACCCGCTTTTGCCCCTGTCTTTTTGGTGCCGCTGTTCCGGCGGGAAAAACTCGTCAATCGGGAACAGCATTTTGCGGAACATGTCGCAGGGCTCATCCCCGGAAGATACCGAGCAATCCTTGGTCGGAATGCAGAAATCAAATACCGGAATTAACATCTGAACATTCCTGACAAGCTGCACAATGGTGAACAAACCGAGGGTTACATATACGGCCTTGCCGTCTTCGGGGTCAACAAAACAACCGCCGAAACTGTTTGCGATACCTTCAGGGATTGAATTGCACCCACAGTCGCAGTCGCACCTGCAGTTTTTGCGGTCGCAGGGGTCAACTATGCACGCCGACAGCACAATCGGCTCCGCAACCTGAACCTTGCATACCGGCAGATTGCGTGAAACCGGCTGCTGAACATCAAACCTATCCTCCCTGAACTCGCTGCTGAAAACCTTTACGTTCCCTTCGCTGCCGAACAGGATTACCCGTTTGCGGAAAACGCAGACCCCGCACAGGTTGGCCGGCGGGCAGTTCCGGCCGGTTATGGCCTCTACTTCCACGTTAAAGAAAAAAGTCAAATCACACGCGAAATACCCGCGGTTGAAAGGAAGGGGCTCGATGTCAATCAATGTCGTGATGACACTGGCGTTTCTGGGTCGTACGCTTGCGGCGCGGTCAATCACCATCTGTTCGCGTTCAGTGAAAAACACCCTCAAATCCTCAAGGCAGTCCTTATCCGAACACGAATCATATATACGGCCTGCATCAATACAGACGGCGTCCCTGCAGCCGCTGTCGTGCATAAATTTGTTGTCTGCCATAATTAATCCTCCCGTATAAAATGTAATTGGTTTAAAAAACTTCATTACATTTTATGACAAGGGAGGAGTTGTGTGATAAATATAAGGCGGGTAACTTGATAATATAAGGAATACTAACAAAAACCGCTCTATTTCGTGCAGGGCGACAGCTTTGCGTAATTTGCCATAACTTTTTTTACGCCTAGCTTTTCAAACCGGATTTCAAGCAGGTAGTCGTTCCCCATCGGCAAGACGGATAGGATTTCCCCTTTTCCAAAGACGTTGTGGGTTACGATATCGCCCTGCTGCCAGCGCGCGGGGCCGGCCGACTGTCCGCTTTCAACCCTTAAAGCCGAAATACCCCCGCCCGCGCCGGAAATCCTTGCCGGCGTATCCCGAACGTAATCTTTATAACTGTATGAGCCGTATAAATATGAAGTATCTTCACCATGGTCAAAGCGCTGGATTAAGTCGTCCGGGACGTCCGACAAAAACCTTGAGGGGAGGCAGAATGTGGTTGAGCCGTAAAGCGTTCGCCTTGCGGCGTTCAGGATATAGATTTTTTCCTTTGCGCGGGTGAAGGCGACATAACACAGCCTGCGGTCCTCCTCCAGCTCCTCCGGGTTAAAAAGGGTCTGCTTACCCGGAAAAATTCCCTCCTCAAAGCCGGGCAGGAACACCACCGGAAATTCAAGCCCCTTTGCGGAATGCATGGTCATGAATACCACCGCGTCGCTTGCCGCGTCGTAATTGTCAATATCGGTCATCAGCGCGGCTTCTTCCAAAAAGCCTTCAAGGGTTGGGTGGTCGTCCTCGCTCCTTGTCTCGTAATCGATTATCGAGGAGGCGAGCTCGTTCAAATTGTCCACCCTGCCCGCTTCGCTCTCCCCCTGCTGTTCCCACATCTTTTTGTAGCCGGTGATTTCAAGCATAGTTTCATAAAGGGAATGCACAGGGGTTGTTGTATCGTCTTTAATCCGCCTTAACTCCTCGATGATATCCACAAACGCTTTGATTTTTCCGGCGGCGCGGCTGATGTCGGGATAATCCGCCGCATTCTGCAGCACTTCATACAGAGAAATACCCAGCCCGTCGGCGATGTTTGCCGCTTTTTGCATGGTCGTTTCCCCGATACCTCGCCTTGGCTGGTTGATAATCCGCTGCAGGGCAACTGTGTCGCTGGGGTTGCTTATAACCCGAAGGTAGGCCACCGCGTCCTTTATCTCCATGTGGTCAAAAAAGCGGTGCCCGCCGATTATCCTGTACGGCACCGAGCTTTTTACAAACACCCGCTCCAACGCGTTCGCCTGCGCGTTCACCCGGTACAGTACCGCAAAATCGCTGAATTTTCTGCCCTCCGACACCCCGTCAAGCACAGTATCCAGAATAAACCTGCCCTCTTTTTCCTCATCGCTTAATTCATGCGCTTCGATTTTTTCCCCGACGGAGTTTTGAGTCCACAGGGTTTTTTGCTTGCGGTTTATGTTTTTGGCGATTACGGCGTTGGCCGCGTTCAGTATGTTCTTGGTCGAACGGTAATTCTGCTCCAGCCTGATGACGCGGCAACCCTTGAACTGCTGTTCAAACCCCAGTATATTCTCAATGGTCGCCCCTCTGAACTTGTAAATGCTCTGGTCGTCGTCCCCGACCACACATAAGTTACCGTTGCCCTCGGCGAGCATCGAAACAAAAACAAACTGGACGTGGTTGGTGTCCTGGTATTCGTCCACCATCAGGTACAAAAAGCGCTGACGGTACTTTTCAAGCACGTCGGGAGCGGCGCGGAAAAGCCGGACGGTATTAAACAGAAGGTCGTCGAAATCCATCGCGTCCGCTTCCATCAGCTTTTTTTGGTAGCGTGAGTAAATTTCCGCAATCTGTCTGCTCCTCATATCCGAGCTCTGCGCCGCGTATTGGTCGGGGGTCAGCAGCAAATCCTTTGCGCGGCCGATTTGGTTTAAAACATCTTTTTTGGGAAAATACTTTTCGCTGATATTAAGGTCATCCAAACAGTTTTTTATTAGGCGGAGGCTGTCGTCGGTGTCGTATATCGCAAAATGCTGGGAGTAACCGAGGCGGCCGGCGTCCCTCCTTAAAATCCTCGCGCAGAAGGAGTGGAAGGTGCTCGCCTGCACCTGACTGCCCTGGTCATACCCCAGCATGTTTGAAAGCCGTGTCTTTAATTCATCCGCCGCCTTGTTTGTAAAGGTAATCGCAAGAATTCTCCACGCAGGGCAGGAGGCCACCCGGCACAAAGAGACGGCGCGCTCCATCTGCTGGGGGGAGGCAGCGCCGGAAACCGCGGCCTTTAAAATCTCAATATCCTCGCCCGCAACACAATCCGGCACATAACCGCTTTCATACGCCCTGCCGTATTTGACCAGATTGGCAATCCGGTTAATCAGCACCGTGGTTTTCCCGCTCCCCGCGCCGGCGAGAATTAAAAGCGGGCCCTCGGTGCAGAACACCGCCTCGCGCTGTTTTTCGTTAAGATGGGAAAAATCAAGCTCCATCAGCTTTTTTCGCAGTGATATGAATTCATCTTTTATGGACTTATCCTGCATACTTCAACTTCTCCGATTTATAAGTGATTCCGCCCGACAAAAAAGGGGAAGGAGCCGCCCTTCCCCTCTTACCCGCTCTTATCCGAACAGGGTGAGCAAGACGCCCGCGGCCACCGCGGAGCCTATGACGCCTGCGACGTTCGGCCCCATTGCGTGCATAAGCAGGAAGTTGTCGGGGTTTTCCTGCTGTCCGACTTTTTGAGATACACGCGCGGCCATCGGCACCGCCGAAACCCCGGCCGAACCAATCAACGGGTTTACCTTCCCGCCGGTCAGGTAATACATCAGCTTACCGAGCAGCACTCCACCCGCTGTCCCAAAAGCGAACGCCAAAAGCCCAAGCACAATAATCAACAATGTGCGGGGCTGCAGGAAAGTGGCCGCATTTGCGGTTGCGCCCACAGTAATCCCGATAAAAATGGTAACTATGTTCATCAGCTCGTTCTGAGCCGTTCTGAAAATACGGTCCACAACCCCGCTTTCGCGGAACAGGTTGCCCAGCATCAGCATTCCGACAAGCGGCGCCGCGCTCGGCAGCAGCAGCACCACTATGATGGTAACGAATATCGGGAACAGTATTTTTTCGGTTTTTGAAACCGGGCGCAACTGCTCCATCACGACCGAACGCTCTTTTTTAGTGGTCAGCAGCCGCATTATCGGAGGCTGGATAATCGGCACCAGCGCCATATACGAATAAGCCGCGACCGCTATCGGCCCCAAAAGCTCCGGCGCCAGCTTGGAAGTCAGCCAAATCGCGGTCGGCCCGTCCGCGCCGCCTATGATACCGATGGAAGCCGCCTGCTGCTCGGTAAACGCAAGCGAGGGATTTCCGGTGAGCCCTAATGCTACCGCTCCGAAAAATGTGGCAAATATCCCAAACTGAGCGGCGGCTCCCAGCAAAAAGCTTTTCGGATTTGCAATCAAAGGGCCGAAATCGGTCATGGCACCAATACCAAGAAAAATTAACGGAGGGTAAATCCCGTACTTGACGCCCTGATACAAATACCACAGCAAGCCGCCGGTTTCAAAACGCTGCCAGTAATAACTGCCGTTAATTTCTAAAATCGGATAGGACTGCGCAAGTATCCCCTGCCGCAGCTGCACCAATTCCTCGCCGGTCAGCGGGACAAGGCTGTTAATCTGCTGGTTCATCACGCCCCCAAGCGGAAGGTTGACCAGCAGCATGCCGAACGCAATCGGCAGCAGCAAAAGGGGCTCGAATTCCTTCTTGATTGCAAGATAGATTAAAACGCAGGCGATTACAATCATAATAAGATTGCCTGCCCCGCCGGTCGCAATCCGCTCAAGAATGCTCCCTTCGCTGCCGAGCGTAAACAGCTTCATATATCCGGATTCGTTCCATATATCTGATATCGCCTTTAGAATGGCATCCATTTAAAGTATCCTTTCAGGTTAAACCCGGTAATAATTAAAAAGGTCTTGTGTTTTCGGCAATCCCCGCCGCCGCCCAGACCGGGCGTTCGCCGCGCACCCTGCGCACCTTCCTTACCGCGTATTTTACCCCGTCGGGAGCCATCGCGGCGACGGCGGCCGCAATAACGGCGACAATCTCGTCGCTTATGTCTTCCTGATACTCCATGGGAGGAGCCATGGGCTGAAAATCGGGTTCCGCGGCTTCCTCATCGGCGACGTAATCTGATTTGCGGTACGCAGCCCTGCCAAAGACCCAGAACACCGCGGTCAGCGCAATCAACGATAAAAAAACCACAACCATGCCGATGACAACAACCTGCGCCGCGCTGCCGAGCACATTTGACCCGCCGGCAGACCCTGCCGCTACGGCGGCGATTAAAGCAATATTCATTCTGCGACCATCCCTATTCAAGAAATTCAGGCAAAAAAACAACATATCCGCCCATTTTAAACATCATGCTATGATTATACCCTGTTTTTTGGATAATTTCAATTGCGCCCGCAAAAATTAAAACCGCGTTTTGGTTAAACTTTTTGTTGGTATTCACGACCTGCCCGGACAGCGGCCACTTTTCACATTCGGATAAGCGGTGCAGCCTGCACAATACCCGCGGCAAAACTTGTGGCGCCGGAACAATTGAAATTATTGCCGGTTGCGTGTATAATTAAAAACAGCGAAAATTTTTCCCTGCGGATTAATGCGCGACAGCGTCGTGATGAATAAAAGGAGAGATTTCTTGTGGACGTATTCGTAGAACAGATAATTGCCAAAAAGAAAACCGCCAAGGATTTATTGATAATTATCGCCTCGATAATCGGCTTTATAATTATTACCTTTTTAATCCTTGCTATCGCCCCCAATTTCATAGGCCCGCTCACCTTTTTTCTGATATTCGGGCTGGGATACGGTTTGTGGTGGCTGCTGACCAGCCTGAATATTGAATACGAGTACAGCGTTACAAACGGCGACATCGACATAGACCAGATTATAGCAAAGCGCAAGCGCAAAAGGGTGGTGTCGGTATCCGGCAAAAGGATTGAAAGCCTTGAGCCGTACTCACATCAGGAATATGCCGGCCGCAGGTTCGACCGGCAGGTAATCGCCGCCCCTTCCGTCAATGAGCCCGGACTCTGGTGCTTCACATACCGCAGCAAGAAAAACGGGCACACCCTTGTGGTGTTCCAGCCCGAAAAAAGGGTGCTTGAGGCGCTTAAATCCGGTCTTTCCGCGCTTGTTCTTCGCGAAACCAACAAAAAACTGCAGTCGGAGGGCAAATAAGCCCTCCTTTTTAATTCGGGATAGGAGAATGGAAAATGCTTGTGCTGAACACCGCCCAGATGAAAGCAGTCGAGGCCGCCGCCATAAAGCACGGAATGGACGAACTGCGCCTGATGGAGAATGCCGGCAGCGCCGCCGCAAGGATTATCCGTTCGCGGTACAGCGTCGGCGGCAAATCGGTGGCGTTGCTGTGCGGCAAAGGCAACAACGGTGGCGACGGTTTTGTGATTGCCCGCAAGCTGCTTGACGAGGGGGCTTATGTCAAAGTCATCCTGACAGGCGGAAAGCCGGCGACCGACAGCGCAGCCGAGATGTTTGCACGGCTAAAAAACACCGACGCCGAAATCATTGATATCGAAACAGAGCCGTATATCGCGGCAAACCGTATCAGCAGCGCGGATTTTATCGTGGACGCTGTCTATGGAATCGGGTTTAAAGGCAGGCTGCCGGACCGCCTGCGCTCCCCGTTTCGCCTTGTAAACTCAAGCTCCGCGCCGGTGATAGCGGTTGACGTGCCGAGCGGAGTAAACGCCGATACGGGGAACAGCGACCCTGACGCCATTAAAGCCGATTTGACCATCACCTTCACCGCAAACAAAACCGGCATGACCGCACCCGCCGCGGCGGATTTCTGCGGCAAAATACAGGTGGTGTCGATAGGGATTGACCAAAGCCTGCTTCTGCCCTACCTCTCGGACGCGACCGAAATAACCCACGACATGGTAAAGAGCTGTTTTGGCGCAAGACAGAGCGACACCCATAAAGGGGACTACGGGCGGCTGCTCTGCTTTTGCGGCAGTAAAGGGATGGCGGGGGCGGCCGTGCTCGCCGCAAAAGCGGCGCTGCGCTGCGGCGCGGGACTTGTGATATGCGCGCTGCCGGAGTCGGTGTACCCGATTGCCGCCGCCCATATAATCGAGCCGATATTCTGCCCGCTGCCCGAAACCGAAAACGGAGATTTCGCGTTGACTGCAAGGAAAATCCTGCACGAACAGATGATAAAAGCCGATACCGTCCTTATCGGCTGCGGCCTCGGGCAGTCGCCGCGCGCCGCCTCTTTGGTGCTCGACCTGCTTGAAAACGCGGAATGTCCGGTTGTTTTGGACGCGGACGGAATAAATATCATAGCCGGGCATATAAATAAATTGAAAACGGCGCGCGCTCCGATTATCCTGACGCCTCACCCCGGCGAAATGTCCCGGCTCACCGGACTCAGCGTCCCTTATATCCAGTCCGACCGCGCCCGGGCAGCAAGGGAGTTTGCCGAGGAGACGGGCGCGGTGGTAGTGCTCAAGGGAGCCCGTACTGTCATCGCCGCGCCCGGAATGCCGGCGCTTGTAAACCCCACCGGCAACCCCGGTATGGCGACCGGCGGCAGCGGGGACGTGCTTGCCGGCATAATTGCCGCCTTCTGCGCTCAGGGGCTCGGCGGGTATCAGGCGGCGATGTGCGGGGTTTACCTGCACAGTCTGGCAGGCGACAGGGCGGCATTAAGGTTGTCGCAGCGTTTTATGCTGCCGAGCGATATAATAGACGAGCTTAGCGGGCCGTTTTTAAGTTTTGAAAACGGGAGCTGAATTCATGCTTCGCCGCGTCTTTAACCTTGTTTTTTGCCTGCTGATTTTATTTAACCTTGCCGCATGCTCAAAAAAAAGCAAATCCGAACAGCCGATAACCACCGGCTTTTCATGCGGCGTGGAAGTCAGCTGCAACGACATGAATGTTAAAGGACGTATAACCCGCTCCTCGGCGGGCACACTGCTTTTTGAGGTCGAGGAGCCGAAAACCCTGAACGGGCTGACAATGCAGTGGGACGGCGACTCGGTTTCCCTTAAGCTGTTCGGGCTGTCGTTTGACGTCAATCCCGAAAACATCCCGCAAACCGCGCTCGCCAGAAGTATCCTGAATGTCCTTGACGCCGCGGTCGGCATGCACGGCGAGGGCGAAGAAACAAAAGAGGGGCTTGTTACAAAAGGTACGGCCTCAATCGGCGAGTTTGAAATCCTTTCGGATTCAAAAACCGGGGACCTGCTAAAACTTCGTATCCCTTCCGCCGGCCTGACAGCCTCTTTTACGGATTTCACCACGGAAAAGCCCTCATAAAAGCCCGCCGAACTAATCCACGCCTTAAGGCCAAGCGCCGCTGCCTTTAACAATCAAGGCAGCGGCGCTTTTTCTTTTCTTGATTTTTTATGATTCTACGCCTAAACTAGTAATAATTGAAGATTTACGCCCCGCTTAATCGTTTATATTTACAGGTGGGCGGCAGAAAGGCGGCGATAGGTGTGTATGAATGAAAACGATTTTGCAAAACTGGTCAGGCAGTACTCGTCGTTGATATTCACAGTATGCCACCGCCTCGTAAAAGACTATCACGAAGCCGAAAACCTGACTCAGGAAACTTTCCTGGCCGCATTCCTGTCTATTGACCGCTTCACCGGCTCCGACTACAAACCATGGCTGGTGCGCATCGCAGTCAACAAGTCAAAGGACTACCTTAAAAGCGCGTCTTACCGAACAACACACGCATACGACAGCCAGATGACGGACGCAATTAAACCCGTGACCGACCGCGATATGTTTGAGCGGGCAGAAACCCTTGAAACAATGATTGCCGCATGCCAGAAGCTCCCGCCGCCATATAACCGCGTAGCGACGCTGCACTACGTCGAGGACAGGAGTTTTGAGGAAATCTCAAAAATTCTGGGCAAGCCTGTCAAAACAGTGCAGACGCAGGTTTACCGCGCAAGGAACAAATTAAGAAAAATGGGCTCTGTAAAGTTAACATGAAAGAATAGCAGCCAAAATCGTACAAATGCTTCATGCCAC
>LFRM01259242.1_pt3 | contig 11253 bp, 9 predicted proteins | sample 618341 | NCBI WGS metagenome assembly LFRM01 (sample SAMN03654438, study PRJNA283298) | anaerobic digester metagenome | isolation source: pool of bioreactors CSTR01a, CSTR02a, and CSTR03a thermophilic anaerobic... | place: Denmark: Kgs. Lyngby | collected 2014-05-21
TGTGGAATGATGTGTTGGGCAAAATAAAAGTAGAAGACCCCAATGTGGATAATCTACGCACTTTCTATTCAGCTCTTTATCGCTCACTTCTATTCCCCAGAAAGTTTCATGAAGTTACAGCTGAGGGAGAAACTGTGCATTACAGTCCCTACAATGGAGAAGTATTGCCTGGCTTCATGTACACAGATACAGGATTTTGGGATACTTTTCGCTCATTGTTTCCCTTGCTCAATCTTATTTACCCATCGGTAAACGAAGAGATACAAGAGGGTTTGGTAAATACCTACAAAGAGAGTGGATTCTTGCCCGAATGGGCCAGTCCTGGACATCGTGGTGTGATGGTTGGCAATAATTCAGCCTCTGTAGTAGCCGATGCTTACCTGAAAGGATTGAGAGGTTATGATATTGAAACATTATATCACGGCATGTTGCACGGAACTAAGAATGTGCATCCTACTGTATCTTCCACAGGAAGATTGGGCCATGAATATTATAATACCATTGGATATGTGCCTTATGATGTGGGTATAAACGAGAATGCTGCACGCACATTGGAGTATTCTTATGCCGATTGGACAATATATAAACTGGCCAAAGCTTTAGGAAAACCACAAGCGGAAATAGATTTGTTTGCAAAACGCTCTCAAAACTATCGCAATCTATATTCAGCCGAAGATAAACTAATGCGTGGCAGAAACAAAGATGGTACTTTTCAGTCGCCATTTAGTCCAACAAAGTGGGGCGATGCTTTCACCGAAGGCAATAGCTGGCACTACACATGGTCTGTGTTTCACGACACACAGGGACTTATCAACCTGATGGGTGGAAACAAAGCGTTTGTCAATATGTTAGACTCCGTCTTTATCATGCCTCCCATTTTTGATGATAGTTATTACGGACAAGTCATTCACGAGATAAGAGAGATGCAGATAATGAATATGGGACAGTATGCTCATGGCAATCAGCCCATTCAACACATGGTCTATTTGTATAACTATGCAAGCCAACCTTGGAAAAGCCAATATTGGACACGCGAAGTGATGGACAAACTCTACAGCGCCGCACCCGATGGATATTGTGGTGATGAGGACAATGGACAAACGTCGGCGTGGTATGTTTTCTCTGCATTGGGGTTCTATCCCGTTTGTCCGGGAGCTGACGAATACGTTGTAGGTTCTCCGCTATTTAATAAAGTTACTGTGACATTAGAAAATGGCAATAGCTTTGAAATAAACGCACCCAACAATCATCCTTCACGCAGATATATAGCTGGCATGAAGTTGAATGGAGAAAATTACACCAAGACCTATATTAATTATCAAGACTTGATGAATGGCGCAAAGATAGACTTAGATATGTATGAAACACCCAACAAGGAGAGAGGTATAGAGAAATCAGACTATCCTTACTCCTTCACCAATGAAGAGTAGTTTGTAGATTGGTGATATAATTAGGGATACAGAATATTTTGAAGACATTGCAGTATGTTCTATCTGTTTTTAGCAACTCTTTGTAGTGCTACAATTGCATTAATATTTAAATACACAGAAAACTCCAGTAGCAATAGGTATTTAATAACCAGCGCCAATTACTTTATAGCTTTTGCAATTAGTTTATTTATAGTGCTTTATAGAAAGTTGCTTTCAGGAGTAGTAAGAACTGATTCTTTTTTCAATGAGTTTAAGTTTTTATTATCTCAGGATGCTTACATTCTATCTCCTTATTCAAGTATCGTATGGGGCATTATTGTTGGTAGTGTTGCTGGATTCTTTTTCTTTTCGTCTTTTATATTTTATCAAAAGAGTGTAAAGGAAAATGGAGTAGGTATATCGGGTACATTTGCTAAATTGGGCATATTGATTCCGATGATATTTTCTATCATATTTTGGAGAGAGCTTCCTTCCTTGTTACAATGGATTGGAATTGGATTGTCTCTTGTATCTATTGTAATGGTCAATTTGTCTTCTAAATCTCTGGAAAGATTTGACATCAGACCTACCATAATACTACTGTTTGTTTTGGGAGGTATGGCAGAGTTCTCAAATAAGATATACCAAAATTATGGATTGAATGATTACAAAGCTGTATTTCTATTCTGTACATTCTTTGTAGCATTCTCTATAAGTATATTATTCACAATAAAAGATGGAGTGAAATTCAATCTAAAAGATATACTCACAGGTTTTGCTGTTGGAATACCCAATCTGTTCTCTTCCTATTTTTTAATTCTATCATTAGATACAGTCAAAACATCTGTTGCTTATCCTGTTTTCAGTGCAGGGAGCATACTTTTGATCAATTTGGGAGGGTATTTTATATTTAAAGAAAAAATATCCATGAAGAATAAGTTTGCTATAGCACTTATTCTAATAGCATTAGTGCTTATAAATATTTGAAGTATAGACATCAAAAAAACCTTATTCTTCTCGGGTAGAAGAATAAGGTTTTTTGATAGTTTATAATCTGTGCAAAAGAGTTTATCTTTGCGTGTAAAGCACTTTTTCACTTTCTAAGTCATAGTTGTCAAAAGGATGGGTAGGAGTTTTTTCTGCAAGAAACAAACCTTTCTTATCAAAAGTAATAGGAGGTGTAAATCTGAATTCGCGTAGCTTAGTCATTTTCACATCTGCTACTCCTTCATGCACAATGCCTATACGTTCTGCTGCAGCAAAAGATAAATCAATTTCTCGACCTCTGATAAAAGGACCTCTGTCGGTCACTTCTACTATAACAAAGCTATTGTTATCTGGATTTTCTACTTTTAACCGCGTCCCAAACGGGAGGGTTTTGTGAGCACACGTTAAACTGTCTGCTCTGTATATACTTCCACTGGAAGTTGTTCTTCCTTCAAATTTACTGTGGTAATAAGAAGCTTTTACGCTCTTTTGGCTAAATGCCAATGTTGTCACTAAAATAAAGATAGATACTAAATATATTCTCATAATTGATTGTTTATAGATTACTTTTGCGAACGCTTTTTTTATTTTTAATAAGCCGTCAAATAATGCAAAAGCATCTAAAGGAACCACCTCACACATCAATACTTTAAGAATTTAGCAAAAATAGAGCTAACGATATCAAAAGCACCCAATAATCAAATGGGGTGTTGAGATAACACACTATCCCTACTCATTCTCAAATGAAGAGTAAAGTGATTTTAAAATGTATAAGTTATTAGTTATTTAATAAATCTCAGAGAAAGAGTCTCCGAGATGAGGAGTGCTGTATTTGCAAAAGAGTTTATCTTTGCGTGTAAAGCACTTTTTCTTTTTCTATGTCATAGTTGTCAAAAGGATTACTGGGTGTTTGTTCTGCAAGGAACAAGCCTTTTTTATCAAACGAAAGGGGCGGTGTAAATCTGAATTCGCGTAGTTTAGTTATTACTACATGCGCTACTCCTTGCGCTACAATGCCTATACGTTCTGCTGCAGCATAAGATAAATCAATATCTCTACCGCGGGTAAAAGGACCTCTGTCGGTCACTTTAACTATTACAAAATTATTATTTTCTGGGTTTTCTACTTTTAGTCGCGTTCCGAATGGAAGCGTGCGATGAGCACATGTTAAGCTGTCAGCTCTGTACTTTGATCCGCTGGAGGTTTTTTGTCCTTCAAATTTACTGTGATAAAAAGAAGCTTTTACGCTCTTTTGGCTAAATGCCAATGTTGTCACTAATAGAAATAAAGATACTAAATATATTCTCATAATTGAATGTTTAAGATTGCTTTTGTGAGCGCTCTTTTTTATTGAGGCACAAATTAACACAAAAACAACGAGCTAAAAAAACAATGTGTTGCTCATTTCCAATACATTATTATTTTTTATTAGTCTGTAACAGCCCTATAAACAAAAAAAGATCGAAATTGTTTTCGATCTTTTCATTTAGTTGCGGAGATAGGACTTGAACCTATGACCTTTGGGTTATGAGCCCAACGAGCTACCAACTGCTCCACTCCGCGATATGTTTTCTCTTTAATTGAGAGTGCAAAGATAGGAATGATTTTTGTAACTACCAAATTATATAACGGGAAAATTGAAATACAAATGCAATAGTGTTTTCATTCACCACCTCTTTTATTTTAAATGTTTGTGCATCGATCATATATACAGTAAGATAGAAGGTTGTGAGTTCTTGTATTACTAAATTGTAAATATACATATATCCTTTGTTCGAAAGTTTAAAAATGTGTCAATCTTACACTGAGGTTTAAAAAGTATTGACTTTTTGTTTTCCTTATTTGTAATGAGTCTAAATAAATGTATCTTTGCAACTCAAATAATAAATAAATAAAATGAGCAATATATTTAAATTAGGTTTTATACTTGGCTTAATGGCTTTATTCATCGCCTGTGGTAATTCTACAAACTCTGATGATGTTGTCAATGTTTATACACATAGACATTATAAAGCTGACGACGAACTTTTTTCAAAATTCACAGAAGATACTGGTATAAAGGTAAACATCGTAAACGCAAGTGCAGACGAACTTATACAACGCTTAGAAGCAGAAGGCGAAGACTCAAATGCTGACGTCTTAATTACTGTTGATGCTGGAAGACTCTATCGTGCCCAATCAAAAGATTTGTTGCAACCTATCCAATCTAAAGTTCTTGATGCCAATATTGGCTCTCAGTTTAGAGAGAAAGAGGGTTATTGGTATGCTATGACATATCGCGCGCGAGTTATTGTATATGCCAAAAACCGTGTGAATCCTGCAGATATTCAGACTTATGAAGAATTAGCAGATTCCAAATGGAAAAATAAAATTGTGATTCGATCATCTGAAAATGTCTATAATCAGTCTTTACTTGCTTCAATCATCTTGGCAGATGGAGAAGATAAAGCAAAAAAGTGGGCAGAAGGTGTTGTGGCCAATATGGCCAGAAATCCAAAAGGCAGTGATCGCGACCAAGTGAAGGCTGTAGCTTCTGGTGAAGGAGATATTGCAGTGGTAAATACCTATTATATAGGCCTAATGCTCCACGATGAGAATGTAGAAGAGCGTAAAGCAGGAGAAAGTGTAGGAATTATATTTCCAAACCAAAGTGGAAGAGGTACACATATAAATATTAGTGGAGTAGGTGTTACTAAACATGCACCTAATAGAGATAATGCCATCAAACTTATTGAGTTTTTATCAGAAAAAGAAGCACAACAAACATTGGCAAACTTAAACTATGAATACCCTGTAAATGCTGAAGCTACCAAGTCTTCTATCTTACAAGCTTGGGGAGATTTTAAGGCTGATAATGTAGAGCTTTATAAATTGGGAGAGTACAACAGCAAGGCCGTTAAAATTTTTGATGAAGCTGGTTGGAAATAAAGTTTAGAGTCAACTTTTTAGAATATGACTTTAGATAACTAAAACAATAAGCAAAATAGCTCCATGGCAAAAAGAAATATCTATTGGTGGAATAAGTGGACTGGTGGAGCCATTTTAATACTCTTGCTGATATTAACTCCCATTTTCACTATTATGGTCAAGCTATTCGATAAGCCTGGAGAGTACTGGGATCATATAGTTTCGACTTTATTGGCTTCTTATTTTTACAATTCTATTCTAATGTTACTCGGGGTGGGGTTCTTTACTTTTATCATTGGAGTAAGTATGGCGTGGTTGGTATCGGTATATGACTTCCCTGGGCGTAAATATTTTGAATGGCTCTTAATTCTTCCCCTCGCATTTCCCTCATACATGATGGCATATAGTTATGTAGGAATACTTGAATATACTGGACCTGTACAGGCTTTCTTTCGCAATAACTTCGATGTGCAATTCAAAGGAGCAATTATCGATATAATGAATATGCCAGGAGTTATTTTTATACTATCAATAAGCCTGTTCCCATACGTATATGTAATGTGTAGAGCTTCATTTATGCATCAATCCAATTCAATGCAAGAAGCAGCACTTCTTTTAGGAAGTAATCGGAAGCACATTTTCACCAAAATTGCTTTACCATTGGCAAGACCTGCCTTAGCAGGTGGTATTGCTTTGGTTGGTATGGAGGTTTTAAATGACTATGGAACAGTGAAATACTTTGGAGTAAATACTTTCACTTCGGGTATTTTTAGGGCTTGGTTTTCTTTTGGTGATATAAATACTGCTGTTTATCTATCTGCAATTTTAACTCTAATAGTTTTAGTATTGATTTGGTTAGAAAATATCCAAAGAGGCAAGCGGAATTGGAATTCGAGCGGTGTAAGTCCTAAACCTATTATTCGCAATAAACCCAAACTTAGAAGTAAGCAATGGTTCTATACTACGCTTTGCTCAGCAGTTTTACTTATTAGTTTTATCCTTCCCTTATCACAGCTTTTCTATTGGGTTTCTCTAACTTGGCGCAATGTGGTGGACTCTGAATTTGGCATCTTGATATTGAGAAGTTTCTCTTTGGCAATCGGATCTGCAATAGTTATAGCAACAATTTCGATATTTCTGTTATATACAGTTAGATTGAGCCCTTTACGATGGACCAAACATATTACAAGAACAGCATCTTTAGGATATGCTATCCCTGGTGCAGTTATTGCTGTAGGAGTTATGATACCGATGATGAGTTTAGATAGAATGCTCAATTTTATTATTTCCAATCAATTAGGGATGATTCTATCTGGTACATTATTTATTTTATTTGTCGCCTATATAGTTAGGTTCATGGCGGTTGGGTACAATGCTATTGATGCAGGATTTCAGAAAACTGGAGTCTCCGTAAACGAGGTAGCTCGTTCTTTGGGAGCATCTCCATTAAGAACTTTGTGGAAAATAGACTTACCATTGATAAAAAACAGCATAGCAGGAGCCATACTTTTGGCTTTTGTAGATATACTAAAAGAATTGCCTCTGACCCTAATTTTGCGACCATTCAACTTTAACACTTTGGCTACTAAAGCCTTTGATATGGCAACCAACGAGATGATTGCAGAATCTGCAAACGCATCATTAGTAGTGGTGCTGACCGGAGTAATACCAATTATATTATTGAATAACATGATAAGTAAAAGGAAATCATAAAGAGGAATAAGGATAAAATTAGACTTGATGTAAAATGATAGCAAGAGCTAAACAATTATCAAATCAAAACTCTCACGGAAAAGATGAATAAAATGGCGATTATAGAATTGAATAATATTAGTAAGAAATATCAGGGAGCTACTAACTTTGCAGTAGATCATGTATCTTTTACATTGGAAAAAGGTGAGATACTTGCTCTTGTTGGAGAAAGCGGTTCGGGTAAAACTACTTTATTGCGATTAATTGCAGGATTGGAACATCCAGACGCTGGAAAGATACAATTGGAAGGAGAAACTATAGTGAATGGTAGTAAATCTTTACCAACCAATAAGCGCAAAACTGGAATGGTCTTTCAGGATTATGCTTTATTTCCACATCTTACAATTTATGAAAATGTTGCCTTTGGTCTAAAAGGACTTCAGAAAAAAGAAGCCTTACAAAGGGTTTATGATACTATTGAGTTAACTGGTTTAAAAGAGGATTTAAGAAAATATCCTCATCAACTTTCAGGTGGACAGCAACAACGAGTAGCACTTGCCAGATCTCTTGCGCCACGTCCAGAGCTTTTATTGATGGACGAACCCTTTAGTAATCTGGATACAATTCTTCGTGATCAAGTACGTGAAGAGGTGCGACAAATAATTAAGACGATGGGTATTACATCAATATTAGTCACACACGATACGAAGGATGCTTTCTCTACAGCAGATAAAATTGCAGTGATGCTCGATGGAAAGTTGCTTCAGATCGACACACCAAATGTTTTATACAATAACCCAAACTCATCTTATATAGCAGACCTTTTTGGAAAATCGAACCATGTTGAGGCAACAATTGCAGCTGAAGGATTCGAAACACCTTTTGGGCTTATATCCATACCTCCTGATTGTCCTTTGAATCAAGATAGTGACAAAGTAAATCTATTTTTTAGGGCCGAGGAAGTTATTTTTTGTAATGAAGAAGAACCACATTTGTGTGGAATGGTGGAGCAGTGTACCTATCTTGGTGATCATATACAATTAAAAGTACATTGTAAACGATGTAATCTCTGCACCAATAGCTGTCATATAGAATCAAATGTGGAAAACCACAGTATCTTACTGAGGTCAACAGAACTAACTTGGAAGCCTGGAGATTTTGTGCGATTTAAACTCAAAAACTTTAAGGTAAATCAATGATTATCTTAAGAATAAGAGATTAATGATATGAAAGTAAATGCGTATTTTTAATGGATCAGTTGCAAATACATGTGTTTGTCGATCATTATGTCGCAATTTGATTGTTACGGTGTATATGACGACTATTCTTTACAATGTGCCACTCCTCGTATGTTTGCAGATACCTTTGTAATTGGAATTCATTAATAGTAGTAATAATTGTAATACAGTATATTAGCAATTACTATACACAAATGCTTTTTTCTTTCTCATTAATATTGTAAATTTGTCAATTAATAATAATAATATGGCAGATAGCATTGTAATCATTCCTACGTATAATGAAAAGGAGAATATCGAAAACATTATTCGTACAGTTTTTTCTTTACCCAAGAAATTTCATATTCTCATAGTTGACGATGCTTCGCCCGATGGGACAGCTGACATTGTTCATAACCTTATGATGGAATTCCCCTCACAACTTTTTATTGAAGAACGTAAAGGGAAACTTGGTTTAGGCACTGCCTATATACATGGCTTTAAATGGTCGCTGGCGCGTGACTATGAATATATATTTGAGATGGATGCAGACTTTTCGCACAATCCAGAAGATCTTCCTCGTCTCTATAGTGCATGCAGCACCGAAGGATATGATGCAGCTATTGGCTCGCGTTATTGTTCTGGAGTAAATGTTGTGAACTGGCCAATAGGTCGTGTCTTGATGTCCTATTTTGCTTCAAAATATGTACGCTTTGTAACCCGTCTCAAAGTACACGACAGCACAGCTGGGTTTATGTGTTACAGAAGAAAGGTACTTGAAACTATCAACCTTGACAAAATACAATTTAAAGGCTATGCCTTTCAAATAGAAATGAAGTACAAAGCCCATGTACTTGGCTTCAAAATAAAAGAGGTAAATGTTATATTTGTGAACCGACAATTGGGAACATCAAAGATGAGCTCTGGTATTTTTGGCGAAGCCTTCTTTGGAGTAATTGATTTACGATGGAGAAAGATAACAGGAAGGATTAAACCAAGAAAAGAACCTTATCCAAAACTGAACGCTTAGCAGAAGTTATACGTTCTACTATTAATACTGGCTTGTTTCACCTTCTAAAAACTATATAACGATGTTACTCATCCGAAATGCTACCATTATCAATGAGGGCACATCCGTCAAAGGGTCTGTTCTTGTCAAAAACGATAGAATAGACACTATTTATACCGATCTTGTTCCAGAAGAGATTTGCAATAGAGCTGAAATAATTGAGGCTGACAATCTCTACTTGATTCCTGGTGTAATTGACGATCAAGTTCATTTTCGTGAACCTGGTCTCACACACAAAGGCACTATTGCATCTGAAAGCCGCGCTGCCATAGCAGGTGGAGTTACTTCTTATATGGAGATGCCCAACACCAATCCGCAGACTATCACTATTGAAGCATGGGAGCACAAAAATGAATATGCGCAAGGTAAATCTTATGCAAATTATGCTTTCTATTTGGGAGCGACCAACGATAATTTGGCTGAACTTAAACGAATAGACTCCAAGCATCTTTGTGGTGTTAAAGTGTTTATGGGTGCATCTACTGGCAATATGTTGGTGGATGATAAGAAAACATTGGAAGCTATCTTTGCAGAGGTAGATATGCTCATTGCAACCCATTGCGAGAAAGAATCTATCATTCGACAAAACATTGATAAGTATAAGAAAGAATTAGGTGAGGATATTCCAGTTAAGTATCATCCCCTTATTCGTAGTGCTGAGGCTTGTTATCAATCATCGGCTGAGGCTATAGAGTTGGCTGATAAATATGGCTCGCGTCTGCACGTGTTACATTTGTCCACTGCTCAAGAGATGACTCTTTTTGATACCAAACCACTTTCGGAAAAAAAAATTACTGGTGAAGTATGCGTACATCACTTATGGTTTACTGATGAGGATTACGACCGATTAGGCACACTTATTAAATGGAACCCTGCCATAAAAACCGCGAAAGACAGGAATGAACTTCGCCAAGCTTTGCTGTCAGGCAAGTTGGATGTAGTTGCTACAGACCATGCACCACATACACAGCAAGAAAAAGAAGGTGGCGCACTCGTTGCTGCTTCGGGCGGTCCACTTGTCCAACACTCATTGCAAATGATGATGCAGCTAGTATCGGAAGATGTTTTTACCAAAGAACAAATAGTTGAGAAAATGTGTCATGCACCTGCCAAGCTTTTTGGCGTAAAGGATCGCGGTTTTATCCGCGAAGGATACTTTGCAGATCTTGTATTGGTGAATCCTAACAGCCCCTACACAATTTCTTCTGACAATATACTCTATAAATGTGGTTGGTCTCCTTTGCAAGGAGAAACTCTTTCGTCCAGCATCCATACAACCATTTTGAATGGCAAAGTTGTTTTCCATAACGGAGAGGTTGTGAGACAGCCGATGGGACAGATGTTAGAGTTTGTGAGATAAAATTAAAAAGATTTGCACTGCTATTTAAAGATTCTAATCTGCGTTGTTTTAAAAAATAAAATCAAGTTTATCTCTAGAAAACAATATCAATACATTTGAGCCACAAGCGAGAATCGAACTCGCGACCTACGCGTTACGAATGCGTTACTCTACCAACTGAGCTATTGTGGCGTACTTGGCGTACTACTGAAGAGTGTAAAAGTATAAAAAAATGGTGGATAATTAAAATATCTATTTTTTTTATTTACATTAAAATCCCTCATTATTCAAAAATTAAAAATGATTATTCGGCAATTCATAATTTTAAAAATCAATAGGAGCATTTTTTTTAAAAAACTTATTGGCTAATTTGAGATGTGAATGTTTGAATCGTTTCAATTTTCAAATCATATATAACAGTATATATATATTTGGTTTATCATTCTGATATTTTATTTATGTCAAATTCCGATGGTTGGCCATAGCGTTTAATCTTTACTCTCTTTATAATAACAGACTAAACCCAATCAAAAAAACGGATTGCAAATCTAAATTGCAATCCGTTTTCAAATTATTTATCTGTAGTCAAAAACTAAGCAGTGTGGAGAAATTATTTTTTCTTCTTTTCTGGTC
>LFRM01048818.1_pt1 | contig 11252 bp, 8 predicted proteins | sample 618341 | NCBI WGS metagenome assembly LFRM01 (sample SAMN03654438, study PRJNA283298) | anaerobic digester metagenome | isolation source: pool of bioreactors CSTR01a, CSTR02a, and CSTR03a thermophilic anaerobic... | place: Denmark: Kgs. Lyngby | collected 2014-05-21
TTTAGATCCTATAAATGGGAGAGGCTATATTTAATGTATCCTGAAACAGTTAGAGAGGTAAAGCAGATTACAAAGGAGTACATGGAGCACTATAATTATTCCAGAGCTCACCAGTCCTATGATTACAAGACACCTGCTGAGATATACTTTTCATCACCGAGTGAGAACTTAGAAAAAGCAGCTTAATTTAAAGAAAGGGGTTCATAACTAAGAATTAAATAAAAGTGTCTTGACACCCGTATACATTATCGTATTTCCCGAATCCAAAAAGACTAATATTCATGTTTAATTCAAACCTATGTTTTAACATAAGAAAACCCCCTCCACCTTGCCAGGATTTGGGGGTAAGATTAAAAAGGAAAAAACCCTGAAATTTAAATCTATTTCTAAGAAGACCTGTTAGCCGAAAGTCTAGTAGAACAAGGGCTTCCTCTTACAAAAAAATCTCCCTAACCAGCTTGCTAATCTTGGTTTTGCTCTTACTAATTAGTTACCTGTAGAGGCTACGAATACCACCCGTTGTCCTCTCGGAGTATCTAATACTTCCCACATACTGAATACAATCTTTGTATCATCATTGTTTACAAGGATGTTGTAGTGTGTACTTGATGTAAATAGGCTAAGAACTTGTTCTAAGACCAATTCTTCTCTAGCCACACCCGTATCAAACTTAGACAGGTGAGCTAGAGCAATAACATTGTCACTTCCGTATCCTACGTGGTTTAAACCGCTAAACCCAACAGCCATTCTACTTCCGATAAGGGAAGATGAATATTGAGATGTGGTATCATTAATGTGAATTCCACCTTTAGTAACAGCACTGCTTGCATGTACTAATTCGCCTCGTCCAGCGGCTCTTCTTTCCGCATTTAGAACTTCCATGAATCCATTTGCAACAATATCACTATTATAAGCTTTTCCAACTTTGGTTATTGTTCCATAGTAAGTCCTTGGTGCTCTAGCTTCTTGAATGACTTCTGAGCTAACAGAAGTCTTTCCGCTAAGTTCTCCAGTAGTAGCGTTAACATTATACTTGAATGTTTCTTCTTTAACTCCGGGGGCTCCTTCTACTATAGTAGTTTCATCTACGAACATCCAGTCACTGTTAACAATCTTAGCATCAGCATGGTATTCTGTTGTGACTTTTTCAATGTTACCTATATTTATTAAGCCCTTTTTTCCAAGATTACTAGAATCGTCAATCCATTTCTCTAGTCCTGAATCAAACCTTAGTAATCTCTCCTTACCCTTTGTAGCTTCCTTTACTGTTACCTCCTCTTTGAAATCAAGAGTTTCATCGGCTTCATACTTGTAGCTCTTTTCCTTATCTCTACTTTCACTTAGCTTGGCAGTGAAACCTAGCTTAACTTCCTGAATAGGCTTTATGTCCTTTTTTTCTACAAACTCTCTTTCGTATCTGGGAATCTCTAATCCTGTTTCAGGATCATAGGCCAGCCTGTAAATGCCACCTACTTTACCCTTGGCGGCCCTTACACTGATGAATAAATCATCATTTATTACATCTTCCTTAGGCCTTGAGTCCCTTTCAGAGTCAAAGGATTTTCTCAGCTCAAAATAATCATTGGTTGACTTTACTTCATCGAGTAAAGCTTGGCTGATATATTCTTCTGTTATGGCAGGCTCAGGTAGGACCTCCTCTATGATTTCCTTGGTCTCCCACCTTGGCTTTTTAGTTCCAATTACCACTTTTTTAGCTTCTGGACTTCTAATTTCTAGCTTCTTCCAAATCAGAGGACTTGTCTCCTTTCCATTTGATTCTAGCCGCCAGCGGTAGGTAACTCTAGATACTCCCTTAGAGCCCTCTCTTAGAACTTCCTTATAGTTATCCCACTTCTCATTGTCCTTAGTAGTTATTGTTTCAAAATCCTCTTCTTCAAATACATTTTTCTCTTTAATTAAGAAGTCTCTACTACCTATTAGGCTATCCTCTGTCTTTTGACTGACTACTGCCAGCCCTCCAAGGATAGTCAGTTTCTTATAACCCTTCTCATTTATATAGCTTCCAACTAACTTTGGAACCTCATTATCTTTTATAAGAAGAACAGGGGCCTGCATACTAGAAGCAAGATAGCTCCCTACTAGGGCGTCGGGGAAACCTTGTCCACTGGCTAGAACACCTTGACTAGAATTAGAGAAAAAATAATCAGCCAGAGCCTTGGCTGTGGAATAGCGCCCATTGCCAAAAATCCTCTCCACCTTCCCCTTGCCTACAAGCTGCTCAACCTCTGCCTCAACCTTAGCTGATACAGCCCCCTGACCACCTAAGATATAGACCTTGTCTAGACCCAGTTCCGCTAGGGCTGATCTGGTAGAAGCTGGTAAACTATTTGTCTTTGTAAGTAGGATTGGAATCTGATCTCTTGCAGCAACTGCACCTGCTGCCAGGGCGTCTGGATAGTCATCACCCACTGCTAAAAATGCCCTTCTACTGGTTTTACCATCTAAAGCCATAGCTGCTATTTGAGCTGCAGTAGCATACCTGCCACTTCCTGCTATCCTTTTGACTTCATAGCCTTCTATAATTAGCTCATTCTCAATGGACTGGCTTATAGCACCCCCGCCCCCTAGGATATACACCTTTTTAGCTCCTAGTCTTTCAAGTTCTGGTAGAACAGAGTCCATTAACTTATTTGAGCGGGTTAGAAGAATAGGTCCATCTATCATACCTGATAAAACTGAGCCAGCTAAAGCGTCAGAAAAGGTCTGACCCGATGCTAAAATAACCTCTTCAGCCCCATATGGATAAACCGTCTGGCTGACCATAGCAGCAGTCTTGTATCTACTCCCATCAGCTATTCTTTCCACCACCAGCTCTTCTTGCCGAGCATGGGCACCAAGCCCCAAAGAGGGAAGTAAAATTAAAGCAACAAGCATAAGGGACAAGAGAGTCCTTAAATTCCTAGCCATACCAAACTCCTTTTCATTGTAATATATATATCTTATTTAATATACTATACAGTATATCATGTTATTTTTGCATATCCCCAGGTATAATGGCCCTTATTTCCCCCATAACTTAACCTTAAAAGTATTTTTTCTCAGCAGGCTGGCTTTCTCACTGTTAGACTGGCTATTTTTTAGGCATTAAACATCATAATAGCCCTGGACCTAGGCCCTGGGCTTAAGATAGATCTATTCTTTTACTAGTTCATTATTTAGCTTTCCTTTTATAGGGATACTAGCTCCTCACTAATAACAGTGCTTCCACCTAATACTTTGATAAGAACCTCTGTTCACAAAGACAATTTAGATTGTAGTCCATTATCTCATAAGCCCCGGCTAGTAAGATTGGAGAATTTTTTAGAGCCCTCATGTAAGCGCTAACTAGAGTATCAGGATAGTCACCACCACTGGCTATCAGTATTTCATCGGCATCAGAAAAGTGTTTCTATGCAATAAGGTAAGAGGCATTATATCCCTGTCTCTACATAGCCTTATTTACTACTCCCAAAGATAGGAGGTCATGGTAAGAGAGCCCAGCTCTCCAGATTTATTGTAGACACTTACCTTATCATCCTTATCCGAGGCTCCTAGAGTATACAAAAGGGGATAGAAGTGATCAGGGGTAGGCACTGCAAGTTTAGCTAGGTCTCCTAGCTCCTTGTAATTTATGATACTCTCATGGTCACCTTCCATAATCTTATCATATATAAAGTCATCAAAGTCACTTGCCCACTCAAAACACTGGTCCTTTAAACTCCAGTCAACCATCCTAAGATTATGAACCACATTGCCAGTTCCAAATATCAGTACACCATGGTCCCGTAGGCTCCTTAGCTCCCTACCTATCTTGTAGTGGTCCTCTGGAGGAGCAGTGGCATCAATGCTAATCTGAAATACTGGGATATCCCTCTTAGGATACATGTGGGCTAGGACAGACCAGGTGCCATGATCAATTCCCCAGGAGTTATCATAAACTGTCTTCCTTGAGATTAGCTCCTTTGACACTCCAGCTATCTCCGGCGAACCTGGAGCATCATACACAATCTCATAAAGCTCCCTAGGAAAACCATACATATCATATATGGTTTTTGGTGATTCTTCATTATTAATTCTAGTATCTTTTTTATACCAGTGGGCTGAAATGGAAACAATAGCCTTGGGCCTTGGTATCTTCCCAGCTATTTCCTTCCAGGTCCTGGTATAATTATTATCTTCAACTGCATTCATGGGTGAACCATGACCTACAAATAAAACAGGCATTCTTTCCATAAACTTCTCCTTATAATTTACTTCTTATTAGTTTTAATGGCTAAAACTTTCTTATTATTAGCGGTTTATAAATGCAACTAGATCTTCAAATTCATTTATTCACTAAATGAATGGGTTAAAAACTCCCCAAAGTGCCTAGCCCAGGAGTCCTCATTATGAGAGCCCCCATTTATAACTCTAAGGCAGAGCTTGTCTGGGTACCGGCCCTGGTCTAAAAGCAGTTCATAATAATTTAAGGAGCTTCTTATATAAATCCGGCTTAGGTCTGGGCCGCTATAAAGCTCCTCCCCTTCACTACCTTCCCTAGTTCCCACCATGATATAAACCTTGGTGGATAAAGAAAGAGGATTATTGTATACATAATCTAAAAAGGCATCTTCACTAACCCAGGAGGCCAGGGAAAAGATCCCTAGAGCCCCAAAGACCTGGGGATACTTTGAGCCTATATAGGCACTAATTAACCCTCCCAATGAGCTCCCAGCTAGAAGGCTATACTCAGGGCCAGAAAGAGTAGGATAAACCCTATCAATAAAGGGCTTTAGCTGCCCTACTAGCCAATCACTATAGATATCCCCCCAGCCCCCTCTACCCTCCTCTTCTAGCTCCCAGGGACTGTACTCATCCAGTCTTTCTTCAGCCAGATTATCTATTCCCACAAAAATAAGTTCAGGTGTAGCTTTCTTTTTTTGCAGGGAAATCAGGCCCCAGCTCCTACCTGAAAAAGACTCTTCATTAAAAAAAAGATTTTGGCCATCGTGTAAATAAACAACTGGATAGCGCCTATCACTCTTTCTATCAAAATTCCTTGGTAGGAGAATCCTTATTCGCCTAAGCTGATCCCCATAAGGCCCTTTAATATAATGGGTCTCAATTTGAGGTTTTTTAAAAGTATTCTTTATTCTCTTCATCCAGCAGCCCCCCTAACTATATTTATTTAATTCAAATATTTATCTATTGCTTTGCATCTTAATATTACCCTAAGTATCCCCTCCTAATAATCCCCCATGGCTATATAAAGATCTAGAGGTGGACTTTAGAATTCAAAAATAAAGAAGATAGGAAATGTTAGGAGAAAAATTATTGCCTAATAATGCTACCTCTAGCCTAGGAATAAGTGAATATTAAAAAAGGATAGGAAAACCTATCCTCCAGAAGACATGGGAAAAAAATGTACTCGGTCTCCACTTTTTAGTGGAGATTTTGTTTTATTAAGAAGGCCTATACTGACTTGATTAATGGTAATCATCATTCTTTTAGCTTCCTTGTAGGCCTCCCTACCATAACTTTTCTTTATATACTTTAAAACATCATTTATAGTTTCTGCCTCAGTCTCCTCCTGGCTAAGCCTGGTCAGCTCAGCTAGTTGGCCCAAATAATATATAGTAATCATATAATGTCCAGTCTCTTTAAAGTCTCATCAGTTGGTATCCCCTGGCTATCCCAACCCCTTACCTTATAGTAGCGAGGTAGGTAGCATCTTATCAAGAGCCACTATAGTGTTCTTTTGATTTTCATCTTGAGGGACCTTGGTCAACCTATCGGGTAAGGAGTCATCTGCACCGGTTAAACCTTCTCTTAGATTATAAAGCCTTTCTAGATTAAAGGATCTCTCCCCTAGTTTTATAAAGTCTCCAGTATAGATAGGTAGCCCAGTGGCAAGCCTTATGGCCTCTGCATGGGGAAAGAGCATCATAGCATTAAACTTCAGGATGCCGGTGAATTTATTCAACTGATTTAGAAAGCCCCCTGAATATTCTAGAACTTTATTAGTAGCCCTAGTAATCAAATGATTTGGCCCCAAGCTAAAGTAAAACTTTGGAATAAGGGCCTGGGCAGTAAAGAGGCAAAAACCAGCAGAGGAAATAGACTCCATCACATTTTGCATCAGTATTGTAAGCTCAGCCTTTCCTTTTGTAGACTGGGGATCTATAGTTAGGACTCCAACCGACTCCATTAGAGCCAGGTAGCCCCTATTTAGGTGACAGCCTCCACGGTTAGAAGTGGCATAGCCTAGTCCCATCCCTACAGATCTTCTAGGTTCATAGGAGGCCAATTCTAGTCCCTTGGAATGTATCGCAAATTCCTTGCCGCCATACTTTTCTGACATTAGTTTAGTTCCATCAGCTAAGTCAGAATAAATACCTTCCCTTCGGGCAACCTTTCCTAAAACTTCCTCTATGTTACTTATATCACCAAAAGTAAGGCCAAAATTAGCCAGCCCTTCTTCCTTTAGCTCCATGGCAAAGGCTAGACTTGATGCAGCGGATATGGTATCCATGCCCAGCATATCGCAGACATAGTTAAGATTTATAACCTCATTTAAATCAGCTGCATCTATGTTAGGACCAAAAAAACCCAGAGTTTCATATTCAGGTCCCTTGATTTCCTTACCCTTATGCTTAACTCTTCTTTCACAGCGGATAGGACAGGAGATGCAGCCACCATTTCTAGTTAGCTTTTCCTCAGTTAGGGTCTCTCCACTAACCTTAATGGCATCCTCCCTGTGACCCTCCTTAAAGTTATGACTAGGTAGAGAGTAGGTGGCATTAGCCTTATTTAAAAGACCAGCACTTCCGTATTTAGGAAGGGCCTGGCCAGTCATAGGATGTTTTCTTAGAAAGTCAGCCCAGTTTTTTATATGTTTTTGAAAGCCTACCCTATCGTAAAGCTCTACTCTATTAACTCCATAGGCTACTACAGCCTTTATATTCTTAGACCCCATTAGGGCGCCAGCTCCACAGCGGCCTGCCATTCTTTCGCCAGAACCTGCCGAGGCATACTTTACTAAATTTTCTCCAGCAGGACCGATAACCAGTTTCCCATAGGCCTCTGGCAGAGCTTCCTGGGTTTTTTCCATATCTAGGCACCAAAGGTCTCTACCATCCTTAAGTGAAAACTCCCCATCTAAAATTTCTATTATAGAGGGCTCTTCTGCCCTTCCTGTTAGAATTAGTCCATCATAGCCTGCTTTTTTTAGCATTACTCCAAACTGACCACCACAATTAGAGGAGGCAATTCCCCCTGTTAAAACATTTTTAAAGGTTAAATTAAAGCGGCTGGATGAAGGAGCCCCAGTATTATTCATAGGGCCTGTGTTCACAATTAAGATAGCTTCGGGAGAAAGAGGCTCTAGGCCAGGCTCTGTTAGGTCTAAGAGTAATCTGCAGGCTAAAGTCTTCCCACCTAAATATTTCTCGAAATACTCCTGAGATATGTAATATTTTTCTCCCTCACCTGTAGATAGATTAATTTTTAAATATACTGGTAATTTCATTTGTCTTCACTTTTTTCTACCATCTTTATTGCACCATAGGACAGTTGCTTTCACATAATTTACAGTCAACACATTTTTTGGGCTGACTAAGGACAGCCCGGATCTCTATATCTCCCTGGAATTTTGGATCAGAATAAGAAAACCGGGCTTTTTCAGAAGTCTGGCTTCAAATCCAAACCTCCGAAAAAACCCGGAAATACGCCGCTTTCTGACACTTGATTTTATTTCCTTGACATCAATACTACACACTCGACATGGCTCGTCTGGATACGCTGAATTACTTTGATATTTGTCCGATTGCGGGAATATATCATCAGCCTTTTTCACAGTTTTGCCGTTTGCGGGAATATGTCTATAAACCCGAATGTTATTGCTGTTTCCACTGTTCTTTTGTTAAACAAGTAATATGTTCCGTTCTTATATCATCAAGCATTGAACAAGGAACATTTTCTTTTGTATATCGATACTTAAATCCACATTTTTCCTGTACTCGTTTTGATTTGAGGTTACCATCAAAATAGCCACACCACATTTTTACAAGACACAACTCTTCAAAGGCATAACGAAGTATTTCATTTACAGCCTCTGGAATCAATCCCTTTCCCCAATACGGTTCACCAATCCAATATCCAACTTCTCCTTCAGTTTCAGGAATACCTATGTTACTGGCATTACCAATCATAATACCAATACTCCCAACTGCACATCCTGTTTGTTTATCAACAACTGCATAGGTTTCAGGTGCAGACAATACATTACGAATAATATCCAAGCTGTTGTCCACACTTGTATGAACTGGCCATCCAGCGATGGGACCGACATTTGGTGAACTTGCATATTTATATTAGCTTTCAGCATCGTTTTCTTCCCAAGGACGCAAAATAAGTCTTTCTGTTTCTAAAACCACTATGAACCTCCAATGTCTCGTTTTTTATTCCATTTACTTCTTCGCCTTTTCCTCTAATTCAAGCAGATACCTGTCATAGTCCGACATAAACAGTCTGTCTTGGATGATACGATATTTCTCAAACTCCGTTTCAGCGTGGAGTTTGGCGATTTCAGCAGAAACCTTTCCGGCATCCTGCAAAATGCCATAATCAAACATTTCAATAAAGCTGTTGAGTCTTTTCTCCCAATCCTCCATCGTAAGAGGAATACGCCTTAAAGTCATATTTTCAGCAAAATCCAAATATGCCGTTACCATGCGGTTCAACTGATGCAATTCGTTTTCGCTCAAATAATTCTTTGCAATCGTTACATCACTCTTTTTAATCTTGCTGTCCGGAGCATCCGCCCAAGTGGTAAGTCCCATATGTTCCTTTTGATGGTCGGCTCGCTCTACAATCAATTCAGCAGCCGTGTGACCGTGAACCGCAAAATGCATTTTGTTCTGGACTGTTGCATAGAACCTTTTCGTTGTTGCAGAGGTTTTGTCGTAGTCTATGGCAGTGGCATAAATATCTGTGATTTTCTGATAGAACTTTCTTTCGCTTGCACGGATTTCTCGGATGCGTTCTAACTGTTCATCAAAATACTTGTCCGTCAGATAAGTACCTCGTTTCAAACGCTCATCATCCATAACCCAGCCCTTGATGGTGTAGTCTTTAACGATACCGTTTGCCCACTTACGGAATTGTACGGCACGTTCATTGTTTACCTTGAAGCCGACAGCAATAATCATCTGCAAGTTGTAATGATTCACTTCTCGTTGCACTTGGCGAGACCCCTCGGTTTGAACTATCCGAAATTTTCGGATAGTTGCCGTTTCTTCCAACTCGCTATCTGAATACACTTTTTTGATGTGGTCACTAATTGTACGCACATCAACATCATAAAGCGTAGCCATCATTTTCTGTGTCAGCCATATATTTTCATCTTCGTAGCGCATTTCAATGCTATCTTCCTGTTCTCCGACAGAAGCAACGTAGGTAAGATATTCCGCTGCACTTGAACGAATGCTTATTTCATTTTTCTTTTTTGCCAACGCAACCACCTCCGATTATTTAGATTGTGTCAACAGTGGTGACACTTTTTAATACTGAATCACGAGTAAAAGCTGGAAACTTATATCCCTAAAATATAAAATCCGTTATATGTTATGGCTTCTTCCATCCATGCAACCAGTTCTTCGTAATCCCTTGTTTTTTCAGAAATTACACGTTCCATAATGGCTTTTGCCAATGATGGACTATAGTAGTTGATACCATAGATATCTACAACACCTGTTTGTAAATTATTATAGATTCCATCAGTAAAAATTGGCTGTATCTTTCATAAAATAAATTTTCGTCGTTGACATACAACGAATCATTCTTCCAATTTTCAATACTATCTACAGCAACGATTCTTTCTATTGAAGTGCTAAATGGCAACTTACAAAATTAAAATTCAATAAATGCAGAACCGCCATATTCTCTGCGTTCCTCTTGTGAAGTAAATTTATGAAATAACATCTTTCACCTCTTACATAACTTCGAAATATTCTCTTTCTTACAGTCTCCTCATCGAGAATGCGTCACATTCTACACTTCACGTTTCACATAGGTCAATTCGATATCGTACCCAGGTCGTGTCAACTTGTTGTAGGTCAGCCCCTAATAAAAACACTGAAAGCAGAAAGCCTCAGTTATTTTTTTAACAGATAAAACCGCCTCTGTTAATACTTTTGATAATTGCCCCTATAGCACCACTTGAGAGCTCACTGCCGGGAATCGTTACGTTCCAGTCCTGTACTTCTTCTTTCTTCCCACTCGTTAGACGAATTTTTGCTGCAGATAATACGGGCGTGATCTGCGCCTCGCTCACTTCTTTCTTTCTCAGCATACTGGTATCCAAATCATGTCCATTTTCCATATGAGCTCTAACGGCACTTAGTTTCTCTAGGCTTTTAATGCTCCACGACAGGGGATCTCTTGAAAAACGTTTGCTAAACACATGACTCACCAGTCCCTCCGCACAGCTGCCACCATGGTCCATCGCGAGGCTATTCTCGATGCCCTCACGGTTGTTCTGTAGATAGATCCATTGTTTCCTTGCTTCCTCTTCACTACACACACCGCTATCTACAAACATTTGCAACTCTTTTTCCAACTGCTGATCATCCCAAGGATTTAAGCATTTGCGTAGGCTTGTCCTCAACCGGCGATCCCCTTGACATACTTTTATAAGAGCTTTCTCCAAACGGAAAGAGTCAAAGATGGAAATGGGGTGAGGCAGAGTGGATCCAACCGTTTTGATCCAGGATGCGCCATCCCCGTGCAAATAGATTCGCTCTACATGTTCCAGGTCATAGAGGGCGTCTAAGGTGTCTAAAACCCGTTCCCCAAAGGCCTCAGGCTTCTCTCTCACACTGCTGAGGATATGGCGCTCTGGGAGTGCATAACGGCCCTTACCTGTCTTCACTTTCGGCTCGTGGATGGCTGCAAAGCGTATTTGTCCCGATCTCTTATGTCGGCCTTGCAGATGCACATGGTCTTCATCTGCTTGGATATGAAGTTCTTCGACCCTCTTCTTTCTTTCCTTTGGCTTCTCCTCTGGAATCTCAATCTTTCTGATGATATTCATCACGGTACTTGGACTTACCCTGCCTTCGCAAACAGATGCTCTCGCTGACCGGTAAGACATTTCACTGGCTGATTTCACAAGCGCAAGTTCCAAGTGATCTTCTACACGTTGATAGGATTCAATTTGTAGGGCATGATCTGCAAGGTAGGCATATTCTTTGGTCTGGATGTTTCTGTAGTAA
>LFRM01385692.1_pt1 | contig 11251 bp, 12 predicted proteins | sample 618341 | NCBI WGS metagenome assembly LFRM01 (sample SAMN03654438, study PRJNA283298) | anaerobic digester metagenome | isolation source: pool of bioreactors CSTR01a, CSTR02a, and CSTR03a thermophilic anaerobic... | place: Denmark: Kgs. Lyngby | collected 2014-05-21
TAACGTTTTGAATATTGTGGTGCTTTACGAGCGCCGCGAAGTCCGTATTTTTTACGTTCTTTTTTACGAGCATCTCTTGTTAAAAAGCCTGCAGCTTTTAATGAAGCACGATAGTCTAATGAAACTTCTAGAAGTGCTCTTGAAATAGCATGTCTAATTGCTCCAGCTTGACCATTATAGCCTCCACCATTAACATTTAACATAACATCAAATTGTCCTGTTGTTTCTGTTGTTTCAAATGGTGATCTTACAACCATTTTAAGTGTATCAAGTGGTAAGTATTCATCTAATAAAACACCGTTGATCTTAATCTCGCCTGTACCAGGAGTAAGATAAGCACGTGCAACAGATGTTTTTCTTCTACCTGTTCCTCTATATTGAACATTGCTTGTTGTCATTTATTTTCCTCCTTTTCTACAGTTTCAATTCAGTTGGCATCTGAGCAGCATGTGGGTGTTTGTCACCTGTATAAACAAATAATTTCTTTCTTTGTTTATCACCTAATTTAGTGTGTGGTAACATTCCTTTAATAGCTCTCTCAATCCATTCAACTGGATATTTGTCTCTCATTGTTTGCGTACTTCTTTTACGCATTCCACCTGGATGACCTGAATAGTTATAATAAAATTTCTTTTCATTTTGGTCTCCTGTTATTACCGCTTTATCAGCATTAATAACAATTACAAAATCGCCACAGTCTACGTGTGGTGTGTAAATAGGTTTGTGTTTTCCTTTTAATATTTTTGCGACTTCTGAAGCTAATCTTCCTAGAGTTTTTCCCTCAGCGTCAACTAAATACCATGAATATTGTAAATCGTTTGGTTTTGCCATTGTTGTTTGGCGCATTTAATTTCCTCCTAACCAAAAGTAGTTTCCGGGGCTACTATTGGCATAAAGTGCCATCTATTATTATAGTTTCTTTTGTCATAATAGTCAAATAAATATTACAATTAATTGAAATTGTTTTTATTTAATAATTAGTGTGACTGTATATAGCAAAAAAATTATAAACGCGATGATTGATAAGCCAAGTTTAACCTTGTGTTTTTGCTTATTCTCTGCAATGTATGCCTCATAAAAATTTAATGATAGTAATAATGCCAACACAGTAAAAGCGCTAGACTCCACTAAGACATTATCAAATAAAATCCAGACAACGATAGTTAATATACTAACTACTACTAATGGTATTGTGTATTTTGTATCATATTGACTTTTCATTTTTCACCTTTTTGTGCAATCCTACGACAACCTGATTATCAGCAACATCTGCTAATACTACTGATTGTGCTCCTATTGTAACATTATTTCCAATATTAATGTTACCGAGTATCGTTGCACCGGTTCCTATTGTAACATTATTTCCAAGAGTTGGATGTCTTTTTTTATCTAACAGTACCGTTGAGCCTAAAGTGACTCCATGATATAGTAATACATCATTGCCAATAATTGACGTTTCACCAATAACGGTTCCAGTCCCGTGATCTATTACAAATCTTTCACCAATTATAGCCCCTGGATGAATTTCAATACCAGTAATAAATCTTGCGATCTGTGAAATCAATCGTGCTAGAAAATATAGCTTAATTGTATATAAAAGATGTGCAATTCTATATAGAAATACTGCCCAAACACCAGGATATAAAAGCATAACTTCCAAATTACTTTTAGCGGCAGGATCTATTTTTCGATAAGCCCTAACTGTATCTAACCATTTCATGCTTCAAAGACCTCTGTTGATAAATATCGCTCACCAGTATCAGGCAAAATAACAACGATGTTTTTATCCTTATATTTTATATCACTCGCTAATTTAATTGCCACACTTAAAGCTGCCCCAGCAGAAATACCACAAAGAATACCTTCATTTTGTGCTAAATCTCTAGTACTTGCTACTGCATCTTCATAAGTAGCTGCCATTATTTCGTCATAAATATTGGTGTCTAAAGTTTTTGGTATAAAGCCGGCACCAATACCTTGAATTTTATGTGGTCCTGATATTCCTGTTTTTAACACTTGAGAATCTGTTGGCTCTACTGCCACAATGTGAATATTTGGATTTTTTTCTTTTAAGTATTTTCCAGCTCCCGAAATAGTACCACCAGTACCTACACCAACTACAAAAACATCAACTTGACCATCTAAGTCTTCATAGATTTCTGGACCAGTATTAGTATAGTGGGCATTTGGATTTTCTAAATTTTCAAATTGAGATAGTGTAATTGAATTTAAATCATTTTGCATTAAACTTTCAACATGACTAATTGCCCCTAACATACCTTTTTCTTTATTAGTTAAAATAACTTTGGCTCCATAGGCTTTTACTAGCTTTATCCGCTCTATACTTACTGACTCTGGCATAACTATAACAACCTTATAACCACGCGCAGCACCAATTAGGGCAGCCCCTATGCCAGTGTTTCCACTAGTTGGCTCATAAATAGTTGTATCAGCATTAATCTTGTTTAACTTTAAAGCATTATCCAACATTTTTAAGGCAACTCGATCTTTAATTGAGCCACCTGGATTAAAAAATTCAACCTTGCCAAAAATATTTCCATGTAAACCCTTTTGGTCTTTTAGATTATTTAACTTAACTATTGGTGTTTTACCAATAAGTTGTAATATATTATCGTAGTACTTCATATAAACATTCCTCACTTACTGATTCATAATAGAGATTTTAGGCTTTAAAGTCAACCTATATGATAATATATACAAAAGAGGTGACAAGGTAAAAAAGATAGTTATAATGATAATATTTGCCATACTTACTACAAGTTGTGGCCAAAGCAAACCAATAGCTAATAATGTCATCTTGAAAAATAGTGACGCTTGTATTGAAAATTTAAAAAATGGTATTTATATTTAAGCTTGTAATCATTTAAAAAATACACTAAGTGAAAAAGTCACTAAATCGCCAAAAGCTATTGATAAAGAGCTGTTATTTAATATATTAAACGATTTAACTNNAATATTAAAACCACTATCAAAAAAATTAAACTACATATCTTATAAACAAGTTAGTAATGACAAGCAATTTAGCACACATGCAGATGCATTTATTGAAAAAACAAGTTTAACATATAAAAAAACACAAATAAAAAGGTTAGACTATACTAGTGAAAACTTTCAATACACAGTAAAATTTTCAGATAGTTTTGATATTGTTTTGACTTATTATTTAAATGCTAACAAGCATTTAGAGAAAATTATTATCAACAATACATATGCTGATAAAAGTATTTATTATAGCTTTGCCCAACTTTATAGCAAATATATTTTAATTGACCAATTACAACTAAATAAAGTCAATGTAAATCCTGATGTAAGTTTAATCCATAGAAATTTACAATATCCTAGTGATGAAAAATATCGCAGCAAAAATGTCTTAATAAATACTGTAAATGACCAAGTTACTATCTCAATAAATACTGACTAAGTCTTATTTAGTTTTTTTAGACCTTTTACAAATTATTGCTTGCACTTATGATTAAACCTTGCTATAATAACTAGGCAGCCGCGGATGTGGCGGAATGGCAGACGCACCAGACTTAGAATCTGGCGGGAAACCGTGGGGGTTCGAGTCCCTTCATCCGCACCAATTTTAAATTATATCGATAAACTTTTTAAAGAGTTATCGATTTTTTTATACTAAAAAGGTAGACATTTTTGTCTACCTTTTATAATATTTAAATTAAAATGGCATTTCTCCACCTTTAAACATTCGGCCCATCATTCGCATTTGATCTTTCATTTTGTCATATTGTTTTAAAAGGTTTGCGACATCACGACGTGAGACACCACTACCTTTAGCAATTCTAACCATTCTTGAAGTTCTAATAATTTTTGGATTTTCACGTTCTTCAGCAGTCATTGATCTAATAATTGCCTTGTTTTTTAACATCATGTCTTCAGCTTTATCTGTATCTAAACCTTTAGCCATTTGATTTAAGCCTGGAATCATTTTTAAAATTCCGCCAAGTGGTCCCATTCGATTAATTTGGTCAAATTGAACCAGCATGTCATCAAGTGTGAATTCACCTTCCATCATGCGTTTGGCACTTTTTTCAGCTGCTTCAACATCTAATTTTTCTTCAGCTTTTTCAACTAGTGAGACAATGTCACCCATACCCATAATTCGATCTGCCATCCGCTCAGGATAAAAGATATCTAAGTCTTCAACTTTTTCTCCGGTACCAACAAATTTTACTGGAACATTAGTAACTGCCTTAACTGATAAAACGGCCCCACCTCTGGCATCACCATCTAATTTAGTAACAACAAGTCCACTAATGCTTAATAGTTTATCAAAAGTTTCCGCCACATTAATAATGTCTTGACCAGTCATTGCATCTACTGTTAATAAGATCTCATCTGGTTTTGCAATATCTTTAATTATCGCTAATTCATTCATTAACTCTTCATCAATACTTAAACGTCCTGCTGTATCAATAAAGACAGTATCAAAATTATGCTCTTTTGCATAAGCTAACCCTGCCGTTACAGTATTTGTAGCAGTCTCTTTATTGCCAAGTGAGAAAACTTCAACATCGATTTCTTTACCTAAAACTTTTAACTGTTCAATTGCTGCTGGTCTTACAACATCGGCTGCAATAATTAAAGGTTTTCTTGATTGTCGCTTTTTTAAAACATTAGCAATTTTGGCAACACTGGTTGTTTTACCAGTACCTTGTAAACCAACCAACATAATTGAAGTTATACCTTGTGGCTTATATTCTATTTCAGCTTGCTGACTTCCTAAAAGCTCTACAAGTTCATCATATACAATCTTAACTGTCATTTCAGAAGGATTTACTGATTCAATAACTTTTTGGCCAATCATATTTTCTTTAACACTAGTCAAAAAATTTGAAACAACTTTATAGTTAACGTCTGCTTCTAACATTGCTTTTCTAATATCTACTAAAACATCTTCCATATTTTTTTCAGTAAGTTTTCCTTTACCACTCAAATTTCTAAACGTACTACTTAATTTTTCACTTAATGATTCAAATGCCATTTATATCTCTCCTTTAAAATAAATCTTCATCTGTTATTTTATCATCATACCTTATAAACTTAATTTGGGCATCTTCAATTGCCTTTTCAATTAAACTTTGATAATCAAAGTGTCTTTCATAAAACTCACAATAACTCTTTTTTGGTTTAATGCTTGGGTTTTTCGGGTTAAAAATTGTACAAGCATCATCATATGGTTCAATACTTATGTCATAACAATCAATTTTACGTGAGTGAGCAATTATTTCTTGTTTATCCATTGAAATCAAAGGTCTAAACACAGGCATTTCTACAACTGTATTTATAGCACTAATATTTTCCAAAGTTTGAGAAGAAACTTGACCTAAAGATTCACCAGTTACTAGAGCGTGGCAGTGATTTTGATTGGCAATTTGCTCTGCAATTCTAAACATCATTCGCCGCATAATAACAATTTCATAAGCTTCATCAATGTGTTTATGTATTACTAGCTGTAATTTGGTAAATGGTATTATGTACAATTTTATGTACTGCTGGTTAAAGCTAAGTTTTCTTGCTAAGCGCTCAACTTTTTCTTGAGAATGAAGTGAAGTAAATGGTGGTGAAGCAAAGTGAATCGCTTCAATATATACCCCACGCTTTTGAATAAGGTTAGCGGCTACGGGTGAGTCAATGCCACCTGATAATAAAACCAAAGCCTTGCCTGAAACACCAACTGGATAGCCACCTGCTCCTAGTAATACTTCTTTCATAACATAGGTAAAATCCATTTCCATTTCAATAATTAATCCAACATCATAATTATCTAAGTCCACAGTAAAATGAGTGTTTTCTAAAATTTTACCGGCAACTTTTGGGATTAGTTCATCTGATCTAAATGGTAATTTTTTATTTCTTCTTTTTGAAAATATCTTAAATGTTTTATTCATCTTGTCATCTTTAACAATTTGATAAGCCGCATTAACTATTTCTTGCTGATCAGTTTTAACTTTAATGGCCAAAGATAGTGAGTGAATGCCAAAGATTTTTTGAACGATTTTTACTATTTGTTTTTCATCTTCATTATTTAAAATAATAAAGAAGCGGTCATGTTTGACTTGATAATCTAACTTACTAAAGGCTGATAAAGAAAACTTAATATTATTTTGAAGTTTTTTTATAAATATTCTACGGTTGTTGCCCTTTAGTGATAATTCACCATAGCGAATTAAAATATGTTCATAATTATATTGCATACTTATCGATAATCTCCTTTAAAACCTCTATAAATCTCACTAATTGTGGCATTTCAATGTTTTCATCTAAACTAATTCTAATGCGGGTGCGCTGCGCCATAACATCTCTACCAATGGCCTTTAAAACCCTTGACTCACTACTTTTTTCATTTAGACAAGTAGATCCAGCACTAACGTAAATTCCCTCATTACTCAGAGCATTCATCATAATTTCACTTTCAACACCTGCAACACTAAAGTTTATTATATTATAAACACCAGCATTTTGAAAACTATTTAAAGAAATTTGTTTTATGGCTGCTAATTGTTTGTACAAATATTCACTGAATACTTTAAACTTTAAATTATTGCTCTGTAAATTTTCTAAAGCTAGCCGCACTGTTTTTGCTAAAACAATGTTAGCTGGTGAATTAGGTGTTCCCGCTCTTAAACCATCTTGTTGTAATCCACCAGAAATAAGTGGAGCTATTTCAAGATGATCTCTTAAAAGTAAAAAGCCGCTGCCATTAACACCTGCAATTTTATGTGATGAAAAACTCGCCATATCAATATCATCAAAACAAAGCTCAATTTTACCTAGTGCTTGAACCATATCGCTATGAGTTACTGCCTTGCTGTTTGCTTTAACAATTTTAGCCCATTTTTGGGGATTGATAATTGTTCCAATCTCATTGTTGACACTCATAATTGAAACTAAAATTGTATCACAGCGCAAACTGTTTTTTAACTCTTTTAAGTCAATTTGACCAGTATTGTCAACATTTAAATAAGTTACTTCAAAGTTTAAGTAATCTGATAAAAACTTAAATGATTCATAGACACTTGGATGTTCAATTTTTGAAGTAATTAAGTGGCGCCCTAAGTGAGCATTTTTAATGGCATATGATTTAATCGCAATATTGTTAGCTTCAGTTGCCCCAGATGTAAAAATTAATCGATAATTTTTTATATTTAATAGTTTCAATATTTGATTTTGTGACTTTGTTTCTAATTGACTAACTTGGACTCCAAGTTTATGAATTGAAGAGCTATTAGCATAGTAATCATTGAGAATTTCTTTATACGTCTCCATTATTATTGGACTAGTTTTACTCGAGCTAACACTATCTAAATAAATTGTTTTTTTAAATGACATTAGTAGCATTCTCTCTAATTAATTGTTCATAATCTTCAGGATGAATTTTTTCAATAACAGCCAAAACTGTCGTTAGTGATTGTGTGTATTCACCATTTCTAAAGTAGAGTTCTGTTTTTGAAAGTTCACTATCAACTTCTGGATAAGTTGAACGATAGCGATTAGCAAAAACCAAAGCGTTTTCAACCATAATTGCCATTCCAACAATATTGTTGACATTGTTATAAAGTTTATACACATAATCAATTGACTCAGTCAAAGTTGTATTTAAAAGTGATAAGTCTAACTTTTCATCATTTAACAGTAATTCAATATTTCTAACATGCTCTTTTGCAATTTTAACATCTAATTTATAGTCATTAGAGATTGAAGGTAATCGATACTCATTAATTTTGACTTGAACTTCATTGATAATTAAATGCAGTTTTAATAATTGTTGGTGAGCACGTTGTTCATCTTCAATTATCGTTTTAATTTGTTGATCTAACTTATAAACGTTTTCAAATAAATTAGTCATTTTTTCATTTTGAACATTTAATTGTTCCAACATTTTTGTTGAAGGCAATGACTTATTAAATGATTTTTGCAACGCATCATACTGATTAATTAAAATTTTATGTTTTTCTTTATTTAAGAGTATTTCTTTTTCTAAAAGGTCAAAGTCATACATTTCATTTATAATTGCAAAGTTTTCATCAATTTCTTTAATGCTTATATGTGACTCTTTAATTTTTTCATCTAGACTACTTGCAACTTTTATCAACTCTTTTTGTGATGATAGTTCAAAATTTAATTTTTCAGTTAACTCATCTAAGTTTTTACTTGAAACATCTAAACTTGTCTTAGCCTTTTCAACATCACCAATTCTCAAATCGGCAAGATCACTGCTTAAATTTTTTGATATAGTTGTAAGGGATTGAGTAACATCTAAATGATCTAAATAAAGATCAATGTTTCTAACTTGTGAATATAATGAGGAGACATTAGCTATCTTGTTTGGAATGACTTCTTTGGCAACAGGAAGTAGTTGTGGTAGTTTAATTAAAATATTATCTAAACTATTGAGGTGTTGTGATATTTTAAGTAAAGATTTTTCTGCCTTGTCAAATTCAGAAATATACATCCACTCATCAAAGGCCGTAAATTCATTTTCAGCATTTTCAGCATAAACGTTAATAACATCTTCACTAAAGGCAAGCAAGCCACTTTTAGTTGCGATTTCTTTTTTAATTTGGCCAAAACGTTCTTTTAAATCTGTTACATTTGATCGTAACTGTAACTCTTGTTGTAAAATGTCATCAAGTTTATCATTTAAGGTTAAAACACTTTTTAAAGTTATCGTTGCTAAACCTTCGATTTCATCAATATCATGTCTAGCTTCATTAACATTGTCCATAGAGATGTTGTCTTGGGCAGAAGCAAACAATGAAGTCATTCTATCAATCGCTTTTTGAGTAGTTTCATATGAATCAATATACTCTTGAATGTCGTGTTCAACAAAATCATTTACTTTAGCCAAAGATTTTGCCTTATTCAATTTAAAGGTCAATGGCATACTTTTAATCGTGTTAAAGTCAACTTCAAGATTATTTAAATCTTTCTCTAACATTTTTATACGCTTGTTTTTTCTAAGCAATACAATTATACTTACTACAAGTAAGATAACTAAAATGATAAAAACTATTTGTTGTTTAAAAAATTGTTGCAGTAATTCTATTAATCTGTCCATAATTTACACCTCATTTATATTGTATCATAAAAGTTGTATTTATTAACTGTGCTTTAAGGGATTGACTTACTCATTGTCGCTTATTTAGCATTTTGTTTATGTATAGAAAAGTTTGACTTTATCTAATGTATTTGGTATTATCTATAGGCGTGAATAAAGCAGACAGACAAAGTTTATGTTGAATCATGTTAGTGCTAATATTTTAGGGAAGGTAGTAACCAACTGCTCGCGGCGAACCCTAACACTAACATACCATCTAAATAATTTGTCCCACAAGTTTTGTTCCATAAATAGGAGGAATACATATGGCACGTTATACAGGACCAGTTTGGAAAAAATCTAGACGCTTAAGCTTCTCGACTTTAGAAACTGGACAAGAATTAAGAAAACGTAATTTTGCCCCAGGGCAACACGGACCTACTGAAAGAAGAAAGAAATTATCTCAATACGGACTACAGTTAAGAGAAAAACAAAGACTTCGTTTCATGTATGGAGTAAATGAAAGACAGTTCTTTAACACTTTTACAAAAGCAAATGCTAAAGATGGTGTTACTGGTGAACAATTCATGGTAGCTTTAGAATCAAGACTAGATAACATTGTTTATCGTATGGGACTTGCTTCAACAAGAAGAGCTTCAAGACAACTTGTAAACCATGGTCACATACTAGTTGATGGAAAGAAATTAGACATTCCATCATACTCAGTTAAAGTTGGACAAACAATCTCAGTTAAAGAAAAATCAAAAAATCTACAAGTTATCAAAGACGCTTTAGAAGCAAGACACAGTATTGTTGATTTCGTTGAATTTGATAGAGATGAAATGAAAGGTACTTATGTCAGAGAGCCTGAACGTTCAGAATTAAATGCAGAAATTGAAGAAGCATTAATTGTTGAGTTCTACTCAAGATAATAATTATTATAAACTTAGACAATACCCTTGGGTGTTGTCTTTTTTTATGCTATATTAAAATAGTAAATATTATAAGATTAAAGAAATTAAAAATGAGACAAAATAAATATGATGATGGCTTTTTTAAAAAATATAGTGAAATGGATCGTTCAATAAAAGGACTTAGTGGTGCTGGTGAATGGCAAAGCTTAAAAGAAATGTTGCCAGACTTTAGCGACAAGCGTGTTTTAGATTTGGGTTGTGGATATGGTTGGCACTGTCAATACGCAATAGATAATAACGCTAGATCAGTTGTTGTAATTGACATCTCAAAAAAAATGATAGAAAAAGCGAAAAAATTAACAAATACAAATCTCATAAACTACATCGTTATGCCACTTGAAGATATTGATTTTTCTGACAACAGTTTTGATATAGTCATAAGTTCACTAACTTTACACTATGTTGAATCCTTTGAAGATATTTTAAATAAAATAAGTAAAATGCTTGTCAGTGGTAAAACATTTGTATTTTCAGTAGAACATCCAATTTTTACTGCACAAGGATTACAAGATTGGCATTATGACAAAACCGGTAAAGCAGTCCACTGGCCAGTAGATAATTACTTTAATGAAGGTTTACGTAATGCCTCTTTTTTAGGTGAACAAGTAAGTAAATATCACAAAACTTTGACCACATATTTAAATGGCTTGATAAAGGCAAACTTTGAAATAATCAGCATTGTAGAGCCCACTCCAAGTATAGAAGCCATGAATATTATTTTAAAAATGCAAAAAGAATTGCGCAGACCAATGATGTTGCTTGTAGTGGCAAAGAAAAAATAAATCATAATTATATAAAAAGTCATCTACAATTGGTAGATGACTTTTTAAGTTTAAAGCTTATAAATATTTTCTATGTCTAGATCAGATAATTCGCGATATTCACCAATTGCAAGATTTTCATCCAAACTTAAATTGCCAATTTTTTCTCTTTTTAAATACAGCACTTCATTGTTGCAATATTGCATCATTTTTTTAACCTGGTGAAACTTACCTTCTGCAATTGATAAGTGTAAAGACTTATCATCAATCATTTCTACTTTAGCCGGTTTTAAATCATGGTCATCAATTACAATACCAGCTTCAAGTTGATCGATAAATGACTTATCAAAATCTTTTTCTAATTCAACATAGTATTGTTTAAATATTGCTTTTTTTCCATGAGCAACTTGGTGAGAAAACTTACCATCACTAGTTAT
>LFRM01202033.1_pt2 | contig 11245 bp, 12 predicted proteins | sample 618341 | NCBI WGS metagenome assembly LFRM01 (sample SAMN03654438, study PRJNA283298) | anaerobic digester metagenome | isolation source: pool of bioreactors CSTR01a, CSTR02a, and CSTR03a thermophilic anaerobic... | place: Denmark: Kgs. Lyngby | collected 2014-05-21
GCTGTTCACCTTGCCCTTGTAAAAGGAAATATTGAGGGTACAGAGGACACTCTCGTAAGAGTCCATTCAGAGTGCTTCACAGGTGACCTTCTGGGCTCCCTTCGTTGCGACTGTGGCCCACAGCTTCATAACGCAATGGAGATGATAGAAAAGGCAGGACGCGGGGTTCTTCTCTACATGAGACAAGAGGGACGCGGAATTGGACTGCTCGCAAAACTGAAAGCCTATGAACTTCAGGAGAAGGGCATGGATACGGTAGAAGCAAATCTTGCACTTGGCTATGCTCCAGATTCTAGAGACTACGGGGTGGGGGCGCAGATACTTGCAGATCTTGGATTGAAAAAAATAAAACTTATGACCAACAATCCTGTAAAGATCACAGGGCTCGCTGGATATGGGCTTGAAATAACAGAAAGAGTGCCCATAGAAATAAAATCAAATCCCTATAATGAAAAGTATCTTAATACAAAGGCCTGCAAGATGGGCCACGTTTTCAACAATTCCTAATTTGCTCCCCCCGTCTTTCCCGCATGACTTTGAGCGGGAAACCAGTGACTTAAAGATTAAAGACACTGGATCTCCGCTCAGAATCATGCGGAGAAGACGAAAAAGAGAAACTTGGAATTCACTACTAACAACAGGTAAAAAGTTGAGTTTATAGTTCAAAAAACTAAAAACTAAAAAAACAAGAACCAAAAAGTAATATATAACTACTAAAACTTTCGAAAGGGAGAGATCAGATGAAAACATTTCAAGGAAATATGATAGGAAGCGGTCTGCGTTTCGCAATAATAGCATCTAGGTTTAACGAACTAATCACATCCAAACTTATAGAAGGAGCTAAAGACGCACTTACACGCCATGACGTGCGCCCTCAGGATATCGATATTTACTGGACGCCCGGTGCGTGGGAACAGCCTGTTGTAGCAAAGGAAATCGCTATGAGCGGTAAGTACGACGCAATCATATCGCTGGGAGCTGTCATCCGTGGCGACACCACTCATCACGAATACGTAGCCGGCGAAGCAGCCAAAGGACTTGCACATGTAGGACTTGAACACCGTATCCCCGTTGCTTTTGGCATAATAACATGCGACAACCTTGAACAGGCGCTTATCCGTTCAGGAAGCAAAGCTGGAAATAAAGGTGCGGATGCCGCACTAGCTGCTCTTGAAACCGCCAATCTTATGAAGGAAGTGCGCAAAGACAGAGGAGCGGAGGCATAATGCTTGATGTCAAATGGGTGAGGGATAATAGAGAAGAATTTGCCACAATGCTGTCAAATAGAAACTACTCTTTCCCTCTGGACAGATTTATAGAACTTGACACTATGCGTAGGGAGACTCTTCTTGAAGTCGAAACCCTGAAGGAAAAGCGCAATGCGGGAGCAAAGGAAATAGGCTTAAAAAAGAAGAGCGGAGAAAATCCCGAAGAACTAATGGAAGAGATGCGACAGGTCGGTGACAAAGTAAAAGAATTCGACGAAAAGATAGGAACGATAGAGACCGAGCTTGATGATCTCGCCATGAGGATTCCTAACAGGCCTCATGAGTCTGTTCCTATCGGAGCAGACGAGAACGACAATATAGAGATAAGAAAAAATGGTAAACCTCTTGAATTTGACTTCGAGCCAAAACCTCACTGGGATCTTGGCGAAACTCTCGGCATTATGGATTTCGAAAGAGGAGTCAAGCTTGCCGAGAGTCGTTTTACAGTGTTAAAAGGTGCAGGAGCCAGGCTAGAAAGAGCCTTGATGAACTTCATGCTGGACTTGCACACTATGGAACATGGGTTCACTGAGATAGCTCCTCCGATCCTTGTGAATACAGCAACAATGAGTGGAACCGGACAGCTTCCTAAGTTTGCTGAAGATCTTTACAAATGTGTCGATGATGATCTCTGGCTTATCCCTACGGCAGAGGTTCCACTTACAAACCTCCATTCCGGTGAGATGTTGAACGAAGTAGACCTCCCTAAATATTATTGTGCATTTACCCCTTGCTTTAGACGTGAGGCAGGAAGTTATGGACGTGACATGAGGGGAATGCTAAGACAGCACCAGTTCGACAAGGTCGAGATGGTAATGCTGAGCACACCGGACAAAAGCTATGATGAACTTGAAAAGATGACGAGCTATGCTGAAAGAATCTTACAACTTCTTGGCATCCCATACAGAGTTATTTGCCTCTCTACCGGTGACATGGGCTTTGGCGCGGCGAAGACCTATGATATAGAAGTTTGGCTCCCCAGCCAGAACTGCTATAGAGAGATTAGTTCCTGTAGCAACTGCGAGGACTTCCAAGCAAGAAGGATGGGAACAAAGTACCGTCCTGCAGCCGGAGGAAAGCCCCGTTTTATTCACACACTTAACGGATCAGGCATAGCAATAGGTAGATGTCTCATCGCCCTAATGGAAAACTACCAAAATAAAGATGGAAGCATTACCGTGCCGGAGGCTCTACGTCCCTACGCTGGGGGCATGGAAATAGTAAAATAGTCCCGACAAAAACAACACTGTCTAAAATTCCGAGTCAGGGGAGATTTTTTTGCTCCTGACTTTTGTTATGTTTCTCTTTTTTTATGGCGACAAACATGGTAGGATAGCCTAGGGACGATTCTTTCTGGCCTTATACAAACGGAGGAAAAAACATTAATGTTTTATAACAGTTACACCGTTATGGTTCTGTTAGTTTTATTTATTGCCGCTATCTGTATATTTATACAGAAATTCTTTAAAAAATACCTTGAGAGCGATCAGTATTACTACCTCAAGGACATAACGCTTGTTGCTGCTTGGGCTCTATGTGGAATATGGGCGTCCGACAGATCGCTTAAAATAACAATTGCTGCCGGAGTTGCAGCAGCTTGCATTGGCTTTTGTCAAAAAGTTACTAAAGGCAAAAACCTCAGGTTTTTATACTTCATAGTAGGGCTCGGCTTTTCACTTTTTGGTCCCAGGATAGCGTTTGTTGAATTCGCACAGGGAGAGTATTATTATCTTTCTTACTTTGCGTCTATTGCTATCAGCACACTCTGGATAGGAATATTCCCTATTTTCTTTCAGGAAATAGACGAGATCCCCGGTATGTGTGGACTATTATTGACCGTAAGTTGGACTCTGGTATCAATCGTTATAATGCTTTCATCACAGAACCTCATGGAAGCTGTCCAACTCTGCATTATTGGGATGGTACTAATACTCGCATTCTGGAGCAGGCACATCCATGCGTATAGGAGGCTCACGGAACCTCTCACAGCTCTATGGGGAACACTCTTTGCCGGACTTTCAATCTTTGGCGTTAGTAAAGGCGTAGCTTTTTACACGCTTGCGGTGCTTCCTCTCGGACTTTTTATGCTTCCCCTTATAGAGACATCAATAAGCGTCATGAGCGCAGCTTTCTCCCCAAAACCGACCGGTAATCTTATACTTTACAGAAAACTTCTTAGTAAAGGTATGGACCACGCAACAGCGGTCCACACAGTTGTAATGGTATGTGCTCTCATTGGTTGCTTGGCAGCCTTTATACAGATTGGTTCTGCAAGCTCTCTTGTACTTTTGGCTGGGGCCATTTCAATCTTTATTATCACCTGGGTATTCTTTAGATATTCCACTTCCTCAGTCAGAAGACAGTCAAGAAGACCTGGGCTTTGGGGAATAAGGGTTGACAACATCTCGTTAAATTATGCAATTACACACGTTCAGCACTCAATAAACAAGGGAACTGAACATTGTATGATAGTCACTCCCGATGCTCTTGCAGCCTTGAGAAGCAGGACCGATGAAAGATATAGGAAAATAATAAGGAATGCTGACCTTGTTTTGCCTGATGGTGCAGGACTTATAGCGGCTCTTAAAATTCTGCACACACCTATACAAGAAAGGATACCAGGTGTTGAGTTTACAGAGCATATCTGTAAAAGAGCGGCCTACGAAGGATGGGGTATATGGTTCCTAGGAGGCGCTCCAGGAACAGCTGAAGCAGCAGCGAGAAAACTTGCAGAGAAATATGAAGGGCTCAAGATTTCCGGAACAAGAAACGGATATTTCGAAGATGATGAAACAGATAAAATTTGCAGTGATATCAGAGAAAGCAATGCAAAGATCCTCTTTGTGGGGCTTGGAGTTCCTAAACAAGAATACTGGTTGGAAGAAAATCTTGACAAATCAGGCGCTACCGTTGGAATGGGAATAGGCGGCACCATGGATGTCATCTCCGGAAAACTGAAAAGGGCGCCCCGTATTTGGCAGATATTATGTCTTGAATGGCTTTATCGTACGATACAGGAACCATGGCGCTGGCGGAGAATACTTAAATTACCGGTATTTGCACTATATGTAATGCTCACAGCTCTTCATATCGACAAGTTTAATTATGACCGCCGGGATGAAAACACAGAAATATATTAATAGCAATTTACAACAACTTAACTTTTTTACAATATTTCATTACTTTTGTCTTTATATCTGGCGATAATAATAATATTATTGTATACTGTTAAGTTAATCAAACTAATAACGTCTTTATCGAAGGGAAGATTTTTGCATGAATATGGACAAACTTATGAAACAGGCACAGCGTATGCAAGCGGAAATGGAATTAGCACAAGAACAGCTTGCGAGTACAGTAGTTGAGGGAGTTTCTGGGGGCGGTATGGTCAAAGCTAAGGTGAACGGGAATGGAGACGTCCTTTCTGTCTCGATCTCACCAGAGGTCGTCGACCCTAAGGAAGTTGAAATGTTGGAGGACCTGATAATATCGGCCATCAAGGAAGCGCTTAAACAGAGCAGGGAGATGGCTAATGGCAAAATGAATTCTATAACCGGGGGAATGGGCGGATTTCCCGGTCTAATGTAGCTACAAAATGTCATCCACTTCACTGCCAAGTTCAGTACAAAAACTAATTAAATTATGGAGTAAACTACCTGGTATTGGTACAAAAACTGCCCGGCGTATGGTTTTTTTTATACTTAAACAGGATCCTAAATGGGTGAACGAGTTCATTGGCACAATAAAACAGGTAAAAGAGGAAACTCACCACTGCGGGGAGTGCGGTAACATAACCGACATAGAACCATGCTCTATCTGCAGGGATAAGATGAGAGATCGCAAGATAATGTGTGTCGTCGAGAGTGATGAAGACTGTATTTCAATCGAACAGGCAGGTATATTTAACGGTCTTTATCATGTTTTGGGAGGTCAAGTATCACCGCTTGACGAAGAGGACATACCGGAGGAAAGCATTACAAAGCTCAAACAAAGGGTATATGACTTAGAAATAGATGAAATAGTGCTTGCTACTGCACCAAGGATAGAGGGCGACCTAACTGCTTTTGCGATACAGGAGGCTCTAGAGGGAGTACATGTCAAAATATCAAGGCTCTCCTACGGTCTGCCTGTTGGCGGAAGTATAGGCTATGCAGACAGAGTTACTTTGCATATGGCTATGGAATCCAGAAAAGAGATGGTAAATGAATAATGTTTTAATACATTAAATATCCGCCAGACAATTCCCCCACCGTCTTTCCCGCATGATTTTGATCAGAAGGGTACCGTTTACCGTAAGGTAAACATATAAAATTTCCATAGTGCCCGCACTATTTCGAATGCGTTCTGAGATGCGGGAAACCAGCGACTTGAAGATTTAAAGACACTGGGTCTTCGATTTCGAAACACACTGGCAATTGTCTACAGGACAATGTAAAAAAATTAAAATATGAAAGGAGAATGCAAAATGTCGTCCGGATCAGGTCTTTCCGTAGTTATGAAAAGATTGGTTAGAGCAGTGATGATATTCATATGTGGTGCAGCCGGTTATCAGATATCTAAGATGGCCGTCGAAAATGCTTGGTGGCCCTCAGTGACACTGCTTCATCCAATTGCTACAACTGTAATTATTACTTTTATTTCAGCATGTTTCGGCTTTATACTTGCACCTTTATTCTGGTTAGGCGTAAGCAAGTTTGCACAGTTTACAGAATCTAAACTCCAGAATACGAGTGTACCGGAACTTACTGTAAGCCTTCTTGGGCTCATCCTAGGTCTTTTACTGGCAAATCTTATAGCTTTGCCGATGTCAAGGTTACCCGGAGGTATAGGTGTATATATAGCAATACTTTTGAATATTGCACTTGGATACCTTGGACTTCGCTTTTTTGTTAAGCGAAAAGATGATATCTGGAGTGTAATAACTAACATAGGAGATATCAAATTGCGCCTTCCCAAACGCAAAAAGAAAAACACTAACGGAAAAGAAGAGAAAGATACTGAGCTTGAAGTCGAGCCGGAGTTTTATTTCTCTATTCCTAAGGTTCTTGACACGAGCGCTATAATCGACGGCAGAATATTAGATGTTGCGCAAAGTGGATTCATAGAAGGCACGATTGTACTTCCGAGATTTATACTTGCGGAACTACAGGGTGTAGCCGACTCCACAGACCCATTAAGAAGAACTAGGGGTAGACGAGGCATGACAGTGGTCACCGAGCTTCAGAAAATAAACACTCTTAATATAGAAATACCCGAGACTACACTAAAAGATCTTGAAAGAGACAAGGTCGACGAGGCTCTAGTAGTCCTAGCCCGGCAGCTCAATGGAAAAGTTATAACTACAGATTACAACCTGAATCAGATTGCACAAATTGAGGGAGTTTCTGTCCTTAACGTAAACGATCTTGCTAATTCACTCAAACCCATGTTATTACCGGGAGAAAATGTTGAGATAGACATAATACGAATAGGCAAAGAGAACCACCAGGGTGTTGGCTACCTTGACGATGGAACCATGCTTGTTGTCGAAGACGGATACAAACGTATAGGGGAACGGGTCCAGGTGACTGTGACCTCTATGCTTCAGACATCAGCTGGAAGAATGGTATTCGGAAGAATCCGCCCTTAAAATGCCCCTTAAAACCTGGTCCTTTATAATAGTAGCAGGCGGTACCGGTACCCGTTTGGGAGGAACTCCTAAACAGTTCCGACTACTTGGCGGTATACCAGTCTGGAAGTGGTCTGCGAAAATTGCGGAAAAATTGTGGAATGAAGGAGCCATATCGGAATTAGTTCTTGTTGTTCCAAAGGAGTACCTGTCGGAAGTGGAGGAACAATGCGACTTTAAGATTCCTACACAAATAACTACCGGAGGGGCTACAAGGTCACAGTCAGTAATGAACGGATTAAAAATTTCATGCGGGTCTCACGTGTTGGTGCACGATGCGGCCCGTCCTTTTATAACTGAGGATTTATGCCGTAATTTGATTGCTCATACAATTATTCACGGCTCAGCAGTACCTCTTCTTCAAACAAAAGACTCTCTAAAAAGACTATACTTTGGAGAACTGACCTGTGTAGACAGAAACGAATTTTTCAAGACCCAGACGCCGCAGGCTTTTGAAAAAACTCCGCTCACAGAGGCTATAACCTTATTTGGTTTCGAAGGCACTGATGAAGCCGCAGCATGGGAAGCGGCAGGAAGAGAAATTTCTCATACAGAGGGATTTGAGTCAAACTTTAAGATCACCACAAAATTCGATTGGAAAATTGCCCTCTCTATTATTGGGTGTACAAAAAGGCAAAGGACAGGGCATGGCTTTGACGTACACCAGCTTGTCCCAGGCAGAAAACTTATATTAGCAGGAGTTGAACTGGAAAACGCAGAGCTTGGACTCCTTGGTCATTCAGACGCAGATATCGTGCTACACACGATAATGGACGCTATACTTGGAGCAGCTGGACTTCCTGATATAGGAACTCTCTTTCCGGCTTCAGATAAAAAATGGAAAGATGCGGACAGTAGAGAACTGTTGAAAACAGTGGTAAAAAATGTCCGTTCAGAGGGATGGAGCATAGATTGGGTAGATGTGACACTACAAGCTCAGGTACCAAAACTTGGCCACATGATACCCAAATTTATAGCAAGTGTAACATCTCTGATAGAAGAGAATGAGGAAGAAATAAACTTTAACATGAAGGTAAAATCGGCAGAGGGCTGTGGCTCGGTTGGGCGCAATGAATGTATGACCTGCCACGGAGTTGCAACTCTTTCAAAATACGATTTGAATTAAGGCTGTATTTACTTAGGGAACACTTGATATTTCCTGGGGAAATATAAATTTTTAGACGGAGGCAACGAATATGTCAAAAAATAGATTTGAAGAAAAATTTGTTGAATACAGAGGTTTTACGTTCGATGATGTCCTGCTCGTCCCGGGATACAGTGAAGTCGTACCTTCACAAGTAAACGTCTCCACAAAACTTACGCCACAGATATCCCTCAACATACCAATTTGTAGCGCAGCTATGGACACAGTGACAGACGGCAAACTCGCAATAGCGCTGGCACGTGAAGGCGGAATAGGAATACTTCACAGAAACCTGCCGATTCAAAACCAGGCTATCGAGGTAGATAAGGTGAAAAGGTCCGAATCAGGAGTCATAGTAGACCCTTTCTTTAGACATCCCGAGGACATGGTGAGAGAAGCAGTTGGCCTAATGGAGCACTACCACATATCTGGAGTTCCCGTTGTAGATAAAGATCTTAAGCTTGTAGGGATAATAACAAACAGAGATCTAAGATTCGTAACAAATCTCGATCAACCTATAGCTAACGTAATGACAAAAGATAATTTGATAACAGCCCAGGTAGGAACAACACTTGAAGACGCAAAGATTATTTTGATGGGTACAAAAGTAGAAAAACTGCCCATAATAGACGAAGAGGGTAAATTGAAAGGTCTTATCACGATCAAAGACATACTAAAGGCCAGAGCCTTTCCAAACTCCACAAAGGATTCAATGGGACGTCTTCGCGTTGGAGCAGCCATAGGTGTTGGGGCAGACGCCTTCGACAGAGCAGAGGCTTTAGTCAGAGCCGGAGTAGACGTCATAGTTGTCGATACAGCTCATGGTCATTCCAAAATGGTAATAGATACTGTCGCTAAATTAAGGAAATTGTATCCTGACCTTCCTCTGATAGGGGGCAACATAGCAACTGCAGAAGCAGCCGAAGCTCTTATCGACGCAGGAGCAGATGGAGTTAAGATAGGAATCGGTCCGGGATCGATCTGCACAACGAGGATAGTTGCAGGAATAGGAGTTCCTCAGGTTGCAGCAGTGATGAACGTCTCCGAAGCAACTCACAGAAGAGGCAAAACGGCAATCGCCGACGGTGGTATAAGATATTCCGGAGACATAGTAAAAGCTCTAGCAGCTGGAGCGGACGTTGTAATGATAGGATCTCTCTTTGCAGGCACCGAAGAGAGCCCAGGAGAGGCTGTAATATACAGAGGTAGATCATTCAAGAGCTATAGAGGTATGGGTTCCCTTGGCGCTATGAAAGGCGGCTGCAGCAAAGACAGATACTTCCAAGAAGGAACGGCAGAAGATAAACTCGTTCCTGAGGGTATTGAAGGAATGGTATCACACAAAGGTTCCATCTCAGCCGTTGTTTATCAGATGGTTGGCGGTATCCGCTCGGGCATGGGTTACGTAGGAGCTAAAAACATTGAAACGCTCCATGAAGAGTCAAAATTTGTGCAGGTAACCGCAGCTTCCATGAAAGAAAGCCATCCTCACGACATAGTCATAACCAAAGAAGCTCCCAACTACTGGGCAGATGAATGATCTCGAATAGACCTCGAATAATTTCGGTGGGCTCTAAGTATTGACATGATGGGTAATAGCTAGTAAAATCTCATCTCGTTGGGCGGTTAGTTCAGAGGGAGAACGCTTCCCTGACACGGAAGAGGTCAGAGGTTCAATTCCTCTACCGCCCACCATATTTGTAAACCGCGGACGAGCTTCGGCCCGTCCTTTTTCATGGTTTTTCCCCAAAGCGGGCTAAAAATGAACGTAAGCGTCAAATATCCCGGACCTGGATAACGTCCAGAAATTCGGAACCTTTGACGTTTACGGTTACTATTGCGATTTGCTTGTAAGAGATGCGGATGATCCGCAGAGGCTGCACAGAAAGAAGGATCTGTGCATTTATGCGAAAAAGACCGTAAATTCTGTACTCAGGAACCTTGGGTTAACGGAATTACTAAATGAAGATGTCCAAGGGGATTACAGCAGATGACGCACACTGTATTTAGTAGTAGGGGACCAGGTAACGCGCCTTTGCACTATTTACCGGAGTGATTCTGTTAAGACGCAGAGTAACAACTATAGTCAAATTTCTGGCGAGTCGTTAATATGCGGGACCTCGTAGGTGTTTTCCATAATCAGCAGAACTGATTTACAGGCATCGTCAAAAGTAATATTTTTTACGTAATTGAATCTCTCTCTGTATTGCTCCCAAAAGTCCCGCATTCTTGGACTTGCCTGGATATCTTGTATTATTTGCCCATATCTTGGTAAAATCTGCAGGCTGCCTCTTTTTCGGGCAGTTTCAAGTAATGCTTGTTTTAAGACTTTTATATCCAGCTGTTGGCCGTACAGAGCAGTAAGAATGTAAATGTCATAAAAATCCCTAGGTCTGGTGTTCGCTGTATTGCGGGACAATACAGTTTCAAGTTTCTCGGCAAGTACCGTTTCCAGGTTATACGTAAAGACCGAAATACTACGGTCGTCAAACAGGAGCCGCAAGGAACGTTTCACTTCGCGGGGAGTAATTTTATCGCCTGTTGTCACATCCACGGTTAATGGCACTGCAAGGGGGTGGTAGTTTGCTTCTAGCGCTACACGCAGTCCGGGATAATCGTCTCCTTCACGAATTTCAGTCGTCCGCAGTACTCTGAAGGTTATATTGTCCTCCACCTTGATGGCGCAGATTTCCTTAAATATCCTTTGGATAGACTCGTGTGTTAAGTCCAGCCCCTTTATTGTAGTATCCAAGTCCATTGTCGTACGCGTATTCAGACCCACGATGGCGGCTATGAGAAAGCCGCCCTTCAGAATAAAGTTTTTCCTGTAGGGTGAGAGGGAGATGCGTTCCAGAAGCCGTTCCATCATATAGTTCTGCATAACAAGCTGAGATGAAATATTGTTTTCTTCCGCTTTTTTCTTAATAAACGCTTTCAATTGCATCGGATTTTTTGTAATCACAGCAAAACCTCCATATATCTGAGTATCTTGGGCTTTACGCGTAACCGTTCCGCGTATTCCAGGAGTTTTGCCACATCCTTTTCCCTGGAAACCGCATAGGCTTTCATTGCCGGAGTCACAAGCTGTATATCATAGGCGTTTTTACCTTTAACGATGTCGCATAGTGTCCTCTCCACGTTATAGACGCGAAGAGGATTCCCGCA
>LFRM01171162.1_pt1 | contig 11242 bp, 8 predicted proteins | sample 618341 | NCBI WGS metagenome assembly LFRM01 (sample SAMN03654438, study PRJNA283298) | anaerobic digester metagenome | isolation source: pool of bioreactors CSTR01a, CSTR02a, and CSTR03a thermophilic anaerobic... | place: Denmark: Kgs. Lyngby | collected 2014-05-21
CTCTTAATCCATAAATTACATCATCTGGATTTTCTAGCATTAGACGATAGTCGGAGGTTAAATAAGGCTCACATTCGGATCCATTTAAGATAATTGTATCAATTGTTCTGTCGCTTGGTGGTGATAGTTTAACATGGGTAGGAAAAGTAGCGCCTCCCATGCCAACAACACCAGACTCCATAACAATATTGTTCAATTCTTCTCTGCTATAGTCCTCTATTTTGCCTGGCATAATCGAGGGGTCTGGAGTATCGTTTCCATCATTTTCTATAATTATCGCAGTAGATTTAATACCAGTGGGCAGATCAACTGTTACTATGGATTTGACAACACCAGAAACACTAGAGTGAACTGGAGCACTGACATAACCTCTAGGCTCTCCGATTTTTTGACCTAGAAATACCTTGTCACCTTTATTGACTAAAGATTGACAAGGTGCACCTATATGTTGTTGCAAGGGAATAGTAACTAACTGAGGTACCTTGCAAATTTCAGTTACTTTCTCTTTAGTAAGCCCTTTTGAATAAGGAGGGTGTATGCCTCCATTGAAGTACGATCTCTTTTTGAACAAATAATACACCTCTTTCCAGTTAATGGGCATGAATGGTTATTATATTTATTAGGCTAGCTTTATAATAACACTTTTATGCGCGTCTTTACTAAATTTGTTAAAAAAATATCATCACCTTTACATGAAAATAACCCTCGGAAAGCTATGGCTTCTTCAGGTTATGTAAGGGAGATATAAAATATATCCCAGCAAAGGATATCAAACCTTTGACTTAATAATCGTAAACATTATAACACATCTTTTATAATAATGGAACAGCTAGAACACATTTTTTTGTCTTTTTTCCGTCAAATTCTTACTATATTTTTTGGTTATATTACTTTGTTTTCCTTTTCTCTTTACGTACCAACTCATAGATACCCATTACCAATAAAAAACCACCGAACAGCTTGCTTAGCAAGGATGCCGACATATACGAAGCTATAATCGAACCAAATATTGCGCCTATAGCACCTGCAAGAATCAAATGAAAGGCTGTTTTAAAGCGAATATGCTTATTTTTACTATGTATAATGATTGCGAATAATGATGTAGGAATAAATGAGATTAGATTGACACCTTGAGCAACATGCTGTGAAACACCTATAACAAAGACTAACGATGGTATCAATATGGTACCGCCGCCTATTCCCATACCGCCAATAATACCTGACAATAATCCTATAATAAATAAAAGCATCTAAAAAATCATCCTAACTGCAGCCGCAATCATAAACATACCAAATATCCTGTGAAGCCATTTGGATGGAATTCTATTCAATAAGCTTGCACCTAAAGCACCCCCAATAGCGCCTCCTGCTGCAACTGGCCATGCAGTTTTAAAGTCTAGAAAACCATTTCTAAAATAGATATAGCTGCTTACTAACACCAAGGGTAGAATAACTGCTATTGCTGTAGCATGAGCATCATGCTCATCCAATTTAAGGATATGCACCATGGCTGGAACAGCAACCATTCCTCCACCTGCTCCAAAAAGCCCGTTACATAATCCAGTGGCTAAACCGATACCTATGATTTTTAGGACATAAGCTTGTTTTTTCAATTTTTCACCCATCAATCCATCAGATTTACTCAAGCTTATGTTGTCCTTGGGTAGTTAAAAGAATACATTTTAACAATTTGATTCTAGACCTTACGTGATAACATTCATATTCCGTCACCAAAAATCAAAATATAGATTTTATCACGGGCTAATTGTATAATTGTTAATGATTAGAGGGCTCTTGTTTGCTTCAGTAATTTTGTCCACCTATTATAGACTTCGAGCAATGGCTCGTCCAGGAATAGCAATGCCTATCCTTTATCTCAACAGGCACACCATAAGCGGCTTCCGCAATACTTCCCGTTATAGCATTAAGTGTGTCGCTGTCGCCTCCGAGAGAGATGGCGTTTCGGATAACATCCTCAAAGTCGGTGCTTTCCAGAAATGCCATAATAGCCTGTGGCACTGTATCCTGACAGCTTTCGTTGAATCGATAAGTGGGACGTATTTCATCAAGTGTTTTGCTAAGGTCAGTCGTATTCTCGCTCTATGTGTTCTCCGATTTGTATCTTGTATTGTTCGAGGGTTAAGCGTTCGTTAATGGAATTGCCCATATCATCACTATAACTACCAGTATAGAAACGACACAATAAAATTGCATCCGTAATGGCCAATGCACCTTTTACTCCTTCGGAATGGTTGTGTGCACTTCAGCAGACAGTTTTGCCCTGGACCTGCTGTTAGATGGCCATATTCCAGTTCGGGCGCAGAATCCACAGTCCATCAACCATGCATAAGGTGAAACCTTCATGGCTGAGCCATTGCCCCAAGAGTTGTATGATACACGGTCATCGGAATGGATCCAACTGTCAAACCGTCCGCCATACCCAGCATCTGGATAGAGTCGTCCCTACTTCTTTTAGGCTCAATGAAGTCGTCAGCTTCACCGCCGTTCATTAAAGCGTCTGCAATGGCAATGGTCATTACGGTATCATCTGTAAAAAGCAATCGTCACGAAACAGTGTGATGTCTTTTGTTTCATTATTGTTCCACTCCACTCATATACCGATCCAACGATATCACCTACTGTTGCTCCAAGCATAATTTGGCAACCTTCTTTCCTCTTAATATCCTTAATAATCTCCTGGAAGTTATTCTCGTCAACAGCATTAACTTCACGATACAATAACCTATTTGGCATGTTCATTCTTGCTTTTATTCCACTTCATTACATATTTGTTCGTTTTGCTCTGTAAACCCGCACCCCGATAAAGAATCCTCCAGTAATATAATTGGCAAATGCTCCGGCAAATTAATTGCATCATGGAAGTTATCTAGAACCTTAGGACTATTTTCAAAGTCACTTTCGATTTGCGAAAGTTCACTAATCAACTGATATAGTTTATTAATATCAATTCGATCATCGTTTAGTTCATCTTTGTCAACCATGATTGTCGTTTTTCGTTTATTGCTAGTCTTAATTTGTCTATAGGCAACAGGATCTTTCTTGAATTTAAATAATGCCACACGATAATATCTTTGGATACCGTCAGACCTCAAAAGCCAGTCTTCATCTATGTGACTAGTATCATTTATAACGGCTAAGATTTTCCCCTTATCCATATCCTTGTGATGACGCTCTATATAAGCATTGAAATTGTATTCACCCTTCGCATATAGTTCAATTTTTTTTGAATTTGTTATAAGTAAGTCGCCAATATATTTCTTAATATTAGATAGCATTTTCAAGTTCTTTGTGTACTCTTTTGTTTGTTCCTCATCCATCATGCTGAGCGATCGAATATCAAAGCGTATGTCCCTGACTCTGTTTTGCTCATCTGGTAATTCGTCCACCAACGTAGTCGCTTTGGATATAGGTAAATTCTGGCTTACACAAAATCTCCGTAGCCCAGACTCAGCAAGCGACACCCCTTCCATACCCTTAATGGAAAATATGTGTTTTTTTATTTCATCTATTAACATATTAAGCCCATCCTTGGTGAATGCTGAAAAACTATACGCAAAGAGATTATCAACATCTTCTGCATTGAAATCCCTTCTATGGATTTTTTCCTGTAGCTCTGATAATTCTTTACCCTTATTCCGAATTTGTTCCTCAATGCAATCACCAATAGCATCTGCACTGCTTATCCCTGGAAATTCTCGAACCGCTGAGAAAAGACCATTTAACGAATTAAGAATATCATTAACAAAAGAGTCAAGTCGATGCAAGTATCCATTAATTTGACTGTGGCTCTCGAAAACTTTACGGATGATTTTTTTCCTATTTTGACGAGCTTCAGCATTGTCATAATAATAAAAATCTGGAATTCCCTGTTTTATTTCAGGAGCTGGAATGGACTGGTTGAATGCTACAGTATATCTAGTAAGAATCTCTTTAATTGCTACAGCATATTTTTCAAGCAATAAAACTTTCTGTAAATGTAAAAATTCAGTCTGCAGTTTCTTCATATCAGTCTTGGAATCAGTCCTTGTTTCAGGCAGTGGAAATAATAATCTCGAATCAACTCTGTTGCGGAGCGTTAAGTAATCGGCTTTGGAGTCGTTTTTTCCATTGCAGATTATATCAAAAACATAAATATTGCTAAGAAACTGAGCATTAACAGTGGCGTTATAGTCCTCATTTACAAGCATTCTTAGTATTTTTGCAGCTTTGGGATATTCATTAATCTTCAAGTATGAAAATGCACACAATTCTAGAACATCGTAGGCATTTCCAGCGGCATCAATAGCTCTATTTAAAAGCCCTTCTAACATAGATTTATCATTCTTACCCTCGAGTAGTAGTAAATCAAAGTATTCTAATGCACAAGATGCCAACAACTGATCTTCACGCAATAGATTATGCTCAGTTTGGTTAATGAAGTTTCTAAAATGATTACTTGCAAGCTCACGATATTTTGCTTTGGTGTTCTCATCATTTATTTCGTCCTGACTTATCATATTTGCAGCATTACCGAGGTAATACCAATAGGGTGGATACGCCACAAAATTGTCCTGCATATACTCCAGACGTTCATATCGTCTAGAATAATCACTATCGAGGAGAATCTCATTATATCTTGTAATCTGTTTTTCTGTAATTCTATATTTATCTGAGAAATTATACTTATCAGCAAGACGCCACGCAGTATCAAAAAGTTCTCTGCGCAAACCATGAAACTGTTCTATTGCAGAACGTTGTATTTGCCACTCTGCCTTTTCTTTTTCTAGCAGTGTCTGTGCTTTTGTCTTACGATAATTCATATACCCAATACCAACTTGAGTAACAAGAGATATAGCCATTGTTTCCCAAGATCCCCCAGCGACTAGAATACCTATATTAGGTACTGCTGACCATATAGCGTTCTTCATTTTCTGTTGATATTCTTTTTCGAGAAATTCTTTATCTACTTCTTGAATACGGAAAAAGTTAATTGTGTCCATTAATTGCTTTAGAATATTAAGCAACGCCTCATCTTTCGGCATTACTTCAAGGTTTAGATTGTTTAGAATCGCTTCGTATTCCTGCTCAAGTATATAGATATTATTATAATCAATAATCTGAGAAACAGATATCATGCAAAGATTCAACGCGTATGCCGCTTTACGTTTTTCTGAATCAGTGTACACAGAAATTCCTGGTTCGAGATTCTTATCCGCCATTTTTTCCAATGTAGTTGACAACACCTCAAGGTTCTTCTGTGTTACATCCAGGTTTTCTTGCGTTTTTTGTAATACATCCATTCTTGGACGTTTGGTAAACATACCCACTACCCATACCCCCTATTTAATGAGATCGATTTCCATAACAATTGGTACATGATCTGATACTTTTTCTTTATGCTCTTTAAAATCGCCTCCACAGTACTTTTGTACAGAGTCAATTTTTTCGCATTTTGTATTTACTGAGTCAAATCGATTAGAATCATATGTAAAATGATCATAATTATTAGAAAAACTTAGTTCCTCTGATTCATCTGTTCCATTTTGGTACTTGGATTTTAGGGTTGTTAACTTATTTTGCTCTGTTACAACAAGTTTGCTTATCTTACCATCATCTGAAATCTCTATTACTTCTTCTAGATATGGTGAACCAGCATTTGAAGATGGCATATTTAAGTTGAAATCTCCTAGAAGTATAGTATAAGCAGGCATATTATTACCATAACGTTTGTCAGCTTCTTTTACATATATCGTTTTCGCCAGAACAGAAAATTCGTTTTTCCTCATAGCTATAGCACCAAGACTGTTTTCATCAGTTTCATCTTCATCGAACCTTAATTTTCCAAACCTTATATGGGCATTTATTAGGCGGATTTCAAATGGTAATCCACCTATTGTTCCACTTGGAGTAAAACGAGCAAAGTAAGGTTCTCGGACGAGATCCGTTTGCCCCGATACACGGTCTACTCTATATTGTTTGTATATGCGCGGTCTATATGTCCGTACACCATATGAAGTTTGAGTTTCGACAAGTCTTATTCTTCTTGTGTTCCAGATGAATGCATAATCATTAACTTCATTATCTGCTTCACCTTTCCAATAACTAGGTAATCTCTCTAGAATCATATCAACGGCTTTTTGTCGCTTAATTTCCTGTAAAGCGACAATATCAAACCTTTCATTTAGAATAATATCTGCGAACGTCTGAATTGTCTTGTTATATCCCATGCCAAAATTCAGACAATTAAATGAACCAATCCGGTAACTCACGTTAACATCACCTCTTCACAACTTTAACGATTCGTGTATTTCTTAGATATTTAGGTATAAAAGTTTTCTTCATATGCACAAGAGCTCATGTAACAATGAATTCCGACATTTGCCCATACCCGCTAATACAAGCACCTTTCTGCGCTCTAGTCAACGCTACATATAGCAGACATTTTTCAGCAGTGATAGATTCCTTTTCGCTGATAGCATCCGTATGATCAATGGCTGATGCCAACGGTATGATACGATTATTCGCTGCCACAATAAACACATATTGAAATTCAAGCCCTTTGACACGGTGCATAGTAGCAATACGGATACCATCTAAAGAGCGATCATCGGCTTTGCTACGCTTAATTTTAAAAGAACGAATCCCATTACTTGTAAATTGTGCAATATAATCTTCAAGCAACTTATTAGACCTTGCAACCACACAAATATTCTTAATAGCAATTCCTGATGCGGTAAGATTTTTAATTTCTGCCAACACAGCATCGAATTCTTCATTAGCAGTGTTGAAGGACATTATGCGCGGCAACTCACCGTGTGTAAGCGACTGGCAGCGTTCATCGTTGTCAGTGGAATCATCCAGATCATCAAAAGAAATACCGTTCAAAAAGGCAAAAGCTGCTTTCCTGATTTCTTCTGTCGTTCGGTAGTTGATGCGGAGAATACTGCTCCGGCCGCGGATGTTGATACCGCATTTAGACAAGGTTGCTTTATTCTTATAGATTCTCTGATGAGCATCACCAACAATAAAGATATCATCGGAGTGTTCTTCACCGGCTATGGTGCGCAGCAATCTCAAGGCATTTGCGCTTAAATCCTGGCCCTCATCAACAATGATGTGTTTGTAACGGGATTCTGCAGGTGTTTTTGAAGCGAGGAGGCGGCACTCGTACATTGCCGTATTTATATCTCTGATCTGGCGCTCTTTCATAAGGTTTTGATAGGACTCAAACACCTTCCAGATTTGTATGCGCTTTTTACGATCGAGTCGGGTACCGCGACCGTTGCGCTTAGCTTTTACATATTTATCTAGGGTTAGTGCTTCTTGGGCAATGACCACACGGTTCCACTCTTCCTCGTAAAAACTTTCAGTAAACTCGTTATCGAAGTCGTTCATAGACACAGCATCTTCCCATAATTCCTGCAATCCTTCACTGTATACAATTTCCGGAGAATAACCGTGTTCTCGCAGGAATTGAGCTACCCAGGCATCCAGGTTGATAACATCTATTTTTCGAATCTCTTCAAGCGTACAAATCTTGCGAAGGTTCTCCTTAATGTCCGATGCCAGGTTGGCTGTAAATGTTGTAAATAATATGCGTTCCTTAACCTTTAGCTCAGATGCAAGATGTTTTGCACGGTGCATAGCAACAACGGTCTTCCCTGTACCAGCACCACCGAGGACACGTGCAGAGCCGGAATATGTACGACTGACAATCTTGCGCTGCGTAGGATGTAGGAAAACGCGCCACTTTTCAAGAGGTTCTGCCATGATACGTCTTAGTTCCTCTTCGCCTTCAACCACGACGAAGGAGCTTAAGGTCTCAGGGCTTTCAAAAGCATCAGCCAAGCTATCGGTAATATCACGCTCTTCTTTCTCTGAAGCAATCATTGCAATTACTTCAGCTGCTGGGAAGCCCTCAACAACCCATGACAGTGACTCAAATACATCCTTTGAGAAACTTCCTTCTTTTTTATAAAAATCATCTGCATTTATTATAGAACGAGCAAAGGACAGCTGTTCTTCCGGCAAACCGAGCTCTATCAATTCTTCATCGGATACTTCTGCGAAAAGCATGAACTCTTTGGTTTCAGGGCTTACAGCAGGTGCGGGAACCATATCATAAACCTGGATTGCGCCTGTCTTGGGATTAACCTCGCATTTTTTGTTTTTTGCCCAGGCATAGGCATCATCATGATGGTCTACCCACAGCAAAAGGTACACGCCGGTTTCAGCCTGGCGCACAACAATACCCCTGTATGTATTATCGATACGTACAGAACAGATCTTGTTGTCACTGCCATCCTTCAGCTTCTCATAATTAATGCCGGGAGACTGGGGATTGTTTCGGAACTTATTAATAAATTCCGTTACTTTCCCTTGAATCTGACGCGGCAGTACCGCAAATGCAGTTAAAAAGTCAGAAGAAATAGCAACCTTAACATTTTGAGCCATCAGTTCTCACCTCCAAATAATTTCACATCTATCTCATCGAAATCAGTTAATATCTTCCAACCTATTGCCTCCAGCTTTCCTTTGTCTTCAGACTGTTCCTCTGTAAGAAATCCTACTTTTTGTGCAGTCCAGGCAAGTTCAATTGTAGCAATGACTTCCCCTGAAGTATCAATCAAATCATAACCGACCTCATCCGGTGCAGCTATACCCAGATCATGCAGTTTCGTTGCCATATCAATAGCCTCATCATCAAACAACAACTCTTTGATGTTACCCCACATGTCGTTTGCTTCCGCTGGTGCATTATCGTCGGATTGTGCTGTCGCCTGACCAACAGGCAATACAATGTATACCATCTGTTCTAGTCCTGTGATGCATACAGCTGCAAACCTCTCTGCAAACTGCATCACATTAAAGAACTGCCAGAAGCCGTTCCATTCCTTCTCATATTTATCTGTACGGGCATCGATTCGATCATCAAGAACAGTACACACAGAAACAGGTGCGCTTTTATTTGCTTTCATATCGTCCAGTAATACACCTGCATACATCAACAAATGCGCATTTGAGCTACGAGGCGCCCAATTACCGAAAAAAGTACCCGGCTGAATATAATCATCATCAGTGAAGTGTGTAGCTTCAATCACTTTTGCCATTGTCGTATTCCAATCAAGGAAAGCCAGCGCATTAACAGCTTTCGTCGGTTCGAGAAGAGACAAAGAATATGCTCTTGCCTGAGCTGCAAATATCTCCTCCGCATTTCTAATATCCAGATATTGCATAAGTAATTCGAAAGTAGACATTTTATCTGGCTTAACTATATCAGCTTCGGCAGCGTTAATTGTCGGCTGATACATGGATGTGCCGGAAGGCATCTTTTCTGCAGCCAATGTCTGAGTAGCATAATCACCTTGAGCTTGAAAAACTGACTGAACATCACGCCAACTGAGCGACCAAACACGATATTTACCACTGCGGCGAACTGCTTCACGCTTAAGAGTGTCGTCTGCAACCTTGTCCTTATGATAGATAAACCCATCTCCAAACACAGCCACAGGTAGTCGTGTTGACGCACCAACAGGGCGGATAATAAAGTCCGGTTTACAAGTAACAGTTACGCCGTCCGATGCATCAAGCAGCACCTGTGGCTCAATTTCCCAAGTGTAATTATTGACCTTCAAGATAAACCCCTCTTTATCACGAATAAGGGCTTTGGAGATCTCTACTTTTCTGGACTCGTTACCCATCTGAGCGATAGCCTCTACAAATCGACGCTCAAGTTCGCTATCGAATAAAGAGTTTACCGGTATATTCCCAATCTTCTCAATTCTTGTCACATTATCCTTGCCGCTAAGTATTGATTTCAAGATATGAATAGCAGCGTTTCTAGAGATATCGCCGATATTTTTACTCTGCCTATAAGCATAAAGGCAATGGTAGCAGCCGTCTTTTTGCGGATCTTCTTTACATAAGCACTGCTCAAGAACAGCCAAAGCTTTTTCAAAAATCTCAATAAGAGCATTTTTTTCATGCATTAATTGCTTTAGATAACCGGTGCCACCGGGTATAGAATCATAAATCACAAGATATTGTTTTCTGTAGTCAGCATTTAGGACCGGTACCTCACTAACAGTAGCACGAAGATGATCCACATTGCCAAAGTATTCCTTCATACCAAGCATGAAAGCAGCAGTGAAGGATTCCATTCTGACATTGGAAGAATCCATTGTAGTTGCAGGGACTAGAAGGCGCAATACCTCTGTGGAAAACTCACGATACAGAAACAGGCATTCTTCATATGGGTCATTGTTTAAGTCTTGTAACTTTCTGGTCTTGCAATAGTAAGTATGTGCCGGTTTCCCTTGATCAGGTTGAATCTTTCCGCAGTATATACAGATTTTGAAACCTTTTCGGACTTCCTCATAACCGGAGACAGTCATTTTTTCTCCGGTTATATCGCTTTCACCGAAGTTGATTTCTCGCAGTGTTGCTTTCTTTACAAACTCATATCCGAAAGCAAATTCATTGTTGTCCATCTCATAAGCGCTGGCAATATCATAATCTTCATCGACATCTACAAGCAATTGCTTACAGTAGAAAACATTAGATCGATCATCGCTCTCGTCGCCAATAAGGCTCTTCGTGTAATCCGTGTTGGAGTAAACCATCTGAACCTTCAACATGGTACGGACTTGTCCCGCATCAGCCCATGAAGGACTTTCGCATTGTGGGCAGCAAGCTGTGTTTTTAACTGTCTCCTCAATCTGAGAATGTGCACAGTTAGGGCAAAGACGCCATTTGGCAGTTTGCGCAGAGTTCAAATCAATTTGATCAATGGTCAGCTTACGGCCATCAACATAAAAGATATTGTTCGGCGCAAAATCACTAATAGCGGAAGATGCAGCGCGACTATATTCATATACGCTCTTAGCATATTTTTTCTTCGTAGAAGGAGATTCTTCTGTTCCAGTCTCTTCCTTGCGGTATAGCACCGCTTTCAGAATAATCCCGGATTCCGGAAACGCATAGTTTGGCAGCAAACCTTCCTCTGACAAGAAATTGAATACATCCTTTCGCCTCAAATCACGCAGGACATTAAGCAGTGCTGCCTGCTCCGCTTTTAATTCCTTTATTTCATCCTCATAAGAGAAATCCGTAGGCTTGCTTTCCAATTCCTTTACCATACCTTTTAGCTGCTTGATACTTGCTGTCAAGGAATCACGTTGCTTCTTCAGCCCTTGGAATGCTTCTAGAATGCGTATATGCATAGGACTTTCTTTTAACTTGT
>LFRM01076627.1_pt1 | contig 11238 bp, 6 predicted proteins | sample 618341 | NCBI WGS metagenome assembly LFRM01 (sample SAMN03654438, study PRJNA283298) | anaerobic digester metagenome | isolation source: pool of bioreactors CSTR01a, CSTR02a, and CSTR03a thermophilic anaerobic... | place: Denmark: Kgs. Lyngby | collected 2014-05-21
ATTGTAAGCACATTCAAAACCGGTTTAGGCTAAAAAAAATGGTGTGGATGACTGGACTCGAACCAGCACGGTCTCCCACATGCCCCTCAAGCATGCGCGTCTGCCATTCCGCCACATCCACACAAGTCACTATAAAATTATACTCGTTATGACAATTCTATGCAAGTGTTATATTACAAAATAAACGACTGAAATGCAAGATAAATTGTTAAAATTTAGCATTTAAAATGTTTATAAAAGAGAACAGTCAATAAGAGCATCCTTGATAGAAGAATGGAGTTCTTCCAAAGTTCCATTATTTTGAATCACAATATCGGCTTTGTTTAATTTCACGGCTTCTTTTTCTTGTTTATTCATTATTCGTGTTATGAGATTCCTGTCTATATTATCTCTAAGTATTATTCTTTGGCATCTAATATTGTAATCGGCAGTAACAACCCAGACCATATCATAATTTTCTTCTTGATTCTTTTCAAAAAGTAGAGGAATATCAAAGAAAATTGCTTTATAACCGGCTTTTGCAGCATCAGATTTAATCTTTTCTATTTTTTCGATTACAACATTGGTAGTTCCTTCTTCAAGAATCTTCATAGCTTCGGGATTTGCATATACGAGGTTCCTTATCGCTGATCTATCCATGCTGCCGTCTTTGAGAATATATGAAGAACCAAAGTATTCACGAATATAAGGTATTGCCTCTCCACCGGCAGATGTCATTTCTCTTGCGATTTCATCAGAATCAATCACAACAAATCCAAGCGAAATGAGATATTTGGTAACAGTGGATTTGCCTGAACCTATGCCACCTGTAATAGCTATTGTCAGCATATATGCACCCTCTTGTCTACATTATGACTGTTGTTATACGAGAGATAGATTATTAATATTAACTTATTTAAGGTCGTACCAATTCTTGCCTGTACTTATTTCACATTTGAGTTCCACGGCAAGGTCTGCTGCACTACGCATACACCTATCTACAATATCTCTTATTTCCGGGAGCTCGCTGTCAGGACCCTCTATAATAAGTTCGTCATGGATTTGTAATATTAGTTTGGAAGAGAGCCCTCTTTCTAGAAGCTCTGAAGACACAGCATTCATAGCAAATTTTATTATATCTGCAGCCGTACCTTGTATTGGTGTATTCATGGCAAGTCTTTTTGCAAGTTCCCTATCCATATATTTTCTTGAAGAAAATTCAGGAATTTGACGCAATCTTCCAAAATACGTTCTGACTATCTTTTTTTCTTCTCCTTCTTGTATGTTTTTATCAAGATAATCTTTGACTGCTTGATGTTTTTTAAAATAATCATTGATATATCGTTGTCCTTCGTCACGTGTAATATTAAGATTCTCGCTTAGACCGAATCCACTCATTCCATATATGATACCAAAGTTAATAGCCTTTGCTTTCGTTCTGTCGATAGAAGTTATTTTATCTTCAGGAATATCAAAAATTCTTGAAGCAGTTATGCTGTGGATATCTTTGTTTTCGTTAAATGCCTTTATTAAACTCTCGTCACCACTTAGAGAAGCAAGTATCCTAAGTTCTATCTGTGAATAGTCTGAAGCAGTAAATGAACAGTTTTCTTTGGATGCTACGAAAGCCTTTCTAATAAGTCTACCATATTCATCTCTGATGGGAATGTTTTGCAAATTAGGCTCTGTACAACTAAGTCTGCCGGTTGCCGCAACAGTTTGGTTGAAATGAGGATGAATTTTTCCATCTGAACCGATTAGGGACATTAATCCATCAACATATGTGCTCTTTAGTTTAGTCAGCTTTCTGTACTGCAAAACATTTTTGATAATAGGATAATCGTCTTTAATTTTGTCCAGTATATCTACAGATGTAGAATAACCGGTTTTACCTTTTGCTTTAGGGTACGGTATTTGCATCTTGTCAAAAAGGACTTCTCCAAGCTGCTTTGGCGAGTTTATATTGAAGTTCACTTTAGACTCTCTATATATTAAGTCTTGAAGAAATAATACGTTATCGTCGATTTCGAGACCAATTGACTCAAGAATTTCCGGATTACAAGAAATACCATCTTTTTCCATCCTTGCTAAAGTAAAAATTAACGGCATATCACATTTTTCAAATAGTTCGTTAAGCTGTTCCTTCTCAAGATAAGCGCACTGCTTTTCGATTACTTTGTTTATATAGAACAATCTTTTCTTGTATTGGTTTTCATCAAGTTCAAGGGAATATGACAAACCTTTCTCTCCTGTGATTAAAGTTTCTTCCTTAGGCGGAACGTATTGATTGTATTTGAACAGCATCTTCCCGAGACTATATTTGCTGGTATTTGGCTGCAGAAGATATTCAGCAATAATTACATCGTATTCAGGGAAAAAAGTTCTCTCACAGAATGATAATAGTGAGTAAAGAGTTCTTTTAATATCAAAACCACAAAGTTTATATTTTTTATCAGCAAGTGCTTCAATATAAGGAGAAATATTCATAGGAGTAAATGCTTCATAGCAGAATAAGTTCATTTCTTGCGAATACAAAATAATTCCATGCAAATCAGGTTTACCTACATGGTTGTTGTCTGTAAGGGCTTCGATTACGACTTTGCTTTTGTCGCTTGTTGATTCGATAAAAGTTTTCAAATCAACAGTTTTAATTTTTTCAAAATCTGATTCCAAGAAACTTGTTTCAATATTCTCGTTATTATTAGAGGCATTTGTGTATGAATTTAGTTTCTTGATAAAAGAATAAAATTCAAGATCTGTAAAAATAGCGGATAAAGCTGTGATATCCGGTTCTTGTACCTTAAAATCATCCCAAACAAAGTTCATATCTATATTGGTTTCAATAGTGGCAAGCCATTTGGATAAATTTGCAATTTCTATGTTATTTCTTATATTTTCCCCTAGTTTTCCCGGAATGGAATCGGCATTATCCAATACCGATTCTAACGATCCATATTCCTGAAGGAGAGCAATTCCTCTCTTTTCTCCTACACCCGGTATACCGGGAATATTGTCAGAGTTATCGCCCATAAGACCCTTTAAATCAATAAATTGCGAAGGAGCGATAGAGTATTTTTCCTTCATCGCATTGATATCATATATATCAAATTCACTCATACCTTTACGATTGATAAGAACCTTAGTATTCTCGTCTATAAGTTGTAACTCGTCCTTGTCACCTGAGATAATTAAAGTTGTAAAATTATCCCGGGAAGCTTTCTTTGCAAGAGTTCCTATTATATCGTCTGCTTCATATTTTGGAGTTTCAAGAACAGCAATATTCATAGCATCAAGAATTTGGTGTAGAAGAGGAATTTGGGAAAGAAGTTCTATAGGTGTTTTCAATCTACCGGCTTTGTATTCGGGGTAAGCTTCATGACGAAAAGTTTTTTCTTTCATGTCAAATGCAATAGCAATATAATCAGGCTCATAATCTTCGAGTATTCTGCGTAGCATAGTTAGAAATGCATATATTCCTTGAGTGTGAGTACCTTTGGAGGTAACCATTGGACGCATTGCAAAATATGCTCTAAACAACAGGCTGTTTCCATCTATTAAAATTAATTTTTTCATGCTTGCCCCTTACAATATAGTTAAATCGTAAAAAAATTCCCGGCATATCGGCAAGCTGTTAATTGACGCCCTATCAAGTATAAGATAAGGTGGGTACTTTCTTAGCATAACTTCTGTATTCCCCTCTTGGAGGCCTTACATAATGTTTTCGCATCGAAATCCCTTTAAGTATGTGTAGGTTCAATTAATACAGCTCAACGCATATTCCAGGAATGTTTAATAGTAATATGTTAATATTATTCTTCTTCAATTAGCTCACAATTATAGTATACCTTCTGAACATCATCATTGTCTTCAAGTGAATTGATCAATTTATTTAAAGATTTCATATCATTAGAATCAGATATCGTTGCCTCCATCGAAGGTACATACTCAATTTCTGCTTCTACAATATCATATCCCGCATCTTTTATAGCCATATGAACATCGTTAAATAGTGAAGGTTCTGATCGTATCTCAAAATTATCTTCATTGACAACCATGTCATCAGCACCAGCTTCCAGTGCAACCATCATAACCTCATCTTCATCAAGACCTTCTGAATCTATTACGATGACGCCTTTGCGGAAGAACATATATGAAACACATCCTGGTGTTCCAAGATTGCCGCCATGTTTATCGAAAATCGACCTTACAAATGGAGCTGTTCTGTTCTTGTTGTCCGTAAGAGCTGATACTATTATTGCAACTCCTGATGGACCATACCCTTCAAAAATGAGCTCTTCATAGTTCTCACCGCCGAGCTCACCTGTTCCTTTTTTGATAGCCCTATCGATATTATCATTAGGCATTCCTATAGATTTCGCCTTATCGATCGCTACCCTGAGAGCTGGGTTAAAGTCGGGATCTCCTCCGTTCTTAGCCGCAACAATTATTTGTCTCGAATATTTGGTGAACATCGCAGCACGTTTTGAATCCTGTGCTGATTTTCTGTTGGCAATTGTGCCATGCCTTCCCAATGGTATACCTCCTAGTGTTAAATCATCGTATAAAAATTATATACCATAAAAGGCTAAATTACAATATGAAGGGTTATTCGAAATCATCATCTTCATCTTGATTCAAGTTCTTAAACGCTGTAGACATCATCATTTTGATGCGGTTAAGTTGATTTACATTTGATGCGCCCGGATCGTAGTCGATGGCAACGATATTTGCTTTTTCATCATACTGATTTAACGCTTTTAGCATTCCTTTTCCTGCAACATGGTTAGGCAGACATGCGAACGGTTGCAGACAAAGGATGTTTTTAACACCGGCGTCTATCAAGTCGACCATTTCTCCTGTTAAAAGCCAACCCTCTCCGCACTGGTTGCCGGTTGAAATAAATTTTTCTGCATTTGCAGCTGTATCTTCAATATGCGGATCCGGTTCAAATCTTTTACTGTTTGCACAAGCTTCACGTACGTTTTTACGATATGACTCGATAAAATGTAGTGCTATGTCGTTTATCTTCATATCTATCCATTTTCCGGATAAATTTTTGTAATTAAACCTTTTGTTTATGAATCCATATTCAAAGAAATCTATGAAAGCGGGAACGACAGCTTCTCCACCTTCAGCTTCTATGGTTTCAACGAGGTTGTTATTAGCATTAGGATGATACTTAACTAGTATCTCACCAACAATTCCCACCCTTGGCTTTCTGATGTTATCATCAATTGGAATATTGTCGAAGTCTCTGACAATTTCATTTAAGTTCCTAATAAATTCATCTTTATGGTGATTGAGACAGTTTTTAATGATTTTATCAAACCAGCTGTTCATTACAAACTCCGCACTGCCCTTTTCAACCTCATAAGGTCTTATTCTATATAAGCATTTCATCATAAGATCTCCATAAAGAGCGGCCATAACCATCTCGTATCCGAGCTTCAGGGTAATTTTAAATCCCGGATTTTTTTCAAGACCGACAACATTAAATGAGATTACTGGTATTTCCTCCATTCCAAGGTCTCTGAGAGCTTTTCTTAGAAGAGCAACATAATTGCTTGCCCGACAACCCCCGCCCGTCTGAGACATAAATACGCCGGTTTTGGATAAGTCATATGCACCGGACTTTAATGCTGATATTATCTGCCCAAGTGTAACGATGGTAGGATAACATGCATCGTTATTTACATATTTCAGACCTTCTTCTTCAGATTCTTTTGTAACAGGCGGAAGAAGAACTGCGTTGTAGCCGGCTTGTTTGAATATAGGTTCAAAATATTGGAAGTGTATTGGTGACATTTGTGGCACAAGAAGAGTGTAACCTTCCTCTTTCATCTGTTTTGTAAATTTTTTTCTGATAAATGGAACATTAGTTCTTCTCGCTTTTGAACCGAGCTTGTCTCTTTCATCGAGAGCCGCCTTGAGAGATCTAATGCGAATTCTTGCGGCACCAAGGTTTGCACCTTCATCGATTTTTAAAACCGTATATAATTTATTGCTTTCTGAAAGTAGTTCATTAACTTCGTCTGTTGTTACAGCATCAAGTCCGCATCCGAATGAGTTTAATTGAATGATCTCCAAATCATTTCTGTTTCCCGCATATATTGCTGCTTTGTAAAGTCTTGAATGGTATACCCATTGATCGAGTATTCTCACTAAAGATTTTGAAGATTTTACCTTCCAACTGACCGAGTCTTCAGTGAGCACTACCATGTCCTGTTGTATGATAAGGTTGTCTATGCCATGATTTATTTCTGGGTCTACATGATATGGCCTACCGGCAAGAACAATCCCTTTCTTATTATGATCGTGCATATATTTCAAAGCCATATCACCTGCGTTGGCAATGTTTGTTTTGTAAGCTTTCTGAGCGTTTCTACCGGCTCTGACAGCGTGCTGAATTTCAAGAGAATCGGTTTTTTGCTGAAAAAGGCTGTAAGGTCTGGAATCTCTTCCAAGCCTATAGCTTTGTACCACATTTTTGCTTCCCTCAACATCAACATCTCTGAACCCAGAGAAAAACTTTACCATCTCAATTACAAGTCTTTGGTCATCATCGTAAGGAACAAACGGATGATAGAATTCAATATCATTGTCGAAGAAATAATCGGCCATATTTTTATCTATTACTTCCGGATAAGTAGCAACGATAGGACAATTATAGTGATTAGGAGCTGAAGAATCTTCTACAACTTCATAGTTTATGGAAGGATAAAATATCCTTTTGACTCCGTGTTCGACAAGCCATTTTATATGTCCATGTACAAGTTTTGCCGGATAACATGCAGTATCGGAGGCTATTGAATCCATTCCGCTATTATAGATATCCTTATTGCTTGGAGGACTTAATATTACCCTGAATCCAAGCTTAGAAAAGAAAGCATGCCAGAAAGGATAGTTTTCATACATGTTAAGTACCCTAGGTATACCAATTATTCCTCTATGTGCATCGCTTTCTTCATGCACAGGTCGATTAAAAAGAAGCTTTTGTTTAATCTTATATAAATTAGGAATCTCTGAAGTTGTACGATCTTTTCCAACACCCTTTTCACATCTATTTCCCGAAATAAATTTACTGCCATCAGGAAACTTAGATATAGTCAGCACACAATTGTTTCCGCATCCCTTGCATCTTCCATTTGACTTTTTGACGTTAAAGTTATCCAGTTCTTCGAGGGATAAAACACCGGACACTTCTCCGTCAATATATGAGTCGCATGCAATAATAGCAGAACCTAAAGCACCCATAAGACCAGCAATATCAGGTCTAATCACATCTACTCCAAGAATTTTCTCGATGCTTCTTAAGACAGAGTCGTTAAGAAATGTTCCGCCTTGAACGACAATTCTGTTTCCCACATCGGAAGGATCTCTAAGTTTTATAACTTTGTAAAGAGCGTTTTTAATTACTGAGTAAGAAAGGCCTGCAGAAATATCAGCAATGGTTGAGCCTTCTTTCTGTGCTTGCTTGACCTTGGAATTCATAAAGACAGTACATCTCGTTCCTAAATCAACCGGTTTTGTGGATGTTAATGCTTGTTTTGCGAATTCTGGGACTGACATTTCCACAGATTTTGCATATGTCTCTATAAACGATCCACAGCCTGATGAGCATGCCTCGTTAAGAAGAATATTGTTAATTGCCCCATCCTTAATCTGCATACATTTCATGTCTTGACCGCCTATGTCAAGTATAAACGAGACATCGGGCATAAAATACTTTGCAGCTTTATAATGTGCCATTGTTTCTATTTCACCGGCATCAATATGAAAAGCGGCCTTGATTAGATCTTCACCGTATCCAGTCACTACAGATTTTCCAATATATGCATTTTTTGGAATAATAGAATATATTTCGTCGAGAATTGATCTGACCACATTGACAGGATCGGCTTCATTGCTCTGATATCTTTCAAAGAGCAGTTCTTTTTTTGAATTAATAAGGACTGCCTTTGTTGTAGTTGATCCCGCGTCTACGCCGAGAAAAACTGGACCATTTGAGTTCTTAATGTCTCCCCTGCCAACCTTTGCCTTATCATGACGAGCTTTAAATTCAAGATAATCCTTTTCATCTTGAAAAAGAGGAGGTAAAAATTGTGTGTCTGCGACATCATCAGGGTCAGCGTTTTTCAATTTATCTATAAGGGATGAAAGAAGTATGGCTGGTTGATTGTCGGCAAGGTATGCTGCACCGATAGCAACGAAATATTTTGCATTATCAGGAAATATAATGTTTTCAGGGGCAATATCTAAAGTCTCAATAAATCTTTTTCGAAGTTCAGAAAGATATTCGAGAGGTCCTCCAAGAAAAGCAATATTTCCTTTGATTGGACGCCCACAGGCAAGACCAGATATAATTTGATTTACGACTGCCTGAAAAATTGAAGCAGCGATATCGGGTGTCTTCGCTCCATCGTTAATAAGTGGTTGAATATCGGTTTTTGCAAAAACACCACATCTAGATGCGATAGGATATATTGTATGGAAATCTTTTGCTGCTTGATTCAGTCCCTGTGCATCAGTATTAAGAAGTATGGCCATTTGATCTATGAATGCACCTGTTCCGCCGGCACATGTACCGTTCATCCTTTGTTCAACGGAAGGCCCATAGAATGTTATTTTTGCATCTTCTCCTCCGAGTTCGATAGCTACATCGGTCTCAGGAATAAGTTCAGTTACAGCGTTACTGCATGCAATTACTTCTTGTTCAAATTTTATGTCAAATAAATTAGCGAGAGACATGCCTCCTGAACCGGTAATAACCGCTTTAAGGCTTAAATCTCCCATTTGGTTCTCAAGATCTTGAAGTAGTTCTCCAACTTTTTCAAATACGCTGGACATATGCCTTTCATATCTTGAATATATAATTTCATTATTTTGATTGATGATAATAAGCTTAACAGTTGTAGATCCAACATCAATCCCAAGTCTAAGTTGCAATTTCTTACCTCACTTTATAAATATTTATATGTGCTGTATAAATCAAATTTAATTAAACTAATAAAATAATCGGGTAGACCATAAGCCGGGTTCTGTATTAAACGATCATCCATCTTGTACTGCAATTACTTGCAGCATCATGCGACTTACCTGCGGGCGGGTACGGGCCGTACCTCCAGTTGCCCATTTAGTCTTGCTCCGGATGGGGTTTGCACGGCTGTCATGTCTCCATGACACCGGTGAGCTCTTACCTCACCATTTCAACCTTACCACGGCATAACCCGTTTCGGCGGAATGTTTCTGTTGCACTTTCCCTATAGTTACCTACGGCGGACGTTATCCGTCATCCTTGCCCTACGGAGCCCGGACTTTCCTCATGCATTGCACGCGATCGTCTGGTCTACCCAATATATAAGATGTTATCCAGTAATATCCGAGTTTATCGTACTCAATAAATCTATTATGTATATTCTATCTTTTTTAAGGCGATCAATTGTGTCAGTTTGGTCATATTTACTCTTGGATAAATTAGAAAGTCCTTCATCTATGGCATAAAGTTTATATTTGAGCTTCTTGATAAAAAGAATCGGATCTGTATTTACCATTGCCAATGGATAATTCCATCTGATATCTCCCTTCTCGTACAAAGGAGATCTATAGTTCTCTTCAGAGGGAATAGCTGTTATGATTTCGCATATAAATTTACCTTCTTGCGCTAATGCTTCCTTCACTATATCCCATCCACTAGTATAGAGAAAATACCTTAATTCTCCAGAGTGTGTTCTTGGGTGTAATATCAATTTTCTAAAGCTTCTACTCTTATCTATGTCATCGCTTAGGATAGAAATAATAGTCATTCCACCAAGACCTGCAATAATTATATCATCAACTTCATTGGGCTTTATTTTTTCAAGTCCGTTACCGATTCTAAATTGCTCTGGATTGGAATCTATTGTACAAAGGTTGAAAGTAGCCACAGCCTTAGAAAGAGAATCTTCGCTGATATCTGACATTATCGCATATGGAGATATTCCTTTTTTTATTAAAAGCATAGGGACGTATCCGTGATCCGTCCCTATATCTGCAACGGTTTCCCCCGAGGATACCGCATCGACAATCGTATGTATTCTATTACTGAGTCTCATTTTTATTCAAGATAATCCTTTAGTTTTTTGCTGCGACTTGGATGTCTTAGCTTGCGAAGAGCCTTAGCTTCAATCTGTCTTATTCTCTCCCTTGTTACGCTAAACTCCTTACCTACTTCTTCCAGTGTTCTTGGACGGCCATCATCGAGTCCGAATCTAAGGATGAGAACTTTTTTCTCTCTTTCAGAAAGAGTTTCAAGAACTTCTCTTAGCTGTTTTTGTAGCATTGAATATGCGGCGGCATCTACCGGTGATGGGATATCCTCATCAGGAATAAAATCACCTAAATGACTATCTTCTTCTTCTCCAATCGGGGTTTCTAGGGATACTGGATCTTGGCTTATCTTCTTAATTTCCCTGACCTTTTCGACTGTAATTCCCATTTCTTTTGCGATTTCTTCTGACGTAGGCTCGCGACCGTATTCCTGAAGAAGCTGTCTGGATATACGAATTAATTTATTGATTGTTTCTACCATATGGACCGGAATTCTTATTGTCCGTGCTTGATCAGCTATTGATCTTGTTATTGCCTGTCTTATCCACCAAGTCGCATACGTACTAAATTTATATCCTTTTGTGTAATCAAACTTTTCAACAGCTTTGATAAGGCCGAGATTTCCTTCCTGTATAAGATCCAGGAAGGAAAGACCGCGATTAAGATATCTTCTTGCAATACTTACAACAAGCCTGAGGTTACTTTCACATAGTTTCTTTTTAGCTTCCTCATCACCTGCTTCTATCCTTATAGCGAGCTCTCTTTCCTCTTCTGATGTGAGCAAAGGAACTTTACCAATCTCCTTGAAGTACATTCTTACGGGATCGTCTGTAGGGATGTTTTTTGAGGCAGCACTGACTTCTATTTCTCCTGTAGGTTTTATTACTACACCACTTTTTTTTGCATCTTCCTCTTCGTCCAAAGTGTCATCTTTTTCATCGATTTCGAGTAAAGTGTCATCTTTATCGGAGACAATATCATCTTTCAGTTCGTTGCTGGTTGGTTCTCTTGTTTCGAGGATAGCTACACCTTTTGCTTCAACAATATCGTAGATATCGTCAATCATATCTTTGTCAAGGCTCATTTCGGCAAGATATACGCCTATTTCTCCATAGGTAAGCTCTCCACCTGTAGTCTTTGCTCGTGCAACGAGGATGTTTGCGATTGATTCAG
>LFRM01187462.1_pt1 | contig 11237 bp, 10 predicted proteins | sample 618341 | NCBI WGS metagenome assembly LFRM01 (sample SAMN03654438, study PRJNA283298) | anaerobic digester metagenome | isolation source: pool of bioreactors CSTR01a, CSTR02a, and CSTR03a thermophilic anaerobic... | place: Denmark: Kgs. Lyngby | collected 2014-05-21
CTCCTCATACAGCTTCTCTCCCGGCCTTAAATCGGTAAACTCGATCTTTATATCCACATCCGGCTCAAAGCCGGAAAGGCGGATTAAATCCCTGGCCAGATCCACTATTTTTACCGGCTCGCCCATATCCAGCACAAAAATCTCTCCACCTTTTGCCATAGCGCCAGCCTGTATGACGAGCTGCACTGCTTCAGGTATGGTCATAAAATAACGGTTAATCTCTGGATGTGTAACTGTTACCGGGCCGCCTTCCTCAATCTGCTTTTTGAATATGGGAATCACACTTCCGTTGCTTCCAAGTACATTGCCAAACCGCACAGCTACAAACTCAGTATTGCTGTTAGCGTCCATTGACTGTATTATCATCTCGGCTATACGCTTTGTTGCCCCCATGATATTTGTTGGATTCACTGCCTTGTCGGTAGATATGAGAACAAAACGTTTTGCTCCGTATTTATCAGCACATTCCGCTGTATTCAGCGTACCAAAAACATTGTTCTTTATGGCCTCGGTGGGATTGCTCTCCATTAAGGGCACATGTTTATGAGCTGCTGCATGGAATACAATCTGAGGCCTGTATTTATCAAAAATAGCTTCCATCCTTGGCCGATCTTGGACAGAAGCTATGATAACTTCCTGATTAAGATGAGGATAGTGTTTTAAAAGCTCCCGGTGGAGCATATATGTACTGTTCTCATATATATCAAGAATAAGTAGCTTTTTAGGATTAAAACGCGCTATCTGACGGCAGAGCTCCGAGCCTATTGATCCTCCTCCACCAGTTACCAGAACGACTTGACCGCTAAGGTACTGGGAGATCTCATCAATATCCACCTTAACCGGTTCCCTGCCCAAAAGATCCTCAATCTGCACATCCCTGATTTGTTTTATCGTAACCTTACCGTCAATCAGCTCATATACCCCCGGGAGGGTTTTTAGCTTACATTTGGTCTTCTTACATTCATGCAATATTTTCCTTATCTCATCCTTGGGAGCAGAGGGAATGGCAACTATGATCTCATCAATTGCCTTCTGTTCAGCAACTCTTTGTATGAATTCCCTGCCGCCGTATACAGGCACACCAAGAATTTTGGACTTATGTTTAGCCTTGGNNTATTTATCGTAACCTTGCCATCGATGAGTTCATAAACTCCCGGGAGGGTTCTCAGCTTACACATGGTTTTTTTGCATTCATTCAGTATTTTTCTTATCTCATCCTTTGGAGCAGACGGGATTGCCACTATAATCTCATCAATATTCTTTTTTTCGGCTACTTTTTGTATGGATATCCTGCCACCATATACAGGTATACCAAGAATTAAAGACTTGTGCTTGGCCTTATCGTCATCTATTACTGCTACAGGCTTCAAACACATTTCAGGATGGTTTTTAAGTTCCTTGATCACCATTGCACCGGCTTCGCCGGCCCCGATTATCATTACCCGTTTATAGCTGTTTGCCCCATTTTTATACATTATAATACGGAACCGCCTGAGCAAACGGTAATTTAAACGTATCGTCCCTGCAAAAACTATGCTGAAAAAACAGTAAAGCATATATGCGCTTAAAGGCATGGAAAATAATATGATTGAACAGAATATGTAAGCCGCCAAAGCAGCGGTGACACATGCAGACACTATCATTATAAGCTCGTTTATACTGGCATACTTCCATAAACTGTTGTACAGCTGATATACATAATAGATAGGGATACCGGTAACGGTAAATAGAGTGCAAATTATAAAAAGATTATTTTTAATCTCTGAGGGTATTGACCCTTCATATTCCACAAGAAATGATAACAACACTGCGGCATTGAGGAATATAATATCTATTATGACGAGCCCGATTTTTCTTCTTAATGCGAACATAGTAACCCCCAACATCTAATCCCAGTACTTATAAAACGCATTTATCGCCAAATTTCCTATATATATGATACCAAAGGACTATTTTAAAACAAGATTACATGATGTATTATAGTGTTGCTAGATATGTAATTATTATTTTTTTCTCTGCGGACAAATCCTGGAGAAAAGCGTAAAATGGCATATCCCCTCCATAATAGCGGAAAAGGTATTATTATTTATAACCTCCATATCGAAAGCTTATGCGCCGAAACAGCATAACTTTCTTCAGGATTTTGTCCCTATCTTTGTATTATATTGCCACCGGTTCTGCATGTCAACAAATCCACTTTTATGAAACAGGTATAACGTATCATTCGACATATGTGTTGATTCCCATGCAGCAAACATAATGAAGTATGCGTATTTACAGATGGTCTTGAATCATAACAGCAAAATATTCGACAAATTTTTCATCCATATTTTATATTATTTATACCATAAATCCTTTATAATATCAATTACTTTATCGCTTCATCATATAAAAAATACAATATATTTCCCTAATCATAATTGTCGCATATTGACGAATTATATCATACTTTTTATTTTTCTCAAAAAATTTTGCTTAGTTTTAAAAACTCGTTAGATTATTTTACTTTTTTCTGAAAATAGTGTATAGTATGCTATGGTGCAATTATTTGCAATGTGGAGGTGATTTAAGTATGCAAGCTTACAAAGAATATTTTACAGAGGGGGTCAGTGCCCTGCTGCCAATATATGAGGAAGGAGCAGGAGATTCCACCCTCTTTGTAAACCGGGATGGCCACAAAAGAATAATTCATAAAAAACTAAAAACAGTTATTAAAAGGCTGGTCTCCCATTATTCTTACGATCTTGCATCATTGCACCAAAAATATGGGGAGTTAATATCACAAAAATACAAGATTCCCCTGCCGCTTCATCCCAACCTGATCCTGGTACCTTTCAAAATAAGAGAACCTAGAATAAAGGGGGATTTCACATACGGCTACATAAACTATAAATGCATTAATAAGTATGTGAAAAACAACAAGTACTCCAAAATAATTCTGAACAACGGGGTTGAGATACCCCTTCTCCAGTCCTATTATACAACTCATAGAAACATACTGAACGCAGCTCTGGTTACAAAAGAATTCATCCTACAACATTACACACCACAGGAAGCAAAAGATAGCCATAACAATAATGACAATCTAAACAGTCCGACAACTCACGAAGAAATTGCATTGCTAAACTACCGTATCAGCAGGCTCCTCAAATTATTGGAGTCAATTCTCAAAAATTAATAATCTCATTAAATACCATTCCTAAGGTAATATTTTGAATTAATTAACGGAATAACAATTAAAAAAAGGAGGTCGCATTGATTATGTATAATCATAAACAAAATAATTCAAAATATGATAAGGAAGGTATTGCTGCGCTGTTACCGGTCTATACCGATGGAATTGGTGACACTACCGAGGTTATTGAAAATGAAGGCAAAAGAAGAATAATAGATCAAAAAATCAACTCTGTTATAAAGCATCTTCTTGATCACTTTTCTACAGATATTGCGTCTATACTCGAAAAATACGGAGACAGTATAACCAGGAAGAATAAACTTCCGTTGCCCTTAAGCCATGATCTTATTTTGTTTCCCTTTAAGGTCAGGCGTCCTGAAGTAAGCGGCGATCCAACATATGGATATGTAAATTATAAATGTATAGAAAGCTATTGCAGTTCCGGCAAGCATTCAAAGCTTATATTAAAAAACGGGGTAGAAATTCCTTTAACCCAATCACTTGCCACAACGGAGCACCATATTGTTTCTGCAAAATTATTAGAAAAAGTAATGGAACTGCAGCGATACAGAAAACTCTTAGAACTTGAGGAATAAATACTTCGAAAGATATCCAGGTCAATGGTAAGGGATGATAAATGAACAAATTAAATATCCCCGGAGCCGTTAACCTCCGGGGATATTATTATGATGGACAGAGCATATCTTTTCTGCTCTGTCTTATTATTTTTGTTTCTGGAGTTAGCAACACTAAAGTATGCTACTTTACTTTATAATAATCAACATACCAATCTGCAAACCTCTGAAGCCCTTCTTCTATAGGAGTATGAGGTTTGAAACCCACAGCTTCTTCCAGCAGTTTTGTTGATGCATATGTTGCAGGGACATCCCCTGGCTTCATGGGCTCAAATATCTTGTCAAATACTACCTCCCTACCTAAAGCATTACTCAATGCTTTCTCAAGGGTTTCAATAAATTTCATCAGCTTTTCCGGGGTGTTATTGCCAATATTATACACCCTGTGCGGGGTTTCATCTTCAGGCGGATTATTCAGCAGCCTTTCAATACCTTCGATCACATCGTCAATATATGTAAAATCCCTGTAAAGATCGTTTTCAAAATCACCGTTGTTGAATACCCTGATAGGATCACCGGCAAAATATTTATTTGTAAAGCTGAAATACGCCATATCAGGCCTTCCCATTGGGCCGTATACCGTAAAAAACCTAAGGCCGGTTGACGGTATCCTGAACAGATGGCTGTATGTATGGGCCATGAGCTCGTTTGATTTTTTTGTAGCTGCATATAGTGATACAGGATGATCCACAAAATCGGATTCCTCAAAAGGCACCTTCTTGTTAGATCCGTATACGGAACTTGATGAAGCATATACCAGGTGATAAACAGGATAACGCCTGCAGGCTTCAAGTATATTGTAGAATCCGATTATATTGCTGTTTACATATGCATCAGGGTTTTCAAGGGAATAGCGTACTCCCGCCTGCGCGGCAAGATTTACCATAATATCCGGCCGGTATTTATCTAATGCTGTCATAACAGCACCTTTGTCAGATATATCAATCTTCAAAAATGTAAACTTTGGATAGGGTTCCAGGTTTGCCAGGCGGTCCTGCTTCAGCTTAACATCGTAGTAGTCATTCATGTTGTCAATCCCCACTACGCTGCAGCCCTGAGCAAGAAGCCTTCTGCAGAGGAAATATCCTATAAATCCTGCCGCTCCGGTTACCATATATTTTTTGTTTCTGTCCAACGGTTTAAACCCTGCCATAAAGCGACACCTTCCTAAAGTAGTATATTATGCCCTTCCGATTGAGTAATACTCCACACCGGCAGCTTCCATGTCCTGTGTATTGTAAATATTTCTTCCGTCATAAACCAACGGTGTTCGCATAAGCTTTTTATAGACCTCGGGCTTAACAGCTTTTATCTCATCCCATTCAGTAAATACAAAGCAGACGTTGGCGTTATTTAAGGCTTCTTCTATATTGTCCACATAAGTTATACTCCCATTTTTGTGTTGGCCTTCAGGATATTTTTTCTTAAAATTATTCATTCCGACAGGGTCATAAGCATAAATATCAGCTCCCTGCTCAAGCAGTAAAGGCACATTGTCAAGCGATGGAGCCTCCCGTAAATCATCAGTACCCGGTTTGAATGTCAGCCCTAGTACTGCTACTTTCAATCCGCTAAAGGTTATAAGCCTCTTTGAGGCTTTCCTGTATAAAATCGTCTTCTGGTCTTTGTTGACGTCAATGGCAGCTTTGACAGTCCTTAGCTCATAACCATTCTGCCTTGCCAGGTATAAAAGCGCTTTGGTATCCTTTGGAAAACATGACCCCCCATATCCAACTCCTGCATTCAAAAACCTGCTGCCTATTCGCTCATCATACGACATACCCAAAGCAACATCCTGTATATCAGCACCTACCAGTTCACAAAGATTGGCGATATCGTTCATAAAGGATATCTTAAGGGCCAGGAAATTGTTGGAGGCATATTTTATCATCTCCGCTGATCTTCTGCTGACCGTTACAATAGGGAGTTTAAAGGGTGCATATATTTGCTTTAACATATCTTCAGCCCACTTGCTTTCTGTGCCTATGATTATCCTTGCAGCATGAAGAGTGTCATGTACAGCAGAGCCCTGGGCGAGGAATTCCGGGTTTGAAGCCACTTCTATCTTTACGCCATTGACCAAAAAGTCCTTTATAAACTGTTCCACCTTGTCTGCGGTACCAACCGGCACTGTTGACTTCACCACAACGAGGCAGTCCTTTTCTGCTGATTCGGCAATCTGCCGGGCAACGGTTGCTATATAATACATATTTGCAGAACCGTCCGGCTGTTCCGGAGTGCCAACGCCTATAAATATGGCATCAGCATCCTTGTATGCCAGTTTGTAATCAGTTGTAAAATCTATCCTGCCTGCAGCAAGATTCTTCTTTAAGAGCTCTTCAAGTCCCGCTTCATATATTGGAGATATGCCTTGTTTAAGCATTTTTATCTTTTCTTCATCCACATCAACGCATATGACCTGATGACCAACCTCTGCAAAACATACACCTGCCACCAGGCCAACATATCCTGTTCCTGAAACTGCTATTTTAAACATTGTGTTATACCTACCTTTCTGTTGAGTATAATTTGTTGAGCACAATAATTATTATACTACAACCATATAAAATTTAACCAAGGTTATTATTCCCCACACATCGAAAAACTTTTTTCTTCACTAATTCCACAAACCATTGGAATTCCTCTATTTTCATTATATATATCAAAATAAAATACAGTAATGCACCTGTCCCAGCAGATATTATCAAAACAGCTAAACTCCCTATATAACTATTTCCGATCACTTTATTTAAATAATAATACATAAAATAAGCAGTTGCCCCCATTATTAGAGATGAAATAAATGCTTTAACTCCACAATTGATATAACTTTTAATGCCCAATGCCCCTATTTTCTGCTTCAAATGATATATTAATAAACCACAAGAAACAATGGCAGAGATCGAAGTTGCTAGTGCCAATCCATTGTGAGCCATATATCGGATCAATATAAAGTTTAAAACTATATTAATGATAACGGCTATAACACTGTTAATCATAGGAGTTTTAGTATCCTGCATTGAGTAGTATGCCCTGTTTAGCAAAAATTTTAGAGACACCCCTATCAAGCCAATAGAGTAAAAGACTAGAGCACCAGTTGTTAAATAGGTTGCTTTCGCATCAAAAACCCCTCTTTGAAAAGCAATTCTAACAATTGGCTCAGCTAAAACTATCATCCCCACAGTCGCTGGAATGGTAATCAAAACAATTGTATTAAAGCCGTACCGCAGCATCTTTTTAAAATTCTCCATATTACCACTGTTGATCTCATTTGATAGCATAGGGAAAATCACTGTAGAAAGTGTTGCTATAAATATACCCTGAATTAAGTTTGTTAATCTGCTTCCATAATTCAGGGCAGATATACTGCCTTCCAATAGTGTTGAAGCTAAAGATCTATCAATGATCCTGTTTAAATCGCTAATGCCAACGCTGATTAATACAGGCGGCAAAAGAAGCATAAGCTTTTTTACATATGGATCAGCAAAGTTGATATAAACATTATATTTGAAGCCAGTCTTTTTTAAATTTGGGATCTGGATTAAAATCTGTGATAAAATTGCAACTACATTAGCAATCATTAACCCTTTTATCCCAAATATATTTGATAAAAAAATCAAATAAAAAATAAATACAAAATTAAATGGTAATGCCGATATACCCTCCTCGGCAAATCTCATCTCGCTCTGCAGATAACCACGAAATATATTGAGTAGGCAAGCCAAGAATATAATGGGAAGACCCAAACGGGTAAGCAGGACTGCCAACTCAAGTTGCTGACCTTCAAAGCCCACAGCCAAGATTTTTATAAAATACGGCGTAATAACAAATATAAGCAATATGAATAATATCGTTATTAAAATCAATATATTAAGAAAATTGTTCGTATGCAAAATCTTGGCCTTTTTTCCTTCTTTAGTTTCAATCGCAGATAAAATTGGTATCATGGTTGTCTTAATTGATCCTATAAAAATAGCAGATATCAATGTTGTCGCAGTTTGTGCGATAAAAAAAGCATCGCTTTCTATACCAGCACCAAATTCTGATGCGATTAGAATTTCTCTAAAAAAACCTAGGATTTTGCTTATCAGAGCAAATACTGCTAATATAAAAACTGATTTAGCTGCTTTATTAGCGTTTGTCAAAATAGCTCTCTCCTTGTTTGAAATATATATTATTAAAATAAAATAATATCAAAATATCTGATTTAATTATTTAAAAGCTGTTTCCTTGACTATTTCTATAGTATACTATGCAAAATCTTTTCCACATCATTCTTGGTTAAATTCACTGGATTATTATCCATTCTACCTGATGTAAAAGCATTACCAGCTATAAATTTAATATCTTGTAATTTAATGCCGAAACTCGACAATTTCATTTCAACAACCCCTTCACTAACCATGTTAATCCAATTCATTATGCCATCATATTTATCAAATAAATCAAACAGTACAGTGTCATTTGGAAAATTTCCTCTATTAATTCTACTAACAGCGTCTAAGGTAATAGAAGATGCTAAACCATGAGGTATATTATAAAATATTGTTAATGGATAAGAAATAGAATGGCAAGCAGTTGTCCTTGTTTGCGAAAAAGCTAATCCTGCCAATAGTGAAGCTTTACAAAGATCTTCTCTTATTATTAAGTTATAAGGCTCTTCAATTGCTTCCCTCAAATTTTGTACAATCAACTCTATAGCTCTATATGCTATCTCCTGCACAATCGGATTTGTATGCTTTGACCAATACGACTCTATTGCATGACTTATCGCATCTAGTCCAGAAGAAAGTGTTATTTTAGCAGGCATAGATAATGTTAACTCTGGTACAATAATTGCCATTTTGGGCTGAAGCATGGGATTATCAATAGATAATTTGGTGTGATTGCTTTCATCCCATATTGTTGCCCATTGAGTTACTTCAGAGCCAGTTCCAGCAGTACTAGGTATTGCTATAACGTCAACTAATCTTCTATTCTCATACTCTCTTAACTTTATATTCTCTGTAATCTGTTCTATAGTATATTCAGTATTTTTCTTAGAATTGTAAAAAGCACTGATCCCTTTCGCAAGATCAATAGCACTTCCTCCGCCTAGAGCAATTATAACATCTACTTTTTTATCACCAATAAAATGTAATGCTTGCATTATATCTTTTGGTGTAGGGTTAGGTTTTATATTTTTTATCCATATAAAAGTGCCATCCATCGATTTACATTTTTCTTCTAATTGTTCAATAAAGGATGTCATGTTCCATCTTATAGAAGAGGATTCACTCATTATCAGAACTAAGTTAACTGAGTTTAGAGATAAAATTAACCGCTGCATATTTTTTCGATTAGTATATACAATTTCAGTACTGCAAAAAGGTCTATAATCCATTATACATCCCTTCTTATTCATTTTTAGTTCTCAGGAATTAATGTAATAATATCCTTTATAGGTAAACATACCTCGTCTGCTTCCTTTGCTCTTCTATGCCGTAATATACTCTCAGCTACATTTTTCATAGCCAGAAAAGCACTACGAGTTAAATGATTTGCATATATCACAATGTTAACACCACGCTTGGCAAATTCCTCCTCTTTTACACTGTTAAACGTAGTGGGGACTACGACTAAGGGTGTAGAACTATCTTTTTCTCTAAATTTTTCACAAAATTCAAATACTTCTGCAGGATCGGACTTTCTTGAATGAATCATTATACCATTAGCACCAGCGTTAATATATTCAAATGCTCTTGTTAGAGCATCATTTATCCCTTTCTCAAGAATTAGACTCTCAATTCTAGCTATCAAGAAAAAATCTTTCGTTCTTAAAGCCGACTTACCAGCCGCAATTTTTGCACAGAAATTTTCTATACTATCTTGGGTTTGCTCAACTTCAATGCCAAAAAGCGAATTCCTTTTAAGTCCTGTTTTATCCTCTATAATAACAGCAGAAATACCCATGCGTTCTAAAGTGCGGATATTATATACAAAATGCTCTATTAACCCGCCCGTATCCCCATCAAATATGATTGGTTTGGTTGTAACATCCATAATTTCATTAACTGTTTGCAAACGAGCTGAAATATCCAATAGCTCGATATCTGGTTTGCCTTTAGAGATAGAATCGCATAAACTCGAACACCACATAGCATCAAATTGATAAACTTTACCATCGTTAAAAACAGTTGTTTTTTCTGCAATTAGACCTGTAAGACCATTATGCACTTCAATAGCATTAACAATATGATATGTCAACACTTTTTTGGACATATTTAAACCGAACAATTTATTTAATGGTGTATGAATTTATTGTTAATAATAAGATTGCTTTTTTGGCTTTGTCAAGGGTAAAATGAACTCGCTGCACTCGCCCTTGACAAAGCCAAAGGCAATCTTGCCATAGAATCACAAATTCATCACATCTTTATCTTAAAACCTATTAGACTCACTTGCTTTTTCCTTATATTCCATTGGGGTAAGATAATTTAGTGAACCATGCAGTCTGTGATTGTTGTACCAATTTATATAATCAGCTAGCTCTACATACAGATGCTCTAGATTATCAAATTCATTACCCTTTATAAACTCTGTTTTTAATATATTGTATAGGCTTTCAGCAACCGCATTATCATAGGGACAACCCTTATTACTCAAGGACCTCTCTATTCCAAAGACATCTATCACTTCATCGATCAATTTATTTTTAAACTCATTGCCTCTATCTGTATGGAATATCTTGATCTCTGTCAAGGGATATCTACAATTAAGAAATGCCTTATATACAAGTTCTGCGGTTTTATTTTTGCCAACGGAATAACCTATGATCTCTTTATTATGCAAATCTAACAAAACACATATATACGACCACTGGCCATTCACTCTTACATAGGTAAGGTCGCTAACAACTACCTCTAGCTTATCCCTATTTTTAAACTCCCTATTAACTGTATTTGCTATTCTGTCCTCATTACAATTCTGTCTACTCACCTTGTACTGGGCTACAGTATAATTGGATACCAGTGCATACTTCTTCATGATGTGACCTATTTTACGCCTAGATACCCTTATTCCCTCTCGCTCTAGCTGTTTCTTAATCTTTCTGGTTCCATAATTGTTTCTGCTTTCCCTAAATATTCTAATAACTGCATTTTCAAGTTTTACTTCTTCTTTAGAAGTCTTGTTAGCTTTTTGCCTATTATTAATATGGTAATAGACAAGACTTCTTGGTACCTTAAGAAACTTACACATTGCGCTAATACTATACTTATCCCTGTTGGAGATAATTAGGTCTACTTTTTGCCTAGTATTAGCGCTGCTTGCTTTAAAATATCATTTTCCATTTCAAGCTGCTTTACTCTTTTTCTTAAGGCAATCAATTCTTTTTCCTCTTCAGTGCGATTATCATTAATGTCAAGTGAACCTGAATTATTAAGCCT
>LFRM01080358.1_pt2 | contig 11236 bp, 12 predicted proteins | sample 618341 | NCBI WGS metagenome assembly LFRM01 (sample SAMN03654438, study PRJNA283298) | anaerobic digester metagenome | isolation source: pool of bioreactors CSTR01a, CSTR02a, and CSTR03a thermophilic anaerobic... | place: Denmark: Kgs. Lyngby | collected 2014-05-21
GTGGAAATCGCCGGGGGCGTGGGAATAATAGCGGAAGTGGATTATTCCCGTATCAAAACCCGTTACGACCAGGGATGGGTGAAAAGAGTATCATCGGACCTGTCCGAAGTAGTTTCAATTGCGCATGAATACATGAATAAAAAGGAACCGATGTCCATAGCATATCACGGCAACGTTGTGGACTTGCTGGAATATATCGTGGAAAACAATATTCATGTAGACCTGCTGTCCGACCAAACCTCGTGCCATGCGGCCTATGACGGGGGATACTGCCCTCAGGGTTTAAGCTTTGAAGAGCGCACCAGGCTGTTGGCTGCCGATCGTGACAAGTTCACACAGCTAGTAAATAAAAGCCTGAGACATCATTTTGAACTTATTAAAACCTTGGTAGAGCGGGGCACCTATTTCTTTGACTACGGTAATTCCTTTATGAAAGCCGTGTTTGACGCCGGTGTCAAAGAGATTGCTAAAAACGGTGTGGATGAAAGGGACGGGTTTATCTTCCCGTCATACGTGGAAGACATAATGGGGCCAATGCTATTCGACTACGGTTATGGACCCTTCCGCTGGGTGTGCTTAAGCGGCAAGCATGAGGACCTTATCAAAACCGACCAAGCGGCCATGGAATGCATCGACCCCAACCGCCGNNCGAGGCCAGGATCGCGACAACTATATATGGATTCGCGATGCGGAAAAGAACAAGCTGGTTGTGGGAACCCAGGCCCGTATACTATACCAGGATGCGGAAGGTAGGGTAAGGATTGCGCTTAAGTTCAACGATATGGTAAGAAAAGGGGAAATCGGCCCTGTGATGCTTGGCAGGGACCATCATGACGTCAGCGGCACCGATTCACCTTTCAGGGAAACCGCCAATATTAAAGACGGCAGCAATGTAATGGCGGACATGGCCACCCACTGCTTCGCCGGCAATGCAGCCCGGGGCATGAGCCTTGTAGCGCTTCACAACGGAGGGGGCGTGGGTATCGGAAAAGCCATAAACGGCGGTTTCGGCCTGGTCCTGGACGGTACTAAAAAGACCGATGAAATCATCAAGTCGGCCATGCTGTGGGATGTAATGTGCGGTGTAGCGAGACGTTCCTGGGCAAGGAACGAGAACTCCATTACAACAGCCATTGAATTTAACAAGAACTATGATGGTCTGGGCCACATAACTATTCCATACCTGGCAAACCAAGATTTAATTGATGAAGCGGTGGATAAGGCCTACGAATAAGCGGTTTTCAAGTTAATATGATTATGGGAGATGCATTGAAAGAACAGGCATCTCCCTTTTAATTTACTGAAAAATATTCCACCCACCCCATGGAAAATGCGTTAACATAGTCCGCCAATTTGATGCAATACGGTGTTTTATGTTTTTTAAAGTATCCATTTCCCCTTAAGATTTGTGACACTTGCAATCCCTATGATGCGTATTCTCCTTTTTCTTGGTACAGGCTTCGTCCTGCGGCTTGCACTCTTCTTTCTTGATTTCCGCCAATTTTTCAAGCTCGGAAGCAAGCGTTCTCAGCTGCTCACGGTCTACATCGTAATGCATGAAGTGTCCACGCTTTTCTCCAACAAGCAAACCTGCTTCACGCAGCACCTTTATATGCTGGGAAACGGCGGCTTCAGTTAATTCAAGACGGCGTGCCAAAGCGCCCACGCAATAATTGTACTGTAAAAGCAGTTTCACTATTTTCATCCTTGTATCGTCGGCAACTGCCTTCAATACCGCTGTGGTATTCTCCACAATACAGCCCCCTTTTTAATTAAGTATCTACTTAATCAAAAGTATAGCACTTGCATCCATTTAAGTCAATGCTTAATTAAGATAGAAAATATTCGGACAATTCATCTCCATTACCCGGTTTACCTTTTTTATTTCGATACATGTCTCTATCAGCTTTTTCAATAAGCCGCTCAATATTTAACTCCTGGCCTGGTTTGCAAACAGCCAGCCCCATGCTTAAACCAAGCCCCCTAAGCCGTTCATCCGACTTAATCCATTCTTCCACCCTGCCGGTAAGACGCTCTTTAATTTTTCCTAGCTCATCTTCGGCCGCCGTGGTCAATAATATAAATTCATCTCCTCCAAACCGGCAAACAATGTCTTCCTTCCTGATAATATCCCTGATAAGAATGCCAAACTTCTTTAGCACTTCATCCCCGAACAAATGTCCATAGCTGTCATTCATTTTTTTAAAGTTGTCGAAGTCCACAAGCAAAATTCCCACGCAAGTATCCTTTTCCATTGCCAACTTTGCTAACTTCTCAACCTTTTCATAAAAGCCGTCTCTATTATGTAAGCCTGTTAAATAATCGGTAGATGAACTGGCTTTAAGCTCTCTGAAAATAAAATCATACGGGTTTTCTATGCCCACCTTTATTACGCCGTTATAAATGATAATAAAAGAGACAGCTTTCAATACATGGCCTAAAAAATTCATTGCACCGTATACATCCGAATAAAGGGTAAAGCTTAATTCGGATATAATTGTTATTATCATTGATATAACCATCATCTTGTAAATATTCTCTTCCAGCAAAGAACTGTTATTGTATAGAAGCCATATGCCCGCTGCAATCAATGCACAGATAATGAATTCGCCTATCACCTTAAAACCGGTCAATCCCCGGCCGGCTACAAAACAGGCTGGAAACACCCTTAACCACAGTACACTTATCAAACCCGCACCGGTAATTAATCCATATAATAATACAGTCGCAGTGTATGGGAGATTCCGGCTTAAATAAGCAGGTGCCAGTACAAAGCTGACGGCTTGGAGAAATCTAGCTATTATCCACAGCTGGGTGGGCGGGTCAGGGCCTAGCCCGGAGAAGACTCCCATTCCGTCATAACTTATCAAGTGAAAAAAATCCACTATCCCAATAAACAAATATGCTATTCCGACAAACGTTAAATAATCATTCTTGGAATATCTATGAGTTTTCAACGCCAGAACATATATGAGAACAGCCACTAGTATTGAAAACCCTTCAATCACTAAATGAAACAACAAATAATTGATTCTAGACATTAAAAACAAGGATACGGCTGCAATTATCAGCAGTACCATGTGAGTGGCCTTAACCCCTTTATTTACCATATTCATCCCCTTTGATAATACATGGTGCTTCATGTCCCCAACTCTTACCTGTGCATATAGAATCGCCCTGCCCCCACAAGGCTATGCTTAAAATGTTTTAACAGTATTTTAATTTTGCCTAGTGCCGGTTCATCATATAATCTTCTTCTTATTGTTGATTGTAATTACCGTGTTATTAAATAAACGCACTGCATCTATTCTGCCGTTTCTGCCAAGCACCTTGCAGTGTGTAGTAATACCATGGGGCGATCCCACAGTCCCCAAGCTGATTCTCTCGCCGGCTATAAGCGTCCCCCCTAAAACAACACTTGAAGGTTTCACAAATCTTATGGCTTTTTTGGCTATTACATCAGTTTGATATGTACCCCGACCCAGAACCAGGACATCTCCGCTGGCTTGCACAGTTGAGTTTTGAGCATATCCTAACTTAATATCTGCATCCGTACCTTCGTTGACTGATGTTTTAGCCAAGTATTCCTGTATCCTCCCCCTTATCCTGTTTATTTGTCCTGCATTGGCCAGATTACCGGCGGCATAAATTATTCTTGCTTCTTCAAGAATCTCCTTAACTGTTTCGTAATCCTCGTCTGTCAAAAACCTGGATACTTCCTTAATATCTTCAGCAATTTTGTCCAAGCTTCTTTTTCTTTCTGAATATAAGCTGGGGTATCGCTCTTTCATTTTCTGATAACCGTTAAGCCATACCTCCGAATTGACATCATAAAAGTCCTTTTTTATGTTTCTAAGAATTTCCTTTATCTTAGGCATAACACACAGGCTGTTGACCATTGCTGCCCCGGCCGTTATACTGCTGCTAATTATATTCCCGCGGATAGTCACGCTGCCACCGGCAATAAGGATTGCCTGCAGCACGTTACCCGTTACAGTTATATTGCCATCGACTACCACCTTCATATTATCCATTACACTGCCCTTAATGTGTACATCACCGTTGAAATAGATATTTCCTGTTTCCGGGCAGACATCCCCATGGATAACATAAAACGGCAGCACCTGCCCTACCTCCACCGGATCGGCTACCACTGCTTTGCCTGAAACTATTTCTATGTAGCCGTCCTTATTCTTAGTGCCACATGTTTCTTTTCTTTTTACGCGGGCAAGCTCCACCCTGTATTCCCCTTGTTTTTTCACAAGGCCAAACAGCGCATATCTTGGTTCTTTAATGGTATGTACTTTCAGGTCATCGGCTTTACATTTGTAAATTTTCATTCCCTTGTTAATCGCATCATTTATTGATTCCCCGCGGATTATCATAACAAGAACACCCCTATGCCCCTTTTTTGCTGCTTAAAACCCTTTCTTTACAGGGATACGGATAAAAAAGACTTTTCAAATTTTACTGCCGGCAGCGGTGGACTGCACAGGAATCCCTGGAAATAATGACACTTCTCTTTCCTTAGGAAGTTCAGCTGCTCGTGCCTTTCCACCCCTTCCGCTATCACCTCAAGGCCGAGCTTATGTGCCATTGCAATGATTGCCGATACTATGGTTTTGCTGCTTGAATTCATCTCAAGGCTTTCTATAAAAGATTTATGTATTTTAATCGAACTAACAGGAAGCCGATTTAAATACTCCAGAGATGAATAACCAATTCCGAAGTCATCAATGGAAATGCCTATCCCCATAGCCCTCAGTTTTTTAATGGCATTCTTCGCATAATCCAAATTGTACAAAACTGCGCTTTCTGTTATCTCAAGTTCAAGGTGATTGGGATTAATTCCTGTTTCTTTGAGCACCTTCTCAACCATGGGCACAAAACCGGTATCCTGCAGTTGAACGGCAGACATATTAACTGCAAGCCTTAATGGTGGGTATCCCGCCTCTTGCCATGCTTTATACCTGGAACAGGCTTTATACAGAACCCATTCTCCTATGGGTATTATAAGGCCTGTCTTTTCCGTCAAAGATATGAAGTGGTCCGGACACACCATCCCCAGATCGGAACTATACCATCGCAAAAGAGCCTCCATACCTATAATCTTTCCGCTTGCAACGTCCACTATCGGCTGGTAGTATAGTGCGAACTCTTCCCTTTCAAGGGCTTTTTTCAGCCTTGAATCAATATCAATACCGCTGTACCCTTTGGCGTAAGTGACTCCACTTAATTCTCCCATTTCTGTTTTTGCTTCTTCCTCGTACGATAAACCTTCTAATAGTCTTCCATTCTCTTTCGGTTTTTTTGTTTTGGCTTCCAATTCGGCCTCTAACATTTCAATCTGCTTTGACTGTCGCTGCTTTTTTTGGCACCTGAACTGGTTTACCGTGTTTTTTGCAGCCATTTCTCTCCTCCATTTTTCATCAGTTACAGTGGTGTAAGTGCAATACTTACTGTACTAGCTAATTAAAACATAAATCTTTTTACTGCATAAAAAAACAACCTCCCAAATCGGGACTGCCGATTATAGCAGGCTGCCTACATATGTTTCGGCAACCCAGCCGCCGTAGCGGCTATCTGCCGCCTTAGGCCTGTGGCTTTGCGTCCCAGCCTTTCGGCTGGTTTGCCTTTTCGTCCCCAGTAATGCATATAAAGCTATATTGACTAACTATCTATGCCAGTTTATTGTATAACAACATCATATTTTTCGCAATATTTTTTGCTAAAATCTACAAATTACAACTGTATTCCCCTGTTTTCATCAGCGTCCAGGCCTCTCTTGATCATGTTTTGAACAGGCCCTTTACATACCTTGACGTTCCCGATGCATTGTGCGGTTTAAGTTCACCAACCGTACAGACAAAAAACCTGTTTTTATTCATTCCAAGGAATATCTAAAGGCCGGCGCAGCAACTGATGTTTAAAAACAGGAATACTGTATTTCTCCCCAAGCAGCCTCAGCTGCCCTTTGTATGCACCCTTTAGATTATCATGAAATACAATACCAGCGATACCACCTTTAATGGACTTAATACAATTTTCTAGTTTTGCCAGGCCATCTTCACCTTCATACTGTCCCGTAACCAGCCAGTGGTTGGGAATTATGTGGGATATGCCAAAGGCCCTTCCTTCCCAAGCCTGCAGCACTGCGCTTGCAAAAGCCGGTTCAAAGTGAACACCACCCACGCAGAGCAAGTTTTTCAGGGTTTTGCCACTACCGTTAAAAATATCGACAAGGGCATGCGCGATAACTTTTGATGCCGAGCAATTGGACCAGCTGGATGGCGTGCTCCCTATCTCAATGTCAACTAACGGTACCGGAAACTGAGGTATCATATCCGGGGTGCCTCCATTATGAATCATGCCGGACCAGTGCGTTGCTTCTGTTGTTATTCTAAAATCCTCCAGCCCGGCGGCAATTCTATTTTTCTCCAAAGACCATAGTAAATTATGCATATAAACGGGATTGGCATTCCCAAAATAGCCGGTTTCCACGTCTCCTGTAGTATGTACCGAAAGAATCTTATCCGGAGCATTTTGTCCCTCATGCCAGGTCACAAGGCCCGCCATGTCAAAACCTGAAAAATAACTGTTCATTATAGGCAGATAATGTCTATAATCATGGCAAACAACTTTGCCGGTTCTAACGAAGTAGAATTCATTTCCTATATCATCTAAATGTTTTAGTACCGGGTAATCATCAATTATAATACTTGTCTCAACAAAACTGTGCATTTCCGACACCGCATCAAAAACATGTCCTGCTGCCGGGTCGATATCCAAGTTTGTGCAAAAAAAGTAAACCGCTTTTTTAGTTGAAGACATTTATTCACCCTCCTGCTTAATTCATTATACTATTGAACAGTTTTCATTAGAGTAACAACTCCCCCGTCTCCCCAATGGGGTCTTTACCAAAATTCTTGACCGGTCAGGACATTTAGCCGTCCTGTTTTGGCAGTGATATGATGAATTCCTCCCCTTTATTAACTTCGCTCTTCACTTGGATTTTCCTATTATAGGCACTATTGATTTTTTCCTTAAAGCTTTGCAAATTTCCTCGCCCGTTATATCCGGGAGCATTAAGTCCAGAATAACAAGATATAGCAGCCATCTATTTAGCAGTGCCTCCCACATTTTTAACAATAACCTTTCCGGTTGCATCTTTACCGGTGATTCTTATAACATATCTATCCGTTTCGGATACTGTTACAGTAAATACGCCTGTCTTAAGGCTGTTTCCCGTGTAGGGTTCACTGCCATTTTTCCCGCTGACCGTAAGGGCAATTTTTCCGGCTTCATGGACAATTTCAATCTGCAGTACATCGCCCTTGTTAAGGGATAATTCACACTTGTTTTTTGAGCTCCACTTTTTAAAATCCATTGTAAATCCCGTTCCATTTGGATTTTCGAGAATCACAATGCTTCCCTTTGCTGCGGAGCAAGACGAAATGCATATAATAATAGCAATAAAAAGTGGCAGAAAAACAATCTGGTGCAAATTCCGAATCCTCCTTATTCTTGTGTTTTGTTTTCCGAAAAGCATGACAGTACCTCCCTTACAAACTTTGCCGGCTCGTTGATCCACGGGCTGTGGCCGGAATGCTCAAACCATACAATTCCCTTATCGGGCGCATCCAGGACCTGCGCATATTCCTCCACCAGCACCGTGGGCGCATTGACATCATGCCGGCCTAGGAAGAAATAGACTGGCACATCCAGTTTGGTGCAATCCTTTCTCATATCGATGGTATAAATCTGTTGGTACACATGATTATATGTGTTGACAATGCCCCGGAAAAAGTTGATTTTATCCAGCAGCCCATACTCGGAGGAGCAGATGTCCCGAAGGGTGTTGTAGCCGGGATTGTGAATCTCGGGATTTCTAGCCATATAAGCGCTGAGATAATTAAGGTACAGTGCGCTTTTCCATATTACGTCCTTTCCGTAATAGGGCGGTCTGCCATTTGCCATAAGCTTTTTAATATAAGCGGTATCGCCTTTGGACTTTGCGATTTCCATAGCCTTATCGTAATCCATCCGCTCGGTTTCGGCAAAGTCCACCATCTGCCCAGTACCGATCAATGCGTGGTAGGACTCCGGGTACTTGTCGACAAGGAAAATCCCCAGGGCGCTGCCCCACGATTCACCCACCAGGTAAATTTTCTCCTTTGAAAAGCGCTTCTTTAAATACTCGGTCATAGCGTAACCATCCTGGATGTAGGTTTCGGGTGTAATGTTTTTCGTTTTTTCTGCATAATAGGACTTTCCGGAGCCGGGCTGGTCCCAGTTGACAACGACAAAATGCTTCTCCAGCTCTGCCAGCTCATGCCGCACCGCCGCCATCTGCGTACCGCCGGGACCGCCCGCCAGAAAGAGCAGAACGGGCGCGTTTTTGTCCCAACCCCTCAGGCTGATCCACTGCTTCCTGCCGTTCAGTTCAAGTTTTATAAGCTCCGCAATGCTGTTTTCGGGCGTTTTTCCGTTTTCGTCAACGATATGCGGAGTGGAAGCGGTGAACTGTGAAAGGGTAGCCAACCCTGCGTTCAATATTATCGCCACGGCGAAGAATATCGCTGTTTTTTTCAAGCAAACAATCCGCTTTGGATTGATGTTTTTCCTTATGCGTGCAATGACACAATAAGCCGCCAGGAGCAAAATCCCCGCAAGTGCAGCGGCCGATAAAACGGTCAGAATTAAAAACGTAACTGTTTGAATCATGGTAGACCTCCATTATGTTTAATGTATACGCTTTCAAGGGCGTTGCCCATTATCGGAATATCTGTAATGCGGCTATCCTTGTGGAATAACCTGTTTTGCTCTACCAATCGCTTAATAACGTTTATTTTTTCCGTTTCATTCAGCGGCTCACGGAAAACGAGTACACCGCCGGGTTTAAGGGACCTGGCAAGCGCAGGAATGACCCTTTCCAATTCATTTTCCGGGATATCGTGCAATACAAAGTGGCAGTACGCTGCATCAAAGCTTTCATTTGCAAGCTGTGGGGCTTCGCATTGCAGAAAAGTGATATTCCCATAGCTGCGCAGAGTTTTGCGGCAGGCATTCAACCATCGCTCGGATATATCCAGACAGGTCAAATGCCCTTGGGGCAGCCTTTTTGCAACGTAGTACGCAACCGTTCCCATGCCACACCCGAAATCAAGCACCCGCTCCCTGCCGTCAAGGGGCAGACGGTCCGCGAATGCTTGGTACACAGACTTGCCGCAAAGTAAAAACGCAAGCCTGGTCAGAAATATCTCCAAACGCGTCGGTTCATACTTCATTACTCATCACCTCACAATAAAAAAATCAGCTGTATTTCAGGCTCATCATTATCATATCGATAGAACCTGTCATACAGCTGATATGAACCTTAAATCTACCTTAAGTCGTGGGAATGGTAATCCGGAAGGTGCTGCCCTTTTTCCCGTTGAGGCATAGTGTCAAATCCCCTCCGTGTGCCTCGGCAATTTTTTTCGCGATGGAAAGCCCCAATCCGCTGCCACCGGTTTTGGAATTCCGGGAATCGTCCACCCGGACAAAGGGTTTGAATATGTTGTCAGCAAGGTGAGCCGGAATTCCGATCCCATCGTCGCTGAAATCAATCACCGCCTGATTATTTTGTACCGTCAGCTTTACGGCAACCAGGGTCCCCTTCGGGTTGTACCGCACCGCATTATTCGCAAGGTTTTGAATAATCCTGCTAAACCGGTCGGTATCCAGCATTGCAAGAACGCTTTCTTCTAAAATATCGAATTCATATTTGAACCCTTCGCGCTCCAACAGCGGCACAAGCTCGCAGCATATTTGCCGGGTGTATTCGCAGATATCTGTTCTTACCAGCTTTAATGAAAATTCCGGGCTGTCCATTTGGGAAAGCTCAAACAACTCGGTAAGCAGCTGGTTGGCCCTTTTGCTGTTATTAAGGATTACCTCAAGGTGTTCATTGCATTCCTGCTCCGTCATCCCTGTTTTCTTCATGAGCAGCTCCGCATAGCCCTGTATGCTGGACATAGGATTTTTAAGGTCATGGGAGATGTCGAGAATCAACCGCCGCCTGTCCTCCTCCGACTTTTTGCGCAGAGAAATTTCATGTTCAATCCGGGCGGCCATGTCATTAAAAGTGTTCTGAAGTTCGGCGAACTCATTTTTCAGACGCAAGTCCACCCGAGCAGAATAATCGCCTTCCCGCAAAAGCCTTGTGCCGTCACAGAGCTTTTGCAGAGGTACAGTTATGCTCGCCGCTGTAATCCTCGAATAGATAAAAGCAAAGAGTGCAAGCATCAGAATATAACTCAGCACCGCGAAGGTGATCGCCCAGCCCGCCCGCATGAAATCACCGGTGGCGGCTTCTTTATTATACACCAAGGAAAAATCCAGCCGAATGGAGGTGGGGAAGGTAACAATAAGCCAAAACTCACCCTTTGGATGGTAGAGAATATCGTAATGGTAGGGCTTGCTTTTGCTTTCGGTTAAAAATGTTGTGAATTCCTCGGCAGTCAGCTTATCTTTCCCGATGGTGTCAAGGCCGCTGGAATAAACGACACGGTATTCCCTGTCCACGACCTGTACGCCGCCGCCGTTTTGCACAACAGCGGATGCGTCAATCTGCCTGTAATCCTCTTTGATGATTGCGCTTGCGGGATACCGGTTTTTTGTAAGCGAGCCTGAAATCAATCCGCTGGCAAAGGAAAGCAGCGCAAATGCGAATACCGTAGCCAGTATCGTCAGCAAAAATATCACCAGAAAATTTCTGAGGAATTGATTGGACAGTTTTCTTTTCATGGCTTTTCTCCAGTATAATGGAGCTTGTACCCGATGCCGCGAATGGTTTTCAGGTACTCTGGTTTTTGGGGGTCGTCCTCAATCCGGTTCCGGATTCGACTGATATGCACCATCACGGTGTTGTCGTCAAAATAGTATTCCTCGCCCCATACCGCTTGATATAGCTGCCGTTTTGTAAAAACCCTCTCCGGGTGTTCGATAAAGTGCAGAAGTAGCTTGTATTCCTTTGCGCCAATTTCAATCGGTTCCCCGTCCTTAAAGGCGCAGCATTTTTCTTTGTCTATAGACAAATTTCCGTATGTAATGCTTGCGCCGGATTTTTCCTTCGGTGAAAGGTACTCATTATTCCGCCTCAGCTGCGCGCCTACGCGAGCCACTAACTCGGTAATGGAAAAGGGTTTGGCAAGATAGTCGTCCGCACCCAGTCCGAGCCCCAGCACCTTGTCCA
>LFRM01301199.1_pt1 | contig 11233 bp, 7 predicted proteins | sample 618341 | NCBI WGS metagenome assembly LFRM01 (sample SAMN03654438, study PRJNA283298) | anaerobic digester metagenome | isolation source: pool of bioreactors CSTR01a, CSTR02a, and CSTR03a thermophilic anaerobic... | place: Denmark: Kgs. Lyngby | collected 2014-05-21
CCCAGGGAGAGAGTCCTACTTTTTCAGCAAGCCGGTTTATGTTGCACTCTGTGGCAAAGCAGCTCTGAGTCACGCCGAACCCCCGGAATGCACCGGCAGGCGGGTTATTCGTATATACGGCTGTTCCTGTTATATCTATGTTCTGATAGTTGTATGGCCCGGCTGCATGGGTACAGGCCCTCTGAAGGACAGGTCCCCCAAGGGATGCGTATGCCCCTGTGTCTGAGACTATATCGGCTTTCATCGCAGTGAGCCTTCCATTCTCATCGCAGGACGTAGTCATCTTGATCTCCATCGCATGCCTTTTGGGATGGACCTTTATGCTCTCTGCCCTTGTAAGGGAAACTTTTACCGGGCGTCCGGTCAGGTATGTCAACAGTGCCGCGTGATGCTGGACACTCATGTCTTCCTTGCCGCCAAAGCCCCCGCCTATTATCGCTGCAGTGACTCTCACCTTTTCATGAGGCAGCCCCAGAGCCTCTGCGCACTCCTTCATGGTCTGGTAGACACCCTGATCAGCAGAATATATCCTTACCACTCCGCCGTCATCCATCAGAGCCACTGCTGTCTCAGGTTCAAGAAATGCATGTTCTGTAAAGGGCAGTGAATAACGGTTTGTAACGACGTGCTTTGAATTTTTGATGGCCTCGTCAGCATTGCCCCTTTTAAGGTCAACATGCGACATGATGTTTCCGTTTTCGTGTATGAGGGGAGTTCCCTCAGCAAGCGCTTCAGTCGGTGACGTTACCGGCTTCAAGACCTCATATTCTACCCTTATCAGTTTTTTTGCCTCTTCCAGTACCTCAGGCGTCTGCGCAGCAACAAGTGCGAGAGCGTCGCCGACATATCTGGTGCAGCCACCGACGGGGATCATTACGTCCCAGTCCTTTACCAGGTGACCTATCTTTTTCTTGCCCGGAACGTCCTCTGCCGTAAATATCCCAACAACTCCGTCAAGTTTTAGTGCTTGAGAGATGTCTATCGATCTGATGACCGCTCTCGGGTGTTCTGTCCTGACCGCTGAACCGTATATCATTCCTTCAATTTTGATATCAGCAGCATATTGGGCAGTTCCCAATACTTTTGATACTGCATCTGTACGTGGAATATTCTCTCCAACTGCCCCAGTATAGTGTTCGCTGGGTACCTGGGTATTCTCCCTGAACATTTTAGCGGCCAGCAATATCGCCTCTTCGATCTTCCTGTAGCCCGTACAGCGGCATATGTTATTTTTTATAGACTCTTTTACCTCTTTAAGGCTCGGATCCGGTACTTTGTCGATAAGGGCCTTGGCGCTTATCACCATTCCGGGGATGCAAAATCCGCACTGCACGGCTCCTGAGACCGAAAAAGCATAGGAGTAGACATCTTTTTGCCTTTGACTAAGCCCTTCAACAGTGAGAATGTTTTTTCCGTTGAGATTTTTCAGCTCCTGCACACAGGCTTTGCATGCCCTTCCGTCGATCAGGACCATGCATGTCCCGCAGGCTCCCTCTTTGCACCCGTTCTTTACAGAGGTCAGACCAAGGTCTTCTCTTAAAAAATCTATAAGCTTTTTGTTTGTTTCAGATATTTGTATATTTCCGTTAACAATAAATTGATACATAGGCAAGCCCCCTCAGATCGGAATACTGTTCCGAGCTGCTTTTATCAGTGCTGTAATTTCCTTCGGCATTTTTTTCTCTGCAGGATCAAGAGAAGATGTAAACACTTTCCCTTCAAGCCTGACCTTGAATCTGCCATTTCCCATGTCAAAAAAACCGCTGTTTTTGCTTTCGTTCAGATCCTTTTCCCTTGAGAAATATGTGAACTTGTCTTTGTATGGCGACCCTGTCCACGGACAGAACGTGGAGCAGTTGCCGCACTCATTGCAAAGGTCATCTATGTGGATTATCTGAGGTGATGATGCCCCCTCAACATGAACTGAGATGTTGGCTCTGTTCGGACAGACGTCTACACAGTTTTCGCATAGGACCCCACATTCAAGGCATCGTTCAGATTCTTTTTCAGGAGACTCACAAAATATAATATTACCCTTTTTTAAGCGAAGACGATCAGTGTCGCGCATATTCTTTTCAAGGTCATTGCTTTTACACAGCCCTTCCCTAAATGCGATATGATCTGCAACGCGCCTTGCATCGGCTATGGCTTCGACCACTGTTTTTGGGCCGCATCTTGCGTCGCCTGCAACGTAAACGCCCTTGATGTTTGTCTCATAACTTTTTCTGCACGTTACTGCCCGGCCCTTGTGATCCACAAATATATTGTTGTTAGTAAAGAGATCCGAATCAACGTTTTCTCCCACAGCCTCTATAATAGTATCAGCCGTTATCATAACTGTCTTTTCGGTAGGTATCGGTGACCTGCGTCCTGAGGCGTCCCGCTCACCCAGGGTCATCACGGAACAGAGGAGTTTTCCCTCTTTGTGCGAGATCGGCTGAAGCAGCTCCCTGAATATCACACCGTCTTCCATTGCCAGCCTGAGTTCCTCTTCTTCTGCCGGCATGAACATAGCTGTCCGCCGGTATATTATGCTTACCTTTTTGACGCCCCTGAGCCTTTTGGCTGCGCGGGCGGCATCCATTGCTGTATTGCCTCCGCCGATAACGGCCACATTCCTGCCTAAATGTATTTTTTTCTCATCTTTTTTATACGAGGCAAGGAAATCAAGTGCATTGACCTTTTTGCAACTTTTTATGTCAAGCTCCCCATGCTTCCATGCTCCTGCGGCAATTACAATATATTTGTAGCCCTTTTCCTTTAGTTCGTCTACAGAGGAGACCTTTGTTCCCATGATGAATTCAGCACCGGTATTCTTTACGATCTCAATATCCCGTTCGATTGCACTTCTCCCTATCCTGAAGTCTGGGATCACATGCCGCACTACTCCTCCCGGCTCTTTTTCCTGTTCAAATATTGTGGTACCGATACCATACCTCTGAAGGAAATATGCTGCAGCAAGACCTGCCGGACCTCCCCCTACCACCGCAGCCTTTGCTTCTGTCATGTACCCGGGCGGTATGATTTTGTCCATGATTGTATTAAAGCCTTCTTCGGCTGCCTTAAGCTTCACATCCCTGATCGCCACTGACTCTTCATAGTGGTTTCTCGTGCAGGATGCCATGCACCTGTGCGTGCAGATCGTTCCTGTAATGAAAGGAAGCGGGTTTTTGTCCAGTATCACTTCCAGAGCTTCGCCGTACTTTTTCTCTCCCACAAGGGTGATATATTCCGGCACGTCCTGATGTATAGGGCATCCTTCTGTACAAGGCGCGACAAAGCAGTCAGTCAGGGGCAATTTATCTTCTTTGGCAAAAATGTCCCGATGTTTGATAGGCTTGCTGTACCATTCGTCCGCTTCAGACTTTTGGATAAGGGCGTCAAGGAGATCAAAATCGACGCCTTTGTCTCCCTTCTTTTCCTTTCCGGCAAAAGTTTCGGCTATCTGCCTGAACCTGTTGTAGCCGCCGGGCTTCAAAAGTGTAGTAGCCATTGTTATGGGCCAGATACCGGCGTTGAAAAGGTCTGAAACATTCGTGTTATCTGCCCCTCCGGACCAGGATATACGCAGATCCCCGTTAAATTCCTTTGTCAAAAGACGGGCAGTTTTGGCTGTCAGAGGGAAAAGGGACCTGCCGGACATATACATCTCATCGCCGGACATAAAGTCTCCGGGATTGTCTACCGGCAGGGTGTTTGTCAGCTTTACCCCAAATGAAAGCCCTGCTCTTTCTGCCGCAGCCTGAAGGCGTTTTATCATCGGGACTGCGTCTTTGAGCTGGAGGTCTTCTTTGAAGTGAAGCTCACCGAAGGAAACATATCCGAAACCTATTGAGTCCATAGTCTCTCTGGCAAGCTTGTACCCGAGTATGGTCGGATTGATCTTGACATAGGTATTCAAATGTTTTTCTTTTATCAGGTATGACGCTATCCGTTCTATCTCTTCGGGCGGACAGCCGTGCAGTGTCGATAATGTTATGGAACTGCAGATGTTTGGTGATATTCTATCAATATATTTTCTGTCAATATTTGAAAAATCAGTGATGTTTGAAAGAGCCCATTTGCTGCATTCATCCCATATCGGCGCCCCCGAGGCATCCTTCAGCCCCTTGATGAACCTGTCTATTTTTTCAGACTTTATACCCTTAAGGTCATAGCCGACGCTCATGTTGAAGACAAAGCCATCAGGAGCACCCAGATCGAACTCCTCTGAGATCAGCTTCAGGGCGAACCAGGCCTTTACATACTCGTCAAAGGCTTGGGGGACTGTCAGTTCTGTAGACCATTCGACGTTGTAACATTCGTCTCTGGCATCTATACATGGCTTTGATACAGGAAGATCCTCTCCGTCCAAAATCTGGACTGTCTTCAGTTCAAAGAAACGTGCCCCCGCGGCGTAGGCGGAAATGATATTCTGCGCCAGCTGTGTATGGGGTCCGGCAGCAGGTCCGAAGGGGGTTTCAAGTTTTTCTCCCAAAAAGGTAAAAGCTTCGCCTTTATGCCTGTAAATGGAACTGACACCAAAGATGCTCCCGCTGCGTTCTTTTTCAGAGAGTATCCACTCCATCAGTTTTCCAAAGGAAACAGGTCTCATTCGATCGCTCATTTCATGACCCCCTTCGTCTTTCTGTAAATCAACACTATCTTATTATTATATATGGAGAATGAGCAGGACTAAAGTCCTGCGGGAGTCGATTGGTAATCGATTGCAAATCAGTTGGTAAAGACTGGCAAGCGATACGAAAAACGGGAGTCGATTGGTAATCGGTTGGGAGTCTGTTGCAAATCAGTTGTTTAGTCCCTGATAACATGGTCTCTCTCCGTAGTCCCGGTATGTGCATGAGCCTGGATCTACAGGTTTTAATTCTAAGTTTTGCATTTACAAAGTCAAAACAATCGGCACGAGCTAAAACCCTTGCCTAAGAGACTGTGGATACTATTCTCAGACATTAACTACCGATTTGCAATTGGTTACCTAATGATTCCCGCCAGAAGTTCCTCCCTGGCAGCTTCCCCATTGATTTGCAACTGATTCCCGCCGGCGGTCTTCCGGCAGCTTTACGATCGCTTCGCTATCGTAAAGACAGTTGACTAAGTATACGGCTGTGCTATATTGAATCCGTTACGATAGGGTATTTTTTACCCTTGAGCAGCTTATATGACCACATCGGAGGGGTACATCCATGGATTTTGATGCCATTAAAAAAGCAGCAGAGGGCTATGAAAAAAACATGACAAAGTTTCTTCGCGACCTTATCGCTATTCCTGGCGAAAGCTGCGGGGAAGAGTGTGTAATTAAACGGATCGAAAAAGAGATGAATGATCTGGGGTTTGATGAAGTAACTATAGACGGGATGGGAAACATCCTCGGATACATGGGCTCAGGAAAGACCCTTATCGCATACGACGCACACATAGACACAGTAGGGCTCGGAGAACTCTCTAACTGGACATTCGACCCTTACAGGGGATATGAAAACGAGACCGAGATAGGCGGCAGGGGCGCTTCGGACCAGCTTGGAGGCATAGTCTCTTCTGTCTACGGAGCTAAGATAATGAAGGATCTTGGCCTGCTTTCGGACAAATACAGAGTTTTGGTCACCGGAACGGTCCAGGAAGAGGACTGCGACGGTCTCTGCTGGCAGTACATAGTCAACGTGGACGGCATCAGGCCTGAATTCGTTGTCATAACAGAACCCACTGACGGAAACATCTACCGCGGACAGCGCGGAAGGATGGAGATACGTGTTGAGGTCAAGGGAGTATCCTGTCACGGATCGGCGCCGGAGAGAGGCGATAACGCCATTTACAAGATGGCTGACATCATAAAGGAAGTACAGGCACTTAACGACAGGCTGCACTTCGATCCGTTCCTTGGCAAGGGGACTCTTGCCGTATCAGAGATATTCTATAACTCTCCCTCACGCTGCGCTGTCGCTGACATGGCCGCTATATCGGTCGACCGCAGACTGACGGACGGAGAGACTTGGGAGATGGCACTTGAAGAGATACGTGCCCTGCCCTCTGTCAAAAAATACAATGCAGAAGTATCAATGTACAAATACGACAGACCGAGCTGGACAGAGCTTACATATCCAACGGAATGCTATTTCCCGACGTGGGTGATCCCCGAAGACCACCCTGCGACAAAGGCAATGGTGCAGTCTTACAGTGGAATGTTCGGCGTACCTGTTGTCGACAAGTGGACCTTTTCAACAAACGGGGTCTCTGTCATGGGCCGCTTCGGGATACCCTGCATCGGATTCGGTCCCGGCAAGGAAGCACAGGCCCATGCACCAAACGAGATCACATGGAAGGCCGACCTGGTGAAGTGCGCCGCCGTATATGCCGCACTCCCGACACTCTACTGCGACAGCAATAAATAAATGACATACGCATATCAAGAGACGACAATGGAGGAATCGACAAGATGAGAATGGATCCCTTTGTTAAAAAACTGAACGACCTGAATTTTTCAGATATGTATGAAAACGATTTCTTCCTTACATGGGAAAAGAGCAGGGATGAACTCGATGCTGTCTTTACCGTAGCAGACGCTCTCAGATGCCTCAGGGAAAACAACATCTCCCCGAAAGTCTTTGACAGTGGGCTAGGGATATCCCTTTTCCGCGACAACTCAACGAGGACCCGCTTCAGCTTCGCCTCTGCATGCAACATGCTTGGACTGGAAGTACAGGACCTTGATGAGGGCAAGTCACAGATAGCACACGGCGAGACGATACGGGAGACTTCCAACATGATCTCCTTCATGGCTGATGTGATAGGAATAAGGGACGATATGTACATAGGGAAAGGCAATGCCTACATGCACCAGGTCGTCGATGCTGTCAAAGAGGGTCACAGGGACGGCATACTCGAACAGAGACCGACGCTTGTCAACCTGCAGTGTGACATAGACCATCCCACGCAGGCAATGGCCGACATGCTTCATATGATCCATGAGGCAGGCGGCATTGAAAAGCTTAAAGGCAAAAAGATCGCTATGACATGGGCATACTCCCCATCCTACGGCAAGCCACTCTCTGTCCCCCAGGGCGTTGTGGGGCTGATGACAAGGATGGGTATGGAAGTTGCACTTGCACACCCGGAAGGCTATGAGATCATGTCTGAAGTTGAGGATATCGCAAAGGAAAACGCAAGGGTATCAGGAGGCAGCTTCACAAAGACAAACAGTATGAAAGAGGCTTTTGAGGGAGCGGATTTCGTCTACCCCAAGAGCTGGGCTCCATTCAAGGCAATGCAGAAGAGGACAGATCTTTACGGGGCGGGCGACCATGACGGGATCAGGGCTCTTGAAAAGGAACTCCTTGCACAGAACGCCCTCCATAAGGACTGGGAATGCACCGAAGATATGATGGAAATTACAAAAAACGGAAACGCCCTTTACCTGCACTGCCTGCCTGCAGACATCTCGGGGGTCAGCTGCGAGTCCGGAGAAGTGGCTGCTTCTGTATTTGACAGATACCGCGTGCCCCTGTTCAAACAGGCAAGCTTCAAGCCATACATAATCGCTTCAATGATATTTTTGAGCAAGATAAGGGACCCTCAGAAAATCCTGTCTGCCCTTGAAGAGCAGTCATCACCCAGGAAGGTTTTATGATTTTGGATACAAGCCTGACCAAAGGGAATGAGGAAGCCGGGGGGAAAATATCTCCGGAGACGAGAAAGCTCCTTATAAACGGATCTCTGTGGGATACGCGCTTTTATCCCGCATATACTCCAAAAGAGATGCTGGATATGGGGGTCTTCGGTGGAACATATCTCAACAGCGTCAGGGATCAGCTGCCCTTCGAATGGTTTACAGGCGATAATGTACTGCCCAAAGGCAACAGGCCGGATGTCTCCATGAATTTTTTCAAGGTATCATCGGGAATGTCTCTTTCTGAGTGGCAGAAAAAAGGGTGGATCATGACGGACAAGCTTGGCTGGTTTCAGTGGTTCTGCAATTACTATCTGGGAAGGCGGCTCGGTGAGGATGAGATCCAAATAAAGCGCTGGCGACAGTTCTGCACCAGGCATTCCGCTCAGATACACAAAAACCCGTGGCAGCCAAGGCTGAGGCAAAAACAGGGACTCCTCCACTGGTCCTATGACTGGCGGGACAAATTCAACGAATGTAGGGACAAAAACCTTGCTCATATAATAAGTTCAGCATAAGATCAGACGGCCGGATAATTAGCGGCCGTCTGATCTTATGCTGTCTGATATTAGTGGACTGAGTCTGAGTTCCTATGTTTTTCTTACTAGAATGTCGAGTAGTCAGAATCCTTTGGGTCTGCTATGAACATGTGTCCGGGAGCATGAGTTATCGCAAAGGGAGGTTTGCTGTTCATCACTACGGCCTGGGGAGTCACTCCGCAAGCCCAGAATACAGGAACTTCACCCTCTCTTATTTCTACAGGGTCTCCGAACTCAGGCCTGTTTATATCCTTAATTCCTATTGCTGCCGGATCTCCAACATGCACGGGAGCTCCATGAACTGCCGGGAAACGTCCGGTGCAAAGTGCGGCCCTTACCACCTGTGAATGTTTGACAGGCCTCATGCTTACCACCGTTGGTCCGCTTAAGCGACCTGCCGGATGGCACTGCATGTTCGTTATATACATAGGAACGTTGCAACCGCATTCCATGTGCCTGATCGGGATCCCTGCCTCCAGAAGGGCTCCCTCGAACGAGAAGGAACAGCCGATCAGGAATGCGACAAGGTCATCCCTCCAGTACTTCAGGACGTCTGTCGGCTCGTCCTTTAGTACACCGTTTTCCCATACACGGTATCTTGGAATATCCGTCCTTACATCTGATCCCGGAGCTATGAGTTTAGCCTCGCCGTCGCCGGGCTCTGTTACGTCCAGTATCGGACAGGGTTTGGGATTTCTTTGGGCAAAAACCAGAAAATCGTAAGCCCAGTCTTTGGGCAGCACTATCATATTGGCCTGCACATGGCAGTGCGAAAGACCTGATGTCGGGTGAGTCCATTCACCTTTTCTGATGAGTTCTCTCATCTCTTTCGGTGATGCGTGACGATATGGGGCAATGTCAAACGGCAGTGTCATCCCAGTACGACCTCCTTCAAATTTGTAACTTTTACGCCGGCAGCCTGAAGAGCTGAACGGACAGCCTTAGCCATCTCAACTGCCTCCGGCGTATCCCCGTGCATGCATATCGAATGCGGGCGGAAGTTTATTACCGTTCCGTCAACAGCCTCAACTGTTCCTTCAGTAACCATTCTGACGACCCGTTTTGCAGCGGCCTCAACATCATGTATGATCGCCCCGGGTTGTGAACGCGGCACCAGTGAGCCATCGGGCATGTAGCCCCGGTCTGCAAATGCCTCCGCAGCAAACGGGATACCCATTTCTTTAGCTGCTTTTTCAAATTCGGAGTTAGCCAGTCCCATGAGTATCACGTCTTTCCCTGAATCCTTTACTGCCTGTGCTATCGCCTTTGCAAGCTCAGGGTCTTTTGCCGCCTGATTGTACATTGCTCCGTGCGGTTTAACGTGCTGAAGGCATAAGCCGTTTGCCCGGCAGAAAGCGCTCAGTGCTCCTATCTGGTAAAGGCAGTCCGCATATTCCTCTTCGGGAGTACACTTCATGTTCCTGCGGCCAAAGCCTACCAGGTCGGGATATCCTGGATGCGCACCTACTGCAACTCCCTTTTCAGCACAGTTTTTAATGGTTTTTTTCATAACCAGCGGATCGCCGGCATGGAATGCGCATGCAACGTTGGCCGATGTTACGGCATCCATAACTGCTGCGTCGTCACCCATCTTGTATGCGCCAAAGCTCTCTCCTATGTCACTGTTCAGGTCTACTTTATACATTTGCGGTCACTCCTTGTCTCTAAATCTCTTCACAGGTTATTTCGTATCTCTTTCCTTCCACAGTAAGGGTAAAGTGGCCGGAAAGAGACCTTGGAGCTTCAATGTGTGTGCGTGAAACATGTGAAAGACGAAGCTCCTTTGCCCTTCTCACTGCTTCCTTTATCTTCATCTGTTCTGCAACTCCCTCAGAGACATCGGCTCTGCGGAAACGCACCTTAGATCCCGGCATTTTCTGAACAAGCGCCTCCATCGAAAGAGGCGTAAGTACTCCGATCTTTGTGTAGCCGCCTGTAGTCTGACGGTCTGCAAGCATGATTATCGGCATTCCGTGACCGGGGATCTGTACAGCTCCCAGCGGTATCGCATCGGATACTATGTCCGCTCCCTTTTCGGTGTGTTCGATCTTCGCACCTTCCAGACGGCAGCCCATCCTGTCTGATTCAGCTGTGATCGTGTACTCAGATTCGAAAAGGAGCTTTTTGCCCTCTTCGGTGAAGGCATCTTCCTGAAGTCCTGTTATTATTGCAAGCGGAGCATTTGCATCCTGTGCCGGATCGAGATCTTCAGGCAGACAAAAACCATCCAGCCTATTCCATAAAGTCGCAGGTTCTCCGATCTTTATGACGTCTCCGACTTTTAGGGCGCGTCCCTCAACTCCGCCGATCTTTGCGCGGATATACGTTGAACGGCTGTTCATGACGGGCGGGATATCAACACCGCCGGCAAAACAGAGGTTTCCTCTGCAGCCCTTCCCTTTCGGTCCCTTAAAAGTTATCACATCTCCATCGTTAAGTACAACAGCCCGCCATGAGCCGACTGCCTTGCCGTTTACGCTGAACCCGAGGTCAGCTCCTGCAAAGACCGCTGCGCCGGATCCCTTTACCTCAATTTCAGGTCCGAGGAGGGTCACTTCAAGGGCGGCCGCTCCCTCCGGATTACCCAGCATTACATTTCCAAGCCTGAGGGCAGGAAGGTCCATCGCACCTGCGACCGGAACACCGCTTGACTGGTATCCCCAACGTCCCAGGTCCTGCACAGACGTGAGCATTCCCGCTTTTCTGATGATAAGTTCCATAGTTATTTCGCCTCCGTTATGAGGGGCTTGTAGGTCCCCGCAGCCACTTCGGCCTCTATTTTTTTATATTCTTCTTCAGGAACAGGAACAAAGCGCACTTCATAGCCTGCTTCGATCAGAGTGGGGCGGGAAGCTTCAGGCGTGAACAGACGCAGCGGTGTCCGGCCGATAAGCTGCCATCCTCCCGGGCTGTCTATCGGGTATATCCCTGTCTGTTTTCCTGCTATCCCGACACTTCCGCCCTTTATCACAGTACGCGGGTTTGTCAGCCTGGGTGTCGCTATGCTCTCGTCCATGCCGCCAAGATATGCAAA
>LFRM01213094.1_pt1 | contig 11225 bp, 8 predicted proteins | sample 618341 | NCBI WGS metagenome assembly LFRM01 (sample SAMN03654438, study PRJNA283298) | anaerobic digester metagenome | isolation source: pool of bioreactors CSTR01a, CSTR02a, and CSTR03a thermophilic anaerobic... | place: Denmark: Kgs. Lyngby | collected 2014-05-21
AGAGCTATAAGACTGGAAGGCTGCACAATTACTTTTTTGTAAAAGCGATGGATAAGGTTAGACCTGGCGGGGTTGTAGCTTTTATCACCAGTACCGGGACTATGAATGCCGACGATTATCAGGGCAGGGCACTAAGAAAGTACCTTAATGAAAAAGCTGACCTTATTGGGGCTATCAGGCTTCCTGGTGATGCGTTTAAAAAGATAGCAAATACAGAGGTAACTACCGATATTATCTTTTTGCGTAAACGGCATGAGGGAGAAAAGCCGGCAGGAGAGGCCTGGGAGAAAGTTTTTGATACAGGGATGGAAGGCAAGTATGGTCACAAACTAGTTAATAATGAATACTATGCCAACCATCCTGAAATGATGCTGGGCGAAATTGTTGAAGATACTTTGTACCCTGGCAGGATAGGTTTAAAGTTGAATAAAGATAAAGACTTGATGGCAGAATTGAATAAAGCTATCGATAAATTGCCGGAAGCAGTTATTACAAAACCGGTTCACCGTCCTACGCAAGTGTTAACACCCGAAGCGATTGCCGAAGGCATGGATGATATAAAAGAAGGGGCTTATGCAATAAAGGACGATAAAATATATATTAAGAAACATGGCAAGTTGATGCCCATCAAGACGCAAACTGGAGCAAGCGCTGACAAAATCAAAGGATATATTGCCATTAGAGACACCCTTAGAGATTTGTTTAAAGCGCAAATTATTGGCGCCCCCGATAAGGATATTAAAGACCTGCAAAATAAGTTAAACAGGCAATATGATAACTTTGTTAAAAAACATGGGCATATAAGAAGCAAGAACAATAAACTGACATTTGAACTAGACCCAGACTACTACTTGCTGAAGACGCTTGAAGTTAAAGATTCTGCAGGGAAACTGGTAAAAGCAGATATATTTACTAAGCGTACTATTGAACCTGTTAAAAAAATCGAGAAGGCAGATACAGCAGCAGAAGCTTTAATAATATCCTTAAACGAAACCGGCAAAGTTGATCTTAGCAGGATACAAGAGTTAACAGGCAAGAGTGAAAAAGAGGTAATAGCTGACTTAAAAGGGCTGATTTATCAAACCCCACAAGGCCAGTGGCAAACAGCTAGCGAATATTTGTCTGGAAACGTAAGGAAGAAGTTGCAACAGGCACAAGACGCAGCTAAAATAGACCCCAAGTTTAATGAAAACGTAGAAGCATTAAAAAAGGTACAGCCAAGGGACCTTGAACCCCATGAAATAGGCGTAAGGCTAGGGGCCTCATGGATACCCGAAAGTGATATTAAACAATTTATCGTGGAGCTATTAGGCCTTGGCTGGATCAGCTCAAAAGTGCTGCGGGTAACTTATTCGCCTATAAATGGAACCTGGACGGTAATCTATGACAAAGTAGACAGCTATGAAAAGCATGGTCCTAAAGCCACAAAAACATATGGTACTGATATTCCTAGATATTCAGCGTTTAATTTAATCGAAATGGCCCTTAATATGCAAACTCCTGTTATTTCGCCCAGGAAAAATGAAGACGGTTCAGTGAGTCCGTCAGAAAAAGAAAGAGCCTTAAAACTAACGGATTTAGTACAGGAAAAGCAAAACTTAATCAAAGAAAAATTTAGGCAGTGGATATGGAAAGACGCCGAAAGACGAGATAGACTTGTTGCTAAGTATAATTGGGAATACAATGCTATAGTTCCGAGAAAATATGATGGGTCATACTTAACATTTCCAGGTAAGAATGTTGCTTCATTTACATTCAGGAAGCACCAGATAGATGCTATTGCGAGGATCATCCAGGGGGGCAACACGCTTTTAGCTCATGTGGTAGGTTCGGGCAAAACAGCGGTTATGATTACCTCTGGCATGGAGCTTAAAAGGTTAGGTTTAGTAAAGAAAAATCTTTATGCTGTATTGGGGTCTACTGTAGAGCAATGGGCAGAAAGTTTTCACGAATTATACCCTGCCGCCAAAGTGCTGGTAGCAACTAAAAAAGACTTTGAAGCAGCTAACAGGAAAGAATTTATTGCTAAGGTTGCAACGGGTGATTGGGATGCCGTTGTGATGAGCCATGAACAATTTGAGAGGATACCTGTATCTAAAGAAACTAGAGAAGCTCATATCAGAGAACAAATAGAGATGGCTGAACAATCTTTATTAGAAGCGCATGAGCAAGCCAGGCAAAAAGGCACCAAGAAAAAGGATGCTTCGGTAAAGGACCTAGAAAAAACGCTAGCAATCTTGAAAAATAAGTTAAAGAAAACCCTGTCAGAGAAACCAAAAGACGATGTTGTGACATTTGAGGAATTAGGTGTAGACCAGATATTTGTTGACGAGGCACATAAATTCAAAAACCTCTATCTCTACACTAAACTAAGCAGGGTACCGGGGATTAATACGCGAGATGCAGGCAGATCGGCAGATATGTATATGAAAACCCAGTACCTTAATAAGCTAAATGGCGGCCAGAGAGGGGTTGTATTTGCGACCGGTACGCCTGTGTCTAATAGCATGACCGAGCTTTACACTATGCAAAGGTATTTGCAGCCAGAAACTCTTAAAAGTCTACAGCTCATGTCATTTGATGCCTGGGCTTCTATGTTTGGCGAAATAGTTACAGATACGGAGCTTGATATAACTGGTAGAGGGTACAGGCAAAAAGAAAGGTTTAGAAGGTTTATCAATATTCCTGAAATGACAGCTATCTTCAGGGAAGTAGCAGATATTAAAATGATTGAGCATTTGCCGGAGATACAGTCAGCCAGGCCGGCAATAAAAACAGGGAAGCCTATACCGGTAACGGTCGAAGCCAGCCCGGAACTTAAAAGTTATATCGACAGCCTTCTGGAAAGAATGGTGGCAATACAAAAAAGGCTGGTAGAACCTCATGAGGACAACGCTTTAAAAGTTACTTATGAGGGCAGAATGGCTGCGGTAGATTTAAGATTGGTAGGGATAGATGTTGATTACCCATATTCTAAAATTAATACTGCTGTAGAAAAAATTTACGAAATATGGGAAAGGACCAAAAAAGACAGGTTAACGCAAATAGTTTTTAGTGACATTGGTGTTCCTAGCGATAAAAAACAAACCGATGGAAGGCCGAAGGTTAAGTTTGATATTTATAATGATATTAAGAAAAAGCTGGTTAAGAAAGGTGTACCTGCCGAGGAAATAGTTTTTATACACGATATTAAACCCAAAGACAGGCTAGAAACTTTTGAAAAAATGAACCGGGGCGATATTAGGATTATGCTCGGTTCAACAGAAAAACTAGGCACTGGAGTAAATATACAAAAAAAATTAATAGCTATACACGAACTAGATGCTCCCTGGAAGCCTTCTGATGTTGAACAACGCGCTGGCAGAATACTAAGGCCGGGTAATACCAACAAAGAGGTAGAGATATATCGTTACGTTACTAAAGGTTCGTTCGATGCTTATATATGGCAATTAGTGGAGAACAAGTCTAACTTTATATCTCAAGCTATGAAAGGCGACACTACGATAAGAGAAACAGAGGACATTTCCGACGTTACTCTTAGTGCTTCGGAAATGAAGGCTGCAGCAACAGATAATCCGTTAATAGCCAAAAAAATAAAGGTAGACAACGAAATAAGGCGGTTGCGTAGCCTCTATAGTTCCTACGAACAGGAGAAATGGAAAGCAGAGCAGGACTTAGCAACTATAGGTGCTGAAAAGAGTAGCCTTAAACAACAAATAGCTGGCCTAGAGGAAGATATAAAAGTAGCGCAAGATACTAGCGGCGATAAGTTCTCTATGGTAGTAAACGGGATGGTGTTTACCAAGAGAACGGACGCGGGGCTGGCAATAATTAGGTTTACTGAAAAAAATGATATAAAACTTCGCAAGGGGCCAATGAAACTGGGTACGCTTGCGGGTTTTGAAGTCAGCCTCGAAAAGGTGCCCGTAGAGCTTACGACACTTGACGGTAGAAAGAAAAGGTATTTTAGTTATCAATTCTACTTAAAAGCTCAATCGGGCAATGATTATGTTGTTTCGATATATGAAACAGAATTGAACGAAGCCGGAATCATACAAAGGCTGGAAAACCTGGTTAAAGGGTTGTCTAAAGAATTACAACGCGCTAATGATAAGTTGCAAAATACCATAAAAAAAGAGGCAGAACTCAATAAAATAATCAAAGAACCCTGGGCGCACCAGGAACGCTTCGAGGAATTGCTTAAAACACAACAGGAACTACAAAGACAACTCACTGAAACACCTGTAGAAGCAACTCCTGAATTAGCCGAGGAAACGACAACATCTAAAGCTAGTACACAGCAAGAAAGAGTAAGCCCCAAACATCCCATACTGGGCGACCTTGGGGCCTCTTCTTTGGAGGGTAAAAAAGGTAAGCCAAAAGATACCATCAGCGAAGTCGAGAAAGAATTAGGCGGGGAAGTCGATGAAGTTGTTGGCGATGTGGGTTTACCTGTGGGGCAATCGGTTAGAATTATTGGCAATATAGGCAGTATTATCGGCAAAAAACGAAAAAGCAAGGCAAGCCCTCATGCTTTCAGCGACAGCGGCATAGAGGAACGCTATCAAGCAAGCCACGGAGTGCAGCAGGAAAACTTCTGGAGCAAGCTCCGCGAGTTTTCTATCTCCCTATATAACAAACTCCACCGGGAATACGAGCATTTACCCCGTACCGCCGAGTTTGCCCAATTACGGTTTGACTTAAACGTATTAGCCAAACAGAAGCCAATAGCCGGAGATAGGACGCTCAGGTTGCAGCAAGGTATTACTCTTGAACTTAGAAACGATCCCGATGCATTTGATCTGTTTGAACGCAAGGTAATACTGGACGACCTGGCCGAAGAAGCCAAGCTGGGGCATGAATTACCCTTTGGCTTTACCGAGGAGACGCTAAGAAATGAAAAACAGTTAATTGACGCTGAGGTTGATAAAAACCCCAAAGTTAAGGCCGCTATTGCTAAACGCAATAAAGTATGGAAAGCTATCAAGAACGATTATATTAAAGCAATGAAGGCCATTGGCTTTAATGTCGAAGACAGGCTGCAAAAAGTCAATTACTACCGCCACCAGATTTTAGAATATGCTAACGTCAAAGGTCCGTCTGGTACTGGCAAGAAGCTAAAAACGCCTACGGGCAGGGGCTTCCTAAAAACACGCGAAGGCAGCGCTCTTGATATTAACACTAACTACCTAGAAGCCGAATATGAAGTCATGGCGCAAATGCTCTATGATATTCAAGTTGCTAAAACTATCAAAGCAGTTGATATGAACTATAATATCCACGATCAGCTAAAACGCCAGGCCAAAGCACAAAATGACAGCAATATCATGCCCCACTTTGCTGCTATTGCCGCCCAGTGGAATGCCGATGCCGGGCCGCAAGCAAAAAAGAAGTATACCGCTGCAGATGCTTACCGGAAGATATTAAATGCCCCTATAGCCATTGCGTTTGACAAACTTAGCAAGATGGCGGCCAACGGTCAGTTGCCTGATGCCAACGGGAAGTATGCTGAGTTAATTACAGAAATGGCCGAAGTTAGTATCGCTAATAAACCGGAATCAATAACTTTGTCCGACGAATCAATGAACGAAATTTTTCGCTATGCAGCTTATCTATTGAAAGAACATAGTGGTACTGAGCCGGCCAAAGCAGCAGGCGCTCTATTCAAAGCTATCAACGCTAAAGAGGACTACATCAGGCAGGTTTTGGGCAAAAAATATGTTACCTGGGAAAATATTATTCCCGAAGGCTATACCTTTTGGCAACCGCGAGAGGGTAATGTATTTTTTATGGCTAATACCATTCCGGAACAAGTGGCAGAACAACTTATGATGGGGCTGGCTACTCAAATTGGCATAAAGGCCGAAGACCTGTCAAGAATGGTAGTTATGGGCGGCAAGCGCACCCAGTATGTAGTGAAAAATGAAGTTGCCCTTACTTTGAACAATCTGGTAAAAGAAAGGCCCCAAGACCCGGTAGCAAGGATATTTGAAAAGGTTCTGACCGGCTGGAAGCAATACCAGCTAATCAGTCCTAAAAGGATAGTCAAATACAATTTCCGCAACATATCTGGTGATGCTGAAGGTGCTTTCGTAGGCAACCCCTCGACATTTAAAAAAGTGCCGCAGGCTATTACTGAACTCTACCGGGTAATCTATCACGACGCCGCTATGACGCCGCTGATGAAAGCATGGTTTGAGCGGGGGGGGATGCAGTCCACCTTGCAGGTCCTGGAAATGGGCGATATTAACCGCTTGCGTATGTTCCAGGATATGGTCAAAGCCGAGGGAACCGCCAAAGAATTGCCCCTTAAAGCCTGGCAAAAATACTGGAAGTCAGCACGTATGGCCACTGACTTCCGGGAAGCTATTTTGCGGTATGCTGCTTTCCTCGACTATGTGGAGCAGATGCAAAAAAATAAGGGCGTGCCCTATAACTTCGGCGCTTCTATCCGGGAAGAAGTAATGGCGCTCAAAGATATTTATGATAGGGCCTTTAAGCTATCCAATGACCTCCTGGGAGCTTATGACGAAGTATCTGTTGCCGGGACATGGGGAGCAAGATATTTCCTACCGTTCTGGCGCTGGAAGGAAATTAACTTTAAGCGCTATATCCGGCTGATGAAAAATGCCACTTATGACAAAAAGCTGGCTGAAGCAACTGGGCGCAAGCTACTGGTTACCGTAGCCCGAACACCGTTTATTGCCATCAAAGTAGGCATGTTTGCCTTAAAAGCTGCTGCTTTTTGGGCAATGTTGCAGGCGTATAACATGACCAGGTTCCCGGAGGAAGAAAAGGAACTTAGCGAAGATGTCCGTAACAAGCCGCATATCATTTTTGGCCGGGATAAAGATGGCAAGGTACTTTACTTCTCGCAACTAGGCGCTATTGGCGACTTTTTAGAATGGTTCGGCTTGGAAGCCCCGCAGCAGATGGTTGTTGACTGGTTAAATGGGCGCAAGTCTATCCAGGATGTTGCCCTTAATATGGCTAAAGCACCGGTAAATATTGTTGCCCAAGCACTAGGGCCGCATTATAAACTGCCGGCGGAAATGGCCTTTGGCAAAAAAACTTTCCCCAACGTGTTTAAGCCTGGCACCATCAGGGATAGGGGGCTGTACTTAGCCCAAAGCCTGGGCCTAGGTGATGAGTATAAGAAAATTGCCGGGCTGCCATCCCGTAACTACATGGACACCTTGAAAAACATCTTTGTATATGCCAGCGATCCAGGCGAAGGCGCTTACTATGATATTCTGGATGAGAAAAGAGCTTTCCAGAAGAAAATAGGCAAGTACAACGAATACACTGGTTCGTTTAGCCCGCGCAGCCAAGCTCTATATAATATCCGGATGGCTATTCGCTACCAGGATAAAAAAGCGCTGGAGAAGTATCTCATTGAATACGTCAACCTTGGCGGCACAAAACAGGGCCTGGAAACATCGCTCAGGAACATGAACCCCTTGCATGGGCTGAATAAAGCCGAACAAAAGGCGTTTGTGAAAATCTGGTTGGACGATGAAGGGCGAGAAAAGTTGCTGTTGGCGCTTGCTTTCTATGAAAATGTGTTGCTAGGGAAAAGAAGGGAACCGGAAACAACAGAACAGTAGGCACTAAAAAGGCAGGGAGTTCATTTTCTCCCTGCCTTAGTTTAATACTTGTTTGTGTCATAGTCTGTATCCACATGTGTATAGGTTGCACTATATCTACCCGCTGCTTGTCAGCATCCCAGTCTACTTGCACATCCATTGCTTCACCGATCATACGCAAAGGTACCATTAGCCTGCCATCAATAATTGCTGGCGGCACGTCACTTTGTATTTGTTTGCCATTGTAAAACACGCTAATAACCTGGGTATCGGCTAAAACGGGTGTGGTAAACGACAGTATCAAGCCTACAAGCAACCCGCATAGAAACCGTTTCATTACCAATCAACTCCTTTTTTCTCAAACTATTCTAGCGAAATAAAATAATTCCTGCCTAATGTTGCCAAAACGACAATTTATTAGAACCCGAAAGGGGGATGGGGCAAATGTCCATAGAGCAAGTAGCTGTATTAAATGAAAAACTAGACAACCTTGAGGAGCGCTTTGAAAAGCACGAAAAGAATCAGAATAACAGCCTGGAAAAGATTGACAAAAGATTGGATCGCATAGAAGAAAAATTAAACTCCCGTCCAAGCTGGACTACTGCTTCGATCATAACTATCCTCACCAGTCTTACAGTAGGGCTGGCTACATACATCATTACTCTTCAAAGATGAAGGAGATGAAATAAATGCCTGAAAGAATATATCTGCTTAGACGGGCTATTGAGGACAGCCCGCAGCAGGTAGGCAAATACAAACTTGCCGCTTTGCCTTCGCCCTGGGACCCGAGGGACTACCAATATGCCAGTCTAGTAAAAGCCGCCGGACCGATACAACTACCACGCAAGACCAATTATCGAGCCAACTTGCCGCCTGTCTTTGATCAAAGCAAGTATGCAAGTCTAGGAACCTGTGTTGCCGCTGCTGAAGCCTGGGGGCCGAAAGCCATGCAAGAGCTGTCTCAGGGGGATTATCCGGCGGAGGGGTTATCGGTGGCCTACCTCTATCGCTTGTGTAAGGCGCTGGACGGTATTCCCGGAACGCCTGGAACATACCCCCGGATAGTCAAAAAGGTTCTTCAGCAGTATGGTGTGGTGCCGGAAGTATCATTGCGCTACTCTACGCTGCAGGATGACAAAAACCTGACTCCTCCGCCTGACGAATTGCACGAAGCGGCTAAACAGTACAAAATCGAAACATACGCCCAAATTGTTTCTCCAACCGACCAGGATTACAACGCCCGGATAAATATTCTGCGGGAAGCTATCGCCAGAGAAGGCCCGATTTTAGCAGCGTTATTGGTCTGTGAATCTTTTATGGATGTGAAACCTCCTCACTACATCATTCCTTACCCGGGAGGGTATCTACTAGGCGGACATGCTGTCTGCTTGTGTGACTACGACGACGACCGTCAGGCTTTCTTACTTCGGAATACCTGGGGTGAAGATTGGGGCGATAAGGGTTATGCCTGGCTGCCCTACGATTGGGTGACTAAATACACCGATCCTACCGGTTATGGTCACAGGTTGCCCTTCTTCCAGGAGGCGTGGACTTCCGTTGATATAGTTGTACCCAAACGCGCCAAAAGCATTAAGTTCAAACCTGGTAGAAAAACCGCACTCGTTGACGGGGTAGAAATACTGCTAGATCAGGAACCGGTAATTATCCCGGAGACTGGCAGAATGATGGTCCCCGTCCGGTCTTTCGGTAACAATGCCGGCTATTTAGTCCAGTACGATGAAAAGACTGGTGAAGCTGAGTATATCACCCCTAACTAAAGGAGGAGAGGGTGGTGACTGCGACAAAATCTTCTAACGCCATAGCAAATATAGCTAGAAGGGAACCGGAAGATATTAAGTATATTGTGATTCATCACAGCGCTACAAGGAACGGTAATGTGTCTTCTTTTCGGGATTACCATATGAATAAGCTAGGTTTTGCTGATGTAGGATATCACTTTGTTATTTGCAATGGCCAGGGCGGTCAAGACGGAGAAATTCAGGAAGGGCGCAACATTCTCTTTGCCGGCGCCCATGCGCCGGGGAGAAATAATGATAGTGTGGGAATTTGCCTGGTAGGTGACTTTACACAAGGAAAACCTACCACCGCGCAGATGCTGGCGCTGTACGGACTACTCAAGGAGATTATGCAGCGCTATCGCATTGCCCCGGAAAGAGTGCTGGCGCATCGTGAGGTTAATCAGACTGACTGCCCTGGGAGTTTAGATGTCGCTGCCATTCGGACAGCGTTGAGTCGGCCGCCGGCACCGAAAATCCGCATCGGCAATACAGAGCTGGAAGGCATTATGGTGGACGATAAGGTGTATGCGCCAGTGCGGGCGTTAATTGATGCTCTCAATTATCAGGTAGGTTGGGATGGGGAAACCCGAACAGTAAATATTATATCGGGAGGTAAACAATAATGGACTTTTACAAACTGCTCATCGTGGCCGCTGTATTGGAGGCCCTTTGGGAGACTTGTAAGATGTTCTGGCAGCAGGGGAAAGTATCAGCCGACCGCATTGGCGCCGTTGTGCTCGGCGTTTTTTTATGCGTAGCGGCGGGAGTAGATTTTTTTGGTATGGTCGGCGTACCCCTGGCCGTTCCTTATGCTGGCATGGTGCTGTCCGGCCTGCTAATCAGCCGTGGGGCAAACTTTCTGCATGACTTTTTAGGAGCGATAGAAGGGTTGAGGAAAAATGCTAGTTAGAATGATCAACGGCAAGGATTTATACTTCCCTGGCGAGATAGTAGACATAAGCGAAGAATATGCGCAAAAGTGGATCGCTGCAGGGGTTGCTCAGCCCGCTACTTGCCCGGAGTGCGGGGCACAGTTGCAGGACGCCGGGTGCGCGGTGTATTGCGACCAATGTGGGTTACGAAGGTGGAAGGAATGAAAGAAGCCTCCGGGCTGCGGATTTGCCGTGGCCTGGGAGCTTTTTTTATTTTGGTTGCTACCCCTTGATATGTCGCGCCATGTCATGGTATACTATACTCAGGTAATATTTTTTTAGGAGGAATAGTCCATGGAAAATAAGCTAAAAGATGCATATATCCAGGTGAAGATAGACCGGCAGACAAAGGAGGAGTTCTACAAGAAATGTGAGGAACAGGCTATCAATCCTTCAGCCTGGCTGCGAAAAAAAATTTATGAATTTCTTGAAAAAGATTAAAAAAGATATTGACAAGGCATGATATTCCATGATATAATTTAGAAAACAACAGGGTAGTAGTCTGTATCTATTGTGACGGAACATTTAAAAACCCGTACTTCAGAAAGGAGGGACGAGGATGCTCAAACTCAAGAAGCTGAAAATGCCGATGCCGGTAACAATTAATGACTGCTTGTTACTTTGGCAGATGGGCTACAGAGTTGAAATCAATGACGGCCGGGTAACAGCAGTTGTAAAAGAAAGCAAAAAGAAAAGGGCTTGAAAGCCGCAATAACACCAACTTAATTGTATTACTAATGCAATGGGGTGTCAAGGAGGATTGGCGTATGAATCTAGATAGATTTTCACAAGGACTTCCTGATCCGCAGAATGCTGAGGTAATGGCATACTGTGCCGGTTGCTGTACAGAAATATATCCTGGTGAAGATGTGTATCGTGTCAATGGAGATATTCTCCATGCGGACTGG
>LFRM01223822.1_pt3 | contig 11225 bp, 9 predicted proteins | sample 618341 | NCBI WGS metagenome assembly LFRM01 (sample SAMN03654438, study PRJNA283298) | anaerobic digester metagenome | isolation source: pool of bioreactors CSTR01a, CSTR02a, and CSTR03a thermophilic anaerobic... | place: Denmark: Kgs. Lyngby | collected 2014-05-21
GCTTGGGCTGGGAGCAGTGTTAGGCTCGGGGCTTGTGGGGGTTGTGGCGGCGGTGATTTTGCCGGAGTTGAGCGCCCCCATCTATTGCGGTTCGTTTTGCGGCATGGCTTCGACAGAAGTCCTGCCGGGTATAGGGCATTTGATACTGAGTTCAGCCATAGCCGGAATAGTATTTGTGCTGGCTAAGGAAACCATGAACGGTTTCGGGGGAAAACTTGGTGCCACAGCAGCAACAGGCTGCACCATAGCAGCCTTGCTGACTGGCAACAAGATGCTTGAACCGCCGGTGCCAGACTGGAACACCGGCAGATACATCGTATTGGTGACTGTGGTTTCTGCAGTGGCGGCGTATTTGATAGGCAACAGGCTCAACCATGGAGGCGTAATGGGCAGCGGACTCATCAGCGTTGTAGGAGGGCTGATCCTGCCTGCTCTGTTCCCCGATATCGGAGGTTCTTTGGCGGCCGCATGTGCATGCGGCTCATATGCAGGTATGTCTAGCCGTGGCCGGATCCCCAACGAAGGGTATGTGGCAGTTGCCGGGGCGATTGCTGGGCTTATACTCATCTGGGGTTGCTCCTGCATCGGCGGAATCGGCGGCAGGCTCGGCACTACCGGCCTAGGCGGGGTAATGGCCACTTGGAGCGGGCTCCAGGTGTCCAGGAAGCTCTTGGCCCAACAGTCTGAAAATCAGACCGGCACTTGAAAAAACGGCAAGTCCCTGGAAAACCTGCCTGATTTTCCTACAGGTTCAGACGGAAGCTGTATACATAACACAAGCTGGTCCCCTCAGGTTCTCCCCTCAGGTCCCCTCCCCTCAGCCTATTCCTCACCTTATTCCCTGCACAGACAAGTACTCAGATATTTCAAACCGCCGTCGGCGATTAAGGTAACTACTGTATGGCCTGGCCCAAGCTCACGGGCTATCTTCAAGGCCCCAAATACGTTGGTTCCGCTGGATATGCCGCAAAAGATACCTTCGTCCCTGGCGAGGCGGCGAGCGCATCCGATGGCCTCATCGTCGGTAACCAAGATCGATCGGTCAATCACAGAAGCATCTAGTATCCCCGGAAACAGCCCATCGCCGATTCCCTCTTGAACATGCACTCCCTGGCAGGTGTCATGAAACAGTGAGCCGTGATAAGGTTCCACCGCCACCACCTTTATGCCGGGCACCGCCTTCTTGAGTTCCCTTCCAATGCCGGTAATGGTACCGCCTGTACCGATCCCCGAGACAAAGGCATCTAAGTTTTCCCCTGTCTGCCGGAGGATCTCCCGCGCAGTGGTCTCGGCATGGGCTTGGGAGTTGGCTTTATTGTCGAATTGCCTTGCAAGGAACGCATTGGGGTTTGAAGCTGCAAACTCTTCAGCCATTCTTCTAGCAGTTTCGAAGGTCTCTTTCATATCTTTGCCTGCAGGAGTCAACACCACTTCAGCGCCATAAGCCTTGAGTACCTTCTGGCGTTCGATGCTCATGGTCTCAGGCATAAACACTACGACCTTGTGCCCCCTCACCGCCCCTATCATGGCTAAGGAGATGCCCTGGTTGCCGCTGCTGGCTTCCACAATCACCGAGCCGGGCCCTAGCAACCCTTTCTGCTCAGCGTCACGGATTATGCCCCAGGCAGCACGGTCCTTTACGCTTCCGCTGGGGTTAAGGTATTCAAGTTTGACCAACACTTCGGCACTTTGAGCCCCGGGCAGACGGTTCAGCCTGACTATCGGAGTATTCCCAATGGCATCAAGCACGCTGTCGAGAACTTTCATTTGTTCAAGACCTCCATAATTCAACACCTCTCCATACGTTCCGGATAACTATTTTATGGAACAACAACCTGGCCGTCACATGGCCATCACCAGGCTTGGTTCACGAGACCATATTGAAAAAACCTCCCTTTACATAGGGAGATTTGCTACTCACCTACTGTTGCCTGCCGTGCCCCGCTATGTAGGTGGACGATGACGGCGGCAACCGCTCTAGCCTGTCACCACCTTCCGCAACTCATTACCGATCGCCGGAATAAGGCCAAATCCCAGCACCATAAGCCAATCACGTAGGGAAAGGCCTACAGTGGAAAACACCCGGTTCAAACCAGGAATCTGCACGACGGCTATTATGAGCAAGAACGAAACCGACGTACCAAGGGTCATGGCAGAGTTACTGAATACGCCGATCTTGCTCAGAGTCTGGGTCTCCGATCTTGCAGTGTAAGCCCTGAGCACTTCAGCAGAGGCCAAGGTGGCAAATGCCAAGGTGCGGGCATATGCAGCGTCCCCAGAAGCGCTGAGCCCATACACAAATATGCCTAAAGTCGAGAGGGCAATAAGTAGTGCTTGCACAATCACAGTGACCCATCTCTTCCGGGTAAGCAAAGGCTCATCCGGCGGCCTCGGGGGCCGTCTCATGGCATCAGGTTCACCAGGTTCAAATCCAAGAGCCAGTGCCGGAAAGCTGTCGGTGACGAGGTTAAGCCACAGGATGTGCACCGGCCTTAGGATCACAGGCAGACGCATAAGCATTGCAGCGGTGATGGTAACCAGTTCACCTACGTTACATGAAAGCAGATACACCACAAACTTGGCGATGTTGGAGTAGATGGTGCGCCCTTCTTCAATCGCTTCCACAATTGTGGCAAAGTTGTCATCGGCCAGCACCATGTCAGACGCTTCTTTAGCCACTTCCGTGCCTACACGCCCCATGGCCACTCCAATATCGGCCCGCTTTAGCGCCGGGGCATCGTTTACCCCATCGCCGGTCATGGCCACTATTTCGCCTCGCCTGCGGAATGCCCCCACGATGGCTACCTTATGCTCGGGAGCCACCCGGCCGTAAACCCCGACTTCATCCAGGACTCTGTCAAGGTCGTCCGGGGAGATCTTGGAAATCTCTGAGCCTGACATGGCTTTTGTGTTTTCATCGGCTATGCCGACCATCCTTGCGATAGACAAGGCTGTGACGGGGTTGTCGCCGGTTATGAGCACAGGCCTGACTCCCGCTTGCTTGGCTTTGGCCACGGCTTCCGCAGCCTCTGGCCTTGGAGGATCTATCATCCCCAAAAGGCCGGTAAGGGTGAGGCCGGACTCCAGTTCCTGCTTATCCTGAACCAAGCGGTCGATAAGCTTACAAGCCACTGCTATAACCCTGATGCCGCGGGCAGCCAGGAAAGCATCTGCAGACCTAAAACGCGCCATGACTTGGTCCGTAGCAGCCAGCCTGGTATTTTCCAAGCCCGCCACCAGGGATGCAATTGTCTGTGCATCCACGGTCCTACCCCGGAGATACGGCTCCGCCCCTCCCTCGTCCACTAGGGCAAAGCCGCACCGGGGGATCACGACCTCAGGTGCTCCCTTTACCCACACCAGATACCGTCCGTCGGGCATCTCATGTAGGGTGGTCATCCGCTTTCTGCTTGAATCAAAAGGAACCTCAAATACCCTTGGGAGGCCGTTGTCCAGGACCGCTTTGTGTATACCGGCTCTCTCTGCAGCTTCCACCAGGGCTACCTCGGTAGGATCCCCTGTGAAACCCTGGTCCCCTTCATCACCTGAGGTCATGGCATCGTTGGCCATAGCTGCACCGGCCAAGGAAATCGTGAGTTGTACCACATCCGAATCCCACTGGCTCACCGCGATGCCATCTAGACCGGGACCATCAGTATCGCCGAGGGCAACATCGGCGGTGGCCATAAGCCGGTTACCGGCAAAAGCAGCCACAACCACCATGTTGTTCTGGGTTATGGTCCCAGTCTTATCAGTACATATCACCGTGGTTGAGCCGAGGGTCTCCACTGCAGGAAGCCGCCTGATGATGGCATTCTGCGCCGCCATGCGCTCTACCCCCATGGCCAGCACTACTGTAACCACAGCAGGCAGCCCTTCGGGGATGGCGGCAACCGCCAAGCTCACGGCGACCATAAACATCTCCATGGGAGGCTCATTCCTGAGAACCCCCAACAAGAAGATTCCTGCACATATTAGAAGCACCGCTATCCCAAGGGTCTTACCCAGTCGCTCAAGGTTCCTCTGGAGGGGGGTCTTCTCCCGGGCGATGCTGTGGATCGCCCCGGCGATCTTGCCGATTTCGGTATTCATCCCCGTGCAGACGACAACGCCCCGCCCGCGTCCCGCAGTGACCACAGTGCCTGAATATGCCATATTCACCCTCTCAGCCAACACAGCGTCGAGAGGGAGCACCGCGTCTGCATCCTTGTTCACGGGAACCGATTCTCCGGTGAGGGAGGATTCATTGCACGACAGGCTGTGGGTTTCAACAAGCCTGATGTCGGCGGGCACCTTATCCCCGGCTTCCAGCACCACCAGGTCGCCGGGAACGATATCCTTGGCCTCTATCACAGCCAGAGTGCCTTCTCTTATCACTTTGGCCATAGGTGCTGAAAGCTTCTCCAAAGACTTGAGGGCTTCTTCGGCCTTGCCCTCTTGTATCATGCTGACGATGGCGTTTAGCACCACTATCGTGGCTATCACGGTTGCGTCCACCATCTCTCCCAAGAAGGCAGATATGGCTGCTGCACCGATCAGTATGAGCACCAGGAAATCGGCAAACTGGGCAAAAAACCTTCTCAAAGGGCCAGGCCTTGGAGCTTCTTTGAGAGCGTTGGGGCCGTATTGTGCCTGCCTGGCCTCGACTTCAGACATTGAAAGGCCCTGCTGCACTGAAACACCTAACCGCAACACCACATCTTTCCATGACTGTGCGTGGCTTGCTTCCCGTAGCGGTTCTGACAATGGTTGTCTGTCACCGGAATCCTTCATCAAACCGGTCTCCTTGCCGTAACGGATTAGTCCTGATTTAGAATAGTATACATCTCTTTGGGAGACTAAACCAGCAAGCCACACTATGGCCAGGTTACTCACCTGGCTTACATAGAACCCCGTAATATTTCACACCATAATCCCGAGGTGGGTGCGGTGGAAAACACACAAACAACTGCAAGAAGGACCATTGCCTTTGTCATCCTTGCTTTAGCCGTTATTTCTGTAGCTTACTTGGCCAGCCCCGGTTTTAGGGCTGGGCGGCAGGGGACGCCTCCGGATCTGGCAGGAGGGCTTGAACGGGACAACAGGATGCTAGGCGAAGCCGACCTGGAACGGCTGTTTCCCGACATAGTGCTCAGAGCAGCCAAAGGAAACGAGAAGATAATCGCACTGACCTTTGACGACGGTCCTGATGATGTATACACCCCTGCCGTGCTCGATGTACTGAAAGAAAAGCAGGTCCGGGCTACCTTTTTTCTGATCGGCAACCGCGTGGAACAGTACCCGGAAGTCACAAGGAGAATTATCGAGGAAGGGCACCTAATAGGCAATCATACTTTTACCCATCCTAATACAGGCAAACCGCTTGGAGAGCAACTCAGGAACGAGCTTGAACGGACAGAAAAAGCCCTTGCAGCATTTGGCGTGAGCCCATCGTACCTGTTCCGGCCTCCCTACGGCGCGCTCACGGCGCCGGCAGCCGTCGAAGTAGCCAACATGGGTTACCGCCTGGCTTTATGGTCCATCGACTCACTGGATTGGCGGGGGCTCTCAAAGGAAGAAGTGCTCAACAACGTGATACCCCACATCGCTCCAGGACGGGTGATCCTCCAGCACAGTGCAGGAGGCCCCGGAGAAGATCTATCAGGTTCAGTCCAGGCTTTGCCCGAGATAATCGACTACCTCCGGCAGCAAGGATATACCTTTGTCACCATGGACCAGATGTTTCCCCTTCCGGTCCAGGCAGAAGCCGCAAATTGCCCATGACCGCAGATTGTCCGTGTTCCTGGTAACCTTCACCGGTTCACCGATGTCCCCCAAGGTAAAGACCATGGCAGGAGAATCAACCTCCCACAAAGGAAATACACACTCCAAAATCGAAAATACCCAGTACCCGACAGCCTCAGCTTCAGCCAGCTGTCGGGATACCGGTCATGCCGGGCTAATCCAACCGAAGGAGTGATCAAATGTCTTCCGACAAAGCAAAGGTCCTGTATCTACCCGAACTTACCTGGCCTGAAGTCAAAGAGGCCCTGCCTGATATCAAAGTAGCTATCATTCCGGTGGGCTCCACCGAGCAGCACGGGCCCCACGGTACATTCCAGACCGACTTCGCTGCAGCCAGGGAGTTTTCGTTACTGCTAGGTCAAGCGCTCTACCCCAATGCCCTGGTCACCACACCTGTGCCGGTAGGCATATCCGAACACCACATCCGTTTCCCGGGTACGTTGTCACTCAGGGCTTCCACTTTTGTTGACGTCCTCTTGGACATCGCCGTGTCTCTTAAGAAGCACGGGATCAAGCGGTTTTTCTTCGTAAACGGCCACGGCGGCAACGAGCCTGGGCTTACCATAGTCACTAACCGGATCAAGCATGAAATGGGATGCCCGGCGGCTTGGAGTACCCTTCCTTGGAATCTAATAGGGGACCTGTCCAAAGAGATCGTCCAGTCACCTATGACCGGGCATTCATGCGAACGGGAAATCAGCATTATGCTGCATCTCTGGCCTGAAGGCGTAAGAAAAGAAGCGCTCACCCCCGGCAAGATCCGCAAAGAAGCCCTGGAATCAGCCGGCAGAAAACTGGCAGTAAGCGAAGCCCGGTTCTTTGATGAAGTGACCGAAAACGGCGCTTTGGGTGATGCAACCAAGGCCAGCGCAGAGTGGGGCAAGAAAGCGGTGGAAACTGCCTTGGAGCGCATATTGCCATATATGAAGGAGTTCATGGAACGTCCCATCCCAAGCTAAGTTGCAAGCACGTTTGAGCTATGTACCAGTTAAGGTATGTTTATGCCGATTGTATCACTGCGGCCATATCCCTGTATCCAGAAGGCATCGCCTGTGAATTTACAGGCATGCCTTATCTGTGTTGGAGGAATTGCCATGTGTCGCCAGGGGTTGTTCAGCGGTTGCCCGACAAACCGGTCAGAGATTAAGGGGCTATGACCATGCAAGCAGGTTTCATCGCGTTTTTCGGCACAAAGGATCTTGAGGCTACCCATGGATTCTATAGCAACTTGCTGGGTTTGCCGCTTGTTATAGATCAGGGGACATGCAGGATTTACAGGGCACCCGGAGGAGGCTTTATCGGTTTCTGCGAACATCTGGAGGTATGCCAGGCCGGCCGGGCGCCTATCATCACCTTGGTCACGGATGATGTGGACGGAGTTTATGAAACACTGATACAAGCAGGCACAAAGGTCTCATCCGAACCCAAATTCAACGAAAACTACGGCATATACCACTTCTTCGCCCAAGACCCCCAAGGTTATACAGTAGAAATCCAGCGCTTTGAAAGGCCGGAGGACGCCAGGCACTTTGAGGGTTGATACGGGATCTCAACCCACGTCCCAACGGTTCAAGCTGTTATGCCGCCATGACAATCGCGGGCTGCTAGTCTTTTAGTAGCCTAGCTCTTTGTCCACCTGGTTTATCAAAGGCAGCCCCTGCTGGAAACGAACCAAGTTCTGCACGAAGATGGCGAATGTCTTCTTGGCGTGTTCCTCATCAAACCCTGCAGAGTGAGGGGTGATGATCACGTTTGGCATCTCCCACAGAGGGCTGTCTTCAGGCAAAGGTTCCTGCTCGAACACGTCAAGCCCTACGCCCTTGATGAGCCCTTGAGACAAAGCGGTAATAAGGTCCGCTTCTTTGACCACCGCACCCCGGCCCACGTTGATGAAAAATGCAGTGGGCTTCATCAGGGAAAACTCCCTCAGCGTAATCAGGTGACGCGTTTCTCTGGTCAAAGGTAGTGAGCACACCACAAAGTCAGATTCTGTGAGTACCTGGTCAAGGCCTGACGGAGGGAGCACCAAGTCCACAGACTCGGTGGGTTGAGGATTGCGCCTGATCCCAATTACTCTCATGCCGAAAGCCTTGCACCTGCGGGCAACTTCAATTCCGATAGCGCCCAGGCCCAAAAGCCCTGCGGTCTTGCCTGGAAGGTTCACTATTGACTGAGCGTGGGGATCCCATTTCTTTTGGCGCCGGTGCTCCCAGGCATCATGGAAGCCCCTGCTCAATGCCAATAGCATGGCCATGGCATGGTCGGCAACCGTAGTCCCGTGTACCCCTCTGCTGTTGACCAGGATAATATTAGACTGCTGGAACTCGGGGATCATGTATCTGTCCACCCCGGTGGAACCCACGTGCACCAGCTTCAGCGTGTTTGACTTGGCCAGCAACTCAGGAGAAAAACTGGGTGAACCAAAAAGGATGTCAGCCTCAAACACAAGGTCTTCCAGTTTACCGTGGGTTTCGGGCTCCAAGAATACCGGATTTTCCACAACTTCCCGGATAGCATCCTTCTGCCAGTCATGCCACTTGGTGGTCTTAAGGAGTTTGAGTCCGGTGTTTTCCCGATTAGCGTTCATATCTGACACCGCCCTTCTGCTAATTTGAGTTGAAATTTGCAGCCTGCATGAATCAACCAAGCCCTAGTTCTATGAAGTATACAATAACCCCCACTACGAATGCAGGTATAGTATTTACGACTGTGGCCCAAAACGCGCTGTTGCGGTCCATGGCTAGCAGAGGGAAAAGCGCGTCGCCGTCTTGGGACAGTGAGTTAGCCAAAAGAGCTGCAAAGGGGAACATCCCCCTCAGATACAGGGACACGAAGATTACCTGGGGCCCGCAGCCAGGAATCAGCCCTACCAAGACTCCTGCGACGACCGAAGCCAGGCCAGCTGAAGTCATGACGGCAGCCACAACCTGCTCCCCGCCTACAAAATACACCGCAAGCTCGTAAACCAGGTACGCGATAAATACCCAGGTGCCGACAAAAGCTGTCTCCTGAGCGTTATGGATAAGCGTCTCTTTGAGCGAGAACAGCTTGTGCTCCACATCCTCGTGGCTCTGGGCTTGGGCCAGGTTGCCACAACGTGTCATGTAGGCGATTGAAACGACAGTCCCAAGCACCCCAACCCAAGTGACGATATTAGGCAGTCCGACAATCTGCTCAAGGTCCAGCTGGAACAGGCTTAGTACACCGAATACCAGTCCGACAGCAAGTACCGCCCAGAAGATAATGTAGCAGTTATGGGTGATCTTGTAGCCCAGCCTCGTGGGGTCTAACGGCTCGGCATGATGCAAGATAAGGTCTATTTCGTCACCTTCTTCGTGGCCGATGTGCCTCAGCTTGCTTGACCGGCACGTCAAGGGTTCCTCACAATACAGCTCATCTAACAGGGCTTCGGCCTTGTCGTGCTCACGCTCTACATCAGGTATCTGCGTTTTCGCCGAGCGTTTCCGTACCCATGCCCCGATGTTGTAGTAATCAACGATGTAACCCGTGATTGTCCCTACAACCAATCCGATTATGGTAATCAGCACAAACTCACGCGGAGCCTGGGTCATTATTACAAACGCCGCATCCCCTGCTGTCGCAAGCAAAGTAGCTACTATTGTGCCGAAACTGACACTGCCTTTAATGTAGAGGGGCATAAGCAGAATTGAACCTCCGCATCCCGGAAGGATACCTAACAGGGCGCCGATGAACGGCTGGTATTTTTTCGCCTTCTCTACAGTCTCTATAAAGGCACCCTGCTGTTTGTAATCTATGTAACCGAAGAATAAAAGCACAGCTCCTACGAAAACGGTAACGTCAATAAAAGCTGCTTCTGCGCTGCCTAGAATAATCATCCATAGATCCTGTAGCATCTTGGTATCACCTCTTTTCTGCAACAATTATACTTGGTTCCCGTAGAAGGTGGGTGGGTTTCTAATTACTTCGAGGACAGAAGGAACTGCCTACGCAGGGCCGAATAATAAATCTAGCAGTTACATAACCACGCCACTTGAACCAGAAGGAGGAACCCTAATGAGTCAAACCAATGACAGAGGATTCTACTTGTTCGACATGTCATGGCCCGAAGTCCAGGAAGCCCTGAAGACCGTTAAAGTAGCCTTGGTACCAACCGGCTCCACTGAACAACACGGACCAAATGGCACCTTTGAGGTGGATACCGCGAGAGCCAGGGAAATTGCTATAAGGCTTGGCAAGCGACTATATCCTCATGCACTGGTAACGCCCCCGGTCCAGTTTGGTGTATCTGGGCACCACATACGTTTCCCGGGAACAATAACTCTGAGGCCAAATACTTTCATTGAGGTGCTCATGGACATAGCCTGGTCACTAAGCCAACACGGAATAAGGAAGCTTGTGTTCATAAACGGACATGGAGGTAACCGGCCATCTCTGAGTATCGTGGTCAACAGGATCAAATACGAACTGGGAATTGATGCAGCATGGGTATCTCCAACCTCCGTGGTTCAAGACATCATCGAACAGCATGTAGAATCGCCCATCATCGGCCATGCGTGTGAAAGTGAAATGTCCCAATGCCTCTACCTGTGGCCCCAGTGTGTCAAGCAAGACGCTCTGGAGAAGGGCACCATCTACCCCCATGTGTACGAAACATGGAGAAGGCTCCCTGTAGAACACGGCAGGTACTGGGATGAAATCACTCAAAACGGCGCTTTGGGTGATGCAACCAAAGCCAGTTACGAATTTGGCAAGATAGCCGTGGAAACTGCCCTGGACAGACTAACAGAATACATTCGCGAGTTCATTATCAAGGACAAGGATTGAAACAAACACCGGGGCAAAGGTTCAAACAAAGATTGAAGCAAAGTTTAGAGCAAGGTTTGAAGCCCTATATATGCAAGAGCTTCTAGGTCCGCCAAAATGAGGCACCCTTCCTCTGAAGGACGGGTGCCTCGTAGTTAAACGGTCAGACCGTTTCATTGTTTACCGGAGCTATACGGAGCAACCCTTGCTAAGCCCGAACCCCTGAACACGTAGCTGGCCGGGCGGACCATAATAGCCACTCCATCGAAAGGTGCCAAGACGGATTCATCGCCAAGCGTTCCAATGACTTCGTCTTTCTTAATAGGCGCCCCAGGCTCAACCTTAGGCAGGAATACCCCGTTTGACTTGGCCCTCACTTCTTCAAGTTTCCCGTAAAACACCGGCTCCGGCGTTTTGGCTTCACCCTCAAGCATGTCAAGTTGCCTGAGCAGGTTTATAAGCGCTTGATAGCATTCCTCTGCCGCTTCAAGGTCTATGATCCCAAAGGGTTGTCCACCTGGCAGTTCAATGATGACAGCGGGAATACCTGTCTTGGTGGCTTCAATAAAGAGCTGCCCCTCGGTGCCGCCGCTTTGAATTACCCTGGGTATAGCAAGCATAGAAGAGAGCTGCCGGGCATGGTCAAAATCTTCGTG
>LFRM01285822.1_pt1 | contig 11223 bp, 14 predicted proteins | sample 618341 | NCBI WGS metagenome assembly LFRM01 (sample SAMN03654438, study PRJNA283298) | anaerobic digester metagenome | isolation source: pool of bioreactors CSTR01a, CSTR02a, and CSTR03a thermophilic anaerobic... | place: Denmark: Kgs. Lyngby | collected 2014-05-21
TTTACACCATTATAACGCGTTTTGACTTAAAAGTTGTTTAACAATTACATTTTAACATTAGGTCTTCCTTTTTGTATACCTATCCCCAAACCATTATACACAATCTAATAAAAAGTCGATTTGAAAAGAAACGTAAAGTTTGATATAATTTTATTGCACTAATGTCTAGATATATAATATAATAATAATAGGAGGTATATGCATGAATGTAATTGATATAGGAATTGTAATATTTATATTGTTCGGAGCGGTCATTGGTTTTAAAAGGGGCTTTACGAGACAATTACTTCATTCAGTTGGATTTATTCTAATTGTTTATTTAGCTTTTAAATTAAGAGCACCTGTTTCTGTTTTGTTATTTAAAAATTTACCATTCTTTAAATTTGGTGGACTATTAAAAGGGGCTGAAGTTTTAAATATAATAGTATATGAATTTATAGCGTTTATTATTGTGTTGGGTTTATTAACACTATTATTAAAATTAGTAGTGATGGCTTCTAAGGTTTTTGAAAAGTTTTTAACTATGACAATTATTTTAGGAATACCTTCTAAAATAATAGGAGCTTTAATAGGTCTTGTTGAACACTACGTAATTGCCTTTATTATTTTATATGTTTTAACTTTACCATTTTTTAACACCTCATTTGTAGAGGGTTCTAAATATAAAGATAAAATATTAAATAATACACCAATTTTATCAAATGTTATTGAAAACACATTGGATGCGATGAAAGATCTTGGTGGGCTTAAAGACAAATTTGAAGTTGAAAAAGATGTTAATCAATTTAATTTAGAAGCACTTGATTTATTGCTTAAGAAAAAAATTGTTAATGTTGAGTCAGTAGATGAACTTGTAAGTAAAAATAAATTAACAATAGATAATATTGAATTTATATTACAAAAATATCGTTAAAGGAGGAAATTATATGTTGATTATGGGAGATGAAACCAATTTAGATAAACTAATCGATAATGATTTAGTTTTAGTTGATTTTTTTGCAGAGTGGTGTGGACCTTGTCGTATGTTAGGTCCAGTACTTGAAGAAGTTGCTGAAGATAGAAGCGATTTTGATATCGTAAAAGTAGATATTGATAAGAATCGTGCTTTAGCGCAACAATATGGAATTGTAAGTGTACCAACACTAATGATTTTTAAAAAGGGTGAATTAGTAGCAACTAAAAATGGTTTTATGCCAAAAGAATTATTAGTTAGATGGGTTAACGATTATAAATAATAAGATATATCTTATGATTATAGAAACTAGAAAAGTTTTATTAAAAAGCAATCTATGATTGCTTTTTTAAAAACTCAAAACATATAAAAATATGTTTGAAAAAGTATATTGGATATGGTAGAATAATTATATCAGTTGTCTAGATAATAAATGTATTAAGTATTAATTGATTATGAATATATGGAGTGATTATATGAATATTAAAAGTTTTTTAAATATGGATAGTAGTGAAAAAATGTTTATACTAATTATTATTGGTTTAATTTTGCTATTGATTTTATTTTATATTAAATATAAAAATTCTACTAAAAGGACTATTTCTTACAAAGTTGATGTTCCAGAAACAACTACGGTTGTTGAACCAATTACGGTTCCAGTTGAGCCTGCTAAGACAGAAGAAAATAGTAAACTTGAACTAGAGCACGTACTTGCCCAAATGCATAACGATTTAAATGAACAAGAAGATGATTCTGTACAACTATTTGAAGATGAGCAAGAAAAAAAGTCAATTATTAGTTATCAAGAACTTTTAAAAGTTAATCAAAATGATGAACCTTTAGAAAAAGAAGTAGTTGAACCAATTAAGACGGAAGAAACTACTGATAACTTATCTTCTAAATTTCGTAATTCAGAATTCATTTCTCCAATTTATGGAAGAATTGATAATGATATGGAATATCCAACTATTCCTAAAATAAGACGTGCTAAACTAAATGATAATGTAGATGTTAAAGATCAAGTTATTGAAAAACCAGAAATTATACCAATTGATATTGTTGAAATAAAAGAAGAACAACCATTACCTAGTAAATTAGAAACAGAAGCGGTTGTTGATCAAAACAAAAAGGAAGAAATACATAAAAACGAAAAATTCTTAAAGACACTTAGAGATTTTCGTAAAAATTTAGAATAAACCTTTGGTTTATTTTTTTTGGAGGTGAGTTATGAAGTTTGCAATTGAAACTTTAGGCTGTAAAGTAAATTCTTATGAAACAAATGTTATGATTGATGCCTTAGAAAATAGTGGTTATCAATTAGTTGATTTTAATGAACTAGCAGATATTTATATTATAAATACTTGTACTGTTACTAATAATGCTGATCATAAATCTATGAAGATGATTAGACAAGCTATTAATAGAAATAAAGAAGCTATTATAATTGCGGTTGGATGTTTAGTCCAAACTAATCAAGCGAGTGTTTCTAGTATTGATGGGGTTGATATTCTTTTAGGTAATACTAATAAATCTAAAATAGTGGATATTATTGAATCATATTTAGAAAATAAAAAACAAATTAAAAAGATTGAAGATATTTGTGATGTTTCTTTTGAAGAAATGCAACTTAATAATTTTAATAAAACCAGAGCTTTTGTCAAGATTCAAGATGGATGTAATAATTATTGCTCTTACTGTATTATTCCTTTTGCAAGGGGTAATGTTCGTAGTAAGAAACCAGAAGTTGTTTTTAATGAAATTAAGGATTTGGTAAGTAATGGACATCATGAAATTGTACTAACTGGTATTCATACTGGTAACTACGGTGTTGATTTAGAAAATTATTCACTTGCTAAGTTATTAAAAGAAATTGTTAAAATTGATAAGTTATTAAGAGTACGTATTTCATCAATTGAAATTACTGAACTTAGTGATGAATTTTTAGATGTTTTAAAGGAAAACGATATTATAGTTGACCATATGCATATTCCTTTGCAATCGGGCTCTAATGAAATATTAAGGCTAATGAATAGAAAGTATAATGTTGCACAGTTTAATAATATATTAGATAATCTTCGTAAGATAAGACCTGATATGTTAATAACAACTGATGTTATTGTTGGGTTTCCAAATGAAACAGAAGAATTATTTTTAGAAACTTATGATACTATTAATAAAATGAATTTTTCTAAACTTCATGTTTTTCCTTATTCTAAAAGAGAAGGGACAGCAGCAGCAAAAATGAAAAATCATGTTGACCCAGCTTTAAAAAAAGAAAGAGTTCGAAAATTATTAAAGTTATCAAAAAAATTAGAATTTGATGCAATGAATAATTATTTAGATAAAATGATTGAGTTTATTCCAGAAGTATATAAAGATGGTTATTTAATTGGACACGCTGGCAATTATTTGTCAATTAAAGCTAAAGGGAATGTTGAACTGTTAAATAAACCAATTAAAGTTTTGATAAATGAAATAAAACATCCATATTGTATCGGAATTATTCTTGATAAATAAATGATTTTAAATTTAGTTTTATGTTATAATATTTTTATAAGACATTAAAAGAGGAGGCAGACATGAAAAATAAAAAGGGATTTACATTAGTTGAAATCTTAGGGGTAATTGTAATTCTTAGTTTACTACTTTTAATAGCGTTTCCCCAAATTATGGGACAACTTAAAACCGCCACTAAAGAGATTGATGAAGCTACTAACGNNCCGCCACTAAAGAGATTGATGAGGCTACCAAGGATTTGATTTTTGATTCTGCTAAAATATATATTAACAAAAATGTAAGTGAATATCCTTTGACAGATACTAATGTTTATTGCATAACATTACAAACATTAGTTGATAGTGGCTACTTAATTGAAGATTTAACTAAAATAGGAACAGGCAAAAAAGTTGATTTGACTAACGTGGTTAAAGCAAAAATAGAAAATGACGCTAATGTTGATTATGATATAGTTAACGCTGACCAATGTGTGGAGTTTCGATATACACCAGAGTTGTAGCGTTAATAGTAGACTTTCTATCAATTTCTTTACATAATCTTATTATATTAATACTTGACTTAGTTTTTGATAAATATTATACTTGTCTTAGGGAAGAGGGATGTTATGGATAATAAAATGAATTATAAAAAAGCTTTAAATAAGAGTACTAATAAAAAAACAATTAAAATAGGGAATAAAAATTATGTTAGGAACGAAGAAAAATATAAAAAATTTAAAACTAATATATTAGTTTTCACTTTGGCTGTTGCCGTTACGGTTGGCTCATTTACAGTTATAAAAGATTACTTCAAATTTAATGATGCCAAAACTAATATTAGTTTAGATGTTTATGATCAAATGAATGCGAGTGGTTATCAATCATATCCAGATCCAGAAGATGGAAGATGGGACTATCACTACGAAATGCTTGATGGAATTGATCCATTTCATTTATTAGTTTATATGGGTGGTGAAAGTGCTTTAGATGTTATGAAACACCGTGGCTATGAATCTTGGGATGATTATGCCGCTGAAGAAGGTTTTGAAAATAAAGATGATTGGTATAGAGCTGAAAAGAAAGAAATATTAAATTCAGATAATAAAACTAGAGGTGTTAAATAATGAAATCTTTAGAAATGGGAGAAATGTTAACTCTAGATGATGACATTGAATATGTTGTTATGGGTAGACTAAATAATAACAATAAAGAATATGTTTTATTTGCTAATCTTGATAATCCTGAAGATATATTGATACGTATTGAAGCGTTTGAAAACAATGAATTATATTTAAATGGTCTTGAAGATAGTGAAGAATTTGATAGTGTTTTAAAACTATTTAATGAACAAATAAATAATTAAAATAATATAAAGAGCATTCCTAGTTAAATGCTTTTTTTTATGTTAAAATATTAATGGGTGATTTAATGAAACCATATATTAAAGGAGTTTATTCTAGGAATATATTTAAAAGTGATAACGGATATATTGTTGGATTACTTAAACTAAAAGAAACGAATATAGATAATCTTGAAAATGAAATCAATAAAATGGTAACTTTTGTTGGTTATTTTCATGAGTTAACAGAAGGTGATCCATATTTATTTTATGGCTTTGAAGTTGAGCATGCTAAATATGGTAATCAATTTAATGTTGTTAAATATGAACTAGTAAAACCCGATAGTAAAGATGGTTTAATTGAATTTTTATCAAGTGATCTTTTTCCAGGTGTCGGTGAGGTTTTATCAACATCTATTGTTAACACTTTAGGTGATAATGCCTTAGAGATGATAATTAATGATTCAACTTGTTTAAATCAAGTTCCTAAATTATCTAAAAAATTAATTAGTGTAATTTATGATAATTTAATTAATTATGAAGAGAGTCATAAAATTATTATTTCCCTTTGTGATATGGGATTTTCTATGAAAGATGCTTTAAGTATTTATAATGTTTATGGTAGTAATACAATGAACTATTTAGAGCATAATATATATTGTATAATAGATGATATTAAGACAATTACTTTTCCTAAAGTTGATGAGTTAGCTAGAAAGTTTAATATTAATGTTACTAGCGAAAATAGAATTAAAGCAGCAATCATTTATTTAATCGAAGCAATTACTTTTAATACTGGCGATTCCTATTTAGAGTACGACATTATTAAAGGGGAACTCGAAAAATTTTTAAATATTGGTATTACTGATGAAATATTAACAGAATATTTTAAAGATTTAGAGATGGAACTTAAAATAGTTATTGATGACAATAAATATTATTTGTTTGATTTTTATGAAGCTGAATCTAATATTATTGAAACAATTAAATATTTAACTTCTAAAACTAATGATTCTTATAAAAAAATAAATGAAAAAATTAAAAAATTAGAAGTTGAACATGACATTATTTATAATGAAGAACAAAAGTCAGCGATTATTAAAGCTTTAGAAAATAATATTTCTATTATTACCGGTGGACCAGGAACTGGAAAGACAACAATAATTAAAGCGGTTGTTGATTTATATAAGAGTCTTAATAATCTTGATAATGATCAAATAATAAATCATTTAGCACTTCTAGCACCAACTGGTAGGTCTAGTAAAAAAATGAGTGAAGCAACTAATTATCCAGCTATGACAATTCATCGCTTTTTAAAATGGAATAAAGATACTGATCAATTTGCTGTTAATGAGTATAATAAAGATGAGAGTAAATTAATTATTGTTGATGAAACAAGTATGGTTGATATTATGCTTTTAGATAATTTATTTAAGGGTTTAACTAAAAATATTAAATTGGTATTAGTTGGAGATTATCATCAATTACCTAGTGTTTCTCCTGGTCAAATATTAAAAGATTTGGTTGAATGTGAAAAAATTGAAACAACTAAACTAGAATTATTATATCGTCAAAGTGAAGATTCATATATTCCAGTTCTTGCTATGGAAATAAAAGATGGTGAGTTATCAACAACCATTACTGATCAGTATAGTGATTTTCAATTTATTGATTGTTATTCTAGTGATATTATTAATAATTTAAAAACACTAGTAAATTCATTAATAAAAGATGGTTATGAATATACTAATTTTCAAATCATGGCACCAATGTATCGTGGTATTAATGGGATTGATAATTTGAATAAAGAATTACAAACTATAATTAATCCTAAAAGTGAAAAAAAGAAAGAATATATTTTTGGTAATACAACATTTAGAGTAAGTGATAAAGTAATTCAATTAGTAAATGTTCCAGATGAATCTATTTATAACGGTGATGTTGGACTAATTGCTGATATAATTTCATCAAATGCTAGTGATAGTGGTAAAACTGAAATATATGTTGATTATGATGGTAACAAGGTTAAATATATACCACAAAACTTTAATCAAATTAGACATGCTTTTGCTATATCAATTCATAAAGCACAAGGTAGTGAATTTCCACTTGTTATTATTCCTATGTGTCCAAGTTATCAAAGAATGCTTTATCGAAAACTTATTTATACAGGTGTTACTAGGGCAAAAGAAAAGCTGTATTTAGTAGGTGATCCAAAAGCCTTTGCTTATGCTGTTAAAAACACAAGTGAGTATAATCGTAAAAGTGATTTAATAGATAAAATAACGAATAATTTATAAACAATGATGTAAACTATTAATGTATGTTTATCATACAAGCCATATTTTTTAGCAAGAGGGTGATATAATGAGATTAGGTAGAAATTTGGCACTTATGTCTTTAGGTGCTGTATCTGTTTTGGCATATCAGAAATACAATAAACCAATTAGGAATAAAGTAGAAAAATTCGTTGATAAAACAATGAAAAGTTCAGAAAATAAGCTAGAAAATATGATGTAACAAAAACCCCCTAATTTGGGGGTTTTTAATTGTCTTGTTAATGCTTTTAGTATATAATAAATATATGTATTAGAGGTGAAGTATGGACGGACGATTAAAAATTTTATTTTCGATTATATTAATCAGTAGTACGGGTTTTGCGGTTAGCAACAGGTTACCCATTAAAGTTAACAAAGATATTAATCATCTTGACTTGACCGACACTAACAAATTAATGATTGTTGCTCATCCAGATGATGAAACGATATGGGGTGGGGCGGAACTATTAAAGGAAAATTATTTAGTGGTTTGTATAACTTGTGGTAATGTAAGAAACCGCGCTAAAGAATTTAAAAAGGCTATGAAAATGTCTGATAATGAGTATATTATGTTTGGTTATCCAGATAAATCAAAAGGTAAACGTGATGATTGGACTGATCATATGTTAGATATTAAATTAGATTTAATGAAAATAATTAATTATAAAAATTGGGACTTAATTATTACTCATAATCCTGATGGAGAATATGGACATATTCATCATAAAATGACTAGTAAAATAGTTACAGACTTAACTAAAGATAAAAATAATTTATATTATTTTGGAAAATATTATAGACCTAGTACAATAAACCAAGTTAAAAACGATTTAATAAAATTAGATGAAAAGTACAAGGACATTAAAAAGAATAAGATGATTAAAAAATATAAAACACAAAAATCCATTACTCAAAAATTTTCTCATATGTTTGATTATGAAAATTGGATTAAATCAAGTGAGTGGGATGTAAGTAAAAATGTAAATATATAAAAATAAATGATTATATTAATCTAGATGCTTATCTTCATAATTTGATATATTAATAATGCATGCAAACGAAAAGGGACAACCGAAAAATTGTTCCTTTTTCGTTATTTTTACTAATAATGCAAAAGTGTAAGAAATAACTTTAGATAAATTTAACAGTAGATTACAAATAAGAAAAAGGGTATATAACGTTCTCAAAAAGGCAAAAACAAACTTTTTTTATTTCTTCTTAATAATGTTATTATGCCGCTAATATAAATTTTCATTTTGAACAATGTAGAAAGTTTAATGAAGATAAAAATTTAGGATTGATAACAGGAGGATAAAATGAAAAATGAAATAGTAATTTTTGAAAATCAAAATGTAAAATTAGAAGTTAATATACAAGATGAAACAGTGTGGCTACCACTTGAACATATTGCCCAGTTATTTGATAGAGATAAATCTGTTATTTCAAGACATATTAAAAATATATTGAAAGAGGAATTAGATGATTCAACCGTTGCAAATTTTGCAACAGTTCAAACAGAAGGAAATCGAGAAGTAACACGTAATATAGAATATTATAATTTAGACATGATAATTTCAGTAGGTTATAGAGTAAAATCAAAAAATGGTATTATTTTTAGAAAATGGGCTAACGGAGCCCTAAAGAATTACCTGTTAAAAGGTTATGCAGTTAATAAGTTGAGATTAGAAACTTTAGAAAAGACATTTACTGTGCTAAGTATAGCTACAAGACTAGATGATAAAATAAAGGAAACATCTGCTAAAGAAGTATTAAATGTACTTGAACAGTATACTAAATCATTAAAATTACTTGATGATTACGATTATAAAACAATCCCCAAAATTGAAGGTAGTAAAAGTCCATTAAAAATTAGTTATGAAGAGTGTATCAAAATAATTGATAAATTAAGATTAAAAGAAATTAGTAAAATTTTTGCTCTTGAAAAAGATAGGGGTTTGGAAGGTATAATAGGTAATATATATCAAAGTTATGATGACAAGGATGTGTATGATAACATAGAAGAAAGGGCTGCTAACTTTTTATATATGGTAGTCAAGAACCATGTGTGTATAGATGGTAATAAAAGAATAGCAGCTACACTATTTGTTTACTTTTTACAATTTTATGATATTTTATATAAAAATGATAAGCAAGTAATTGATAATAATACTTTAACAGCATTAACTCTTTTAATAGCAGAGTCTAACCCAAAAGAAAAAAGTATACTAATTGATTTAATAGTAAACTTTCTTGCTTAACCACTATAATCCTCTTTCTAAACTGTTTTATATATCCGTACTTTCATAATCTTGCGCTTTGCAGTTAATTTTGGTAAAATATATATGTAAAATAAATATAGAAACAACGTAAAGGGGAATAAAGCAATTATGAAAGTACTTGTAAGTGATTTTGATAATACTTTGTTTACAGAAGATTATCCGGCAAATATTAAAGCTATAAATGAATTTGTAAAAAGAGGTAATATGTTTATTATTGCAACCGGTCGGAATTTAAGTCAATTAAAAAAGGATATTAATGGACGAAACATTAATTATGATTATTTAATTTGTAATGATGGAGGTACAATTTTTGATAATAAATTTAATTTACTTTATCGCTCTGATGTTGATCAAGTAGTGGTAGATGATTTAATTAATGAATTAAAAAATGACTCTAATTTAAAGTCAGTATTAGTTGATGATGGGTTTAATTATTTTGAAAAAAGGGTTGATAAAAACAATGCTATTTTGGCAAGATATATTGAAGCTGAGGCTGCCCAACAAAAGCTTGACGAACTAATTATTAAATATAGTAGTATTAATGGTTATTTAAGTCATAACTGGATCAATATTGTTAATGATGGTGTAAGTAAGGGAAACGCCATAGCTTACTTGGTAAAGCATTTAAATCTAAATAAACAATTTGTTTATACCGTAGGTGATAATATAAATGATGTTTCAATGAATGAAATGTTTAATGGTTATTATATTGAAGATAATAGCCATAAAGAATTAATAGAAGTAAGTGTTGGACCCATAAAGTCAGTTAAGGATTTAGTAAATAAGTTGATAATATAAAAAGTGATTTAATAATCACTTTTTTTGATTTTAACTTTATCTTTGCCAATAACTTCTTCATCAATGTTTTTAAAATTTTCAATATCATTTTTAAGTTTCATTAAATTTTCTAATTCTATGTTTTTAGAACGTTTAAGTTCTTTAACTTTTGTTTTTTCATCATCTTGATCGTTTGAAATTTGTTTTTCAAATTCATTTGATTCTTCTTCATTAATACCAGTTGCTATATAATCTTTATAATAAACTTTTGCAGTTTTTAGTTGAAGGGCAATAGTTGATAAATATAAAACTTTAGAAATATTATTAATAACTTTAAATTCTTTAAAAAATAATGAACAAATTAATGTATCTAAAAATGCAGTTTTAACTTTTCCAAAAATGTTTGTTTTAGTTTTAATACCATGGATATGAGCATAACCATTAATACTGGCAATCATCATATCAAGTAAGACTGGAATAATTAAATAGGGATTAGTAATAGCTAGGGGTAGGGTTATAGATGTAATAAAAATTTTATCAACAATGGCATCTAACTTTGCGCCGAAACTAGATGTTGCATCAAGTGCTCTAGCTACTTTTCCATCAATTAAATCAGTTACTGATGCTCCAATAGAGAAGAGTCCAGCTGCTATGAAGTTTCCACTAAGTACGTTTGTTATAATAAAAGGTACAAGTAATAGTCTTGAGATAGTAAACAAATTAGGAATTTGTTTTGTTAAATCTTTTGGACTTTTAATTTTTTTCAAATCATTTTTACCTTCATTAATAAAATCGTTAAACTTTTCTTTAATTTTACTAGTAATATAAGTCATATTCTACCCCCTATATAGACGATTATTATAACAAATTGTTTTTTTATGTCAAGTTTTTAAGTTATCAAGCATATTATAGTTATGTATTAAGAAATTAATACATTAGGAAACTCGTAGTGCTACGGTTTCCTTTTAAATTAAGCATATTTGACACTTTTTTGTCAATTTTTTTATGGTAAATTGTGGTATATAAGGCCAGGTGTTGATTTATAACAAGTATTTAGATATAA
>LFRM01338402.1_pt1 | contig 11222 bp, 10 predicted proteins | sample 618341 | NCBI WGS metagenome assembly LFRM01 (sample SAMN03654438, study PRJNA283298) | anaerobic digester metagenome | isolation source: pool of bioreactors CSTR01a, CSTR02a, and CSTR03a thermophilic anaerobic... | place: Denmark: Kgs. Lyngby | collected 2014-05-21
ACCTTCATGGCCCTTACCAGGGCAGCAGTTTTCCAGTCTCCTTCTGCTCCAAAACCATAGCCATCAGCCATTAAACGCTGAACAGCAAGACCCGGTAACTGTTTCATTCCATGTAAAGTTTCAAAGTTAGTAGTAAACCCTTTAAAGTTGCCTTCTTCCAGGAAAGCCCTGAGGCCTAATTCAATCCTGGCCCCTTCCCTTAAGGACTGGTACATACTACCATCCTCCAGGAGTTCAGGAACAATATTATATTCTTCCTTATATTCCTTGACCAGGTTGTCAATATCCCCATCAGTAACCTCTTCTACATAGGAAACCAGGTTCCCGATTCCATAACCATTTACTGAATAACCAAACTTGATTTCTGCCTCTACCTTGTCGCCTTCAGTAACAGCTACTTCCCTCATATTGTCTCCAAAACGGGCTATCTTTGCCCCCTGGCTATCCTGCCAGGCAGCTGCCACCCTACACCAATTGGATAATTTTTCGACTACTTCTTCATCCTGCCAGTGGCCAACGATGACTTTCCGGTTCATCCGTAACCTGGATACCATAAAACCAAATTCCCTATCTCCGTGGGCAGCCTGGTTCAGGTTCATAAAGTCCATATCTATCTCTGACCAGGGGATGTCTCTGTTAAACTGGGTATGGAGATGGGCCATGGGTTTCTGGAGTAATTTTAAGCCATTAATCCACATCTTGGCTGGTGAGAAGGTATGCATCCAGGTAATTAAACCAATACAGGATTTATTGGTATTAGCCTCCAGAACCAGTTCTTTAATTGATGCTGTATCTGTCATAACTGGTTTATATACTACCTTAACTGGTAAACGGTCTGATAAATACTCTGTAATTTTCTTGCTGTTTTCAGCAATCTGCCTTAATGGTTCAGCACCATATAAATGTTGACTTCCGGTGACAAACCAGACTTCATAGTCTTTAATATTTAACATTACTTTTTCCTCCTTATTTTATATAATATAGTTCCCATTCCTATTTTTAATCCTTTTATCTTAATAATCCCCAAATCTTATAATTCCTTATAATCTTTTTTAATGGGAAAAACCCTCCATCTATCTTAGCCTTTCTGGCCATAATAGGCATCTTCGCCATGTTTACGGTAAAAGTGTTTATTAAGTATATAGGCAGGTATTCCCTCACTGGCAGGATTGATACTGATACTATATAAGGCCATCCTGGCCAGCTCTTCCAGGACTACACTATTATGTACTGCATTGGCCGGATCGGTACCCCAGGTAAAGGGACCATGGCCGGCTACCAGTACCCCAGGTGTATAGTTATAGTCCAGTTCCTCAAAGGTTTCCACGATCAATTTCCCTGTATTCCTTTCATAATCCCCTTCTACCTCTTCCCTTTTCATCAACCTGGTACAGGGAACTGCTCCATGGAAGTAATCAGCATGGGTAGTTCCCAGACAGGGTATACTCTTGCCTGCCTGAGCCCAGGCTGTGGCAAAAACTGAATGGGTATGGACCACTCCCCCAATCTCCGGGAAACTCTTATATAACTCTATATGTGTAGCTGTATCAGAAGAGGGGTTAAGGTCTCCCTCAACCTTATTTCCTTCCAGATCCAGGACTACCAGTTTATCAACAGTTAAGTCTTCATAGGGAACACCACTGGGCTTAATTACTACTAAGCCCTTTTCCCGGTCAATACCGCTGACATTACCCCAGGTATAGATAACCAGATTCCGCCGCTGGAGTTCCAGATTGGCCTCCAGGACCCTTTCTTTTAAATCTTTTAACATATTATCACCTTATCTAGATATTCTGTAAATGAGCTGTCAAATCTGCACCCAGCTGTAGGTACTTTTCATATAGCTTCTGATATTCCCTGGCCCTTTCCGGATCAGGATTATAGGTTTTGGAATAACCTGTAGCCATCTTCTCTATAGCCTCTTCTATAGTCTTATAAATACCTGCTGCTACTGCTGCAAAGATTCCTGCTCCCAGGGCACAGGTCTGCTCTGAGGCAGCCACCTTTACCGGCATATTTAAAACATCAGCTGTAACCTGCATGACAAAATCATTTTTCTGGGAAATTCCACCAGTAGCTATTACCTGTTCAATTGCTACTCCTTGATTGATAAACTGGTCATTGATGGCTCTGGCACCAAAGGCAGTAGCCTCTACCAGGGCCCGGAAAATAGCCGGTGCTGTAGTACCCAGTTTCAGGCCAATAAGGGCTCCCTTTAAGGTCTGATCAGCAAAAGGAGTCCGCCTGCCATTTAACCAATCCAGGGCCAGAAGACCGGTCTCCTCAAGGCTTAATTTCTCTGCCTCTTCGGTCAGTTTAATAAAGATTTTGTCTTTCATTTCTCCTGCGATCTTTTCCTTTAACTCTTCATCAAGGTCCATTTCTGGCAGGATAGATTCCAATGGCCAGGATAATACATTCCTGAACCAGGCATAGACATCACCAAAAGCAGATTGACCGGCTTCCAGGCCAACAACTCCTGGCATAACAGATCCATCTACCTGGCCGCAGATGCCACTGATTAATTTGTTATCAATGACTTCATAGGGAGCAATCATAATATCACAGGTAGAGGTGCCCATGATCTTGACAATGGTCTTTTCTTCAATTCCGGCACCAACAGCCCCCATATGGGCATCAAAGGCACCAACGGCTACCGCTATCCCTTCTGGTAAACCGAATTTTTCTGCCCATTCTGCTGTCAGGCTTCCAGCCTTCTCATCAGAGGTATAGGTTTTTTCATATAACCTCTCCCTTAAACCTGCAAGCAGGGGATCCAGACCTACGAGAAACTCCTCTGCCGGTAAACCACCCCAGTCTTCATGCCACATGGCCTTGTGGCCGGCAGCACAGCGGCTCCTTTTCATGGTCAGGGGATCTGTAATACCGGTCAGGACTGCAGGTATCCAGTCACAGAGCTCTACCCAGGAAAAGGCGGCCTCTCTAATCTCCTCATCTTCCCTCAGAATATGTAGGATTTTGGCCCAGAACCATTCGGAGGAATAAACTCCGCCTTCATATTTGGTATAATCCTCTCCACCCCAACTTCTGGCATGGTCATTAATCTCTGCTGCTTCTTTTACTGCTGTATGGTCTTTCCAGAGAATAAACATGGCATTGGGATTTTCCTTATATTCATCCAGCAAGGCCAGGGCCACCCCTTCTTTATTGACTGCACAGGGAGTTGAACCTGTTGTATCTACACCAATCCCTACTACCTTTTCCCTGACCTCTTGTCCACATTCCCCAAGGGCTATAGTTACAGCCTCGGTCATGGAATCAAGATAATCCTGGGGATGGTGACGGAATTGGTTAATAGCTGGCTGGCTATACTTGCCTTCCATCCATCTTTTATAATAGGAAACCCCACTGGCCAGCTCCTCTCCGGTAGCAGTATTCACCACCAGAGCCCGTACTGAATCAGAACCAAAATCCAGACCTACAACATAGCTGTCTTTCACCTTTATATCCTCCTTTTCAGTGTTTTCAAATAAGCTCCTTTTTAATCACTTATTCCCCGGTTTAGAAACCCTTAAATGGGACAGCCAGGAATAAGTATCTAACTTAGCTAAGTAGTATCCCCTTCCACCAGCTTAGGTCTTATTTTAATATCCAGTGGACTGGAATCATCTCCATTGATTCTTTTAAACAATCTCTCCATGGCAATACTGGCCATCTCTACCTTGGGAATACTTATAGTAGTCATCCGGGGGAAGGTATAGGCTGCTATACTATCATCAAAACCCATGACTGCAATATCCCCGGGAATATTCTTACCCAATCTATATAAAGCATCAATTACAGCTGTCCCCATCAGATCATTAAAAACAAAGATTGCCCTCAAATCAGGACAGGTATCTATAATCCTGGCAACAATCCCACAGATCTCGGAATTATCAAAACCTCTGGCCAGTCCAACCAGGTCCTCATTATACTCCAACCCGGCCTCCAGCAAGGCCTGCCGGTAACCCTCTTGCCTTATTACAGTAGTCTGACTTTCTTTAACACCAATAAAGGCTATCCTGTTATAACCCCTGGCCAGAAGGTAGTCTACTGCCAACCGGGCCCCTTCCTGGTCATCAGGCCTGACCGTATCGATCCTGTCACTATTTCTGGCACCTGCCAGGCCAACAACCGGTATATTCTGGGCCAGAACATTTCCTATAAAATCAGTTTCTTCAATTTCCCAGGTCAAGGTAGTAATAATCCCGGCAACCCTATTCTCAATAAGTGAGTCCAGATAATACCTGGCCCGCTCTTTCCTCCCATCTGTATTACAGAGATATACCCCATAATCTCTTTCAAAGGCTATATCCTCTACCGCTTTTGCCAGTTGGGGAAAGAAAAAATTTGTAATTGAAGGCACAACATAGCCGATGGTATAATTCTCATTTTTGGAAAGGGAACGGGCAATCCGGTTTGGCTTATAATTTAATTCCTTGATTGCCTCCTCAACTCTCCTGGTTAATTTATCACTGACCTTTACACCGGAATCCTTATTTATAACTGCCGAGACTGTCGCAACAGATACCCCCGCCAGTTTCGCCACATCTCGAATAGTAGCCACTAGAAACACCACCCAGGGAAATAAAAAGCTTTTTCTAACCGTTTAGAATTCTAATTACAGAATAATATATAGAAGGATTTTTGTCAACTATAATCTCCTTGCCTTTTAAGGGGCTGTAAAGTCCTTTTGGGAATACATTATCAGGAAGGAAGAGAAAAAGATACCGGTAAATAATATGAGGAAAAAGAATATTTTGAACAGCTGGTTTCCAGCCAGTAATAATACTATACCTGAGAGCCAACCAATAATTGTGACCAGGGGCAGCAAATTATTTTTAGTAATTCCCAGAATAACAGCCATATTACCGACAATATAATGGAGACAATTTGCTATCAGGTTTGCCAGTATGATAAGGATAATAAAGGTCTGCCAACCCATAGCTAAATTATTTAAATAATATCCAGCAATTATGGAACAATTAAACAGGCAGGACTGGAACAATTCTTGCCTGATATGAGAAAGGCTTTCAATTAATACAATCTCTTTAAAAGTCAGGCCTGTACAGAGAAGATTCTCATATATCCCCAGCTGTTTTCTGCTAACAGCCCTTAAGCCCAGAATATTGGCCTGAATAAAGATTTTTATATAAAGATAAAAAAGCAGCATCTCAAAACTAATACTAAATCCTGTCTTTTCCAGCAAAACAAGCATAAACATTGGGAAAATTAGAAAACCAGTATTTTTCAATACCCGGAAGCTTTTTGCTTTAACCTTATTATAATTTTCTTTTTCAGCTATATACAAAGCCAGACCCTTAATCATGAATAAACCGCTCCCATAATTATCTCTTCAATACTTATTTTATTAATTTTCCTATAAGCCTGAAATACTGCCAGTAGTGATAAGAGGATTGCTATAACTATACTGACTGCCCTATCAAGGGAATAACCAAATACTTGATAAGATAGGACAGGACCATAAGTTAAGACAAAAATCACCAGGACTGCAGAAAAAGAAATTTTACTCCTTAAGAGTCCAGGATTAGGTGTTAACAGAATACCGCTTATATAGTTAACAGCTATACTGCCAATTAGTAAGGGCAAGAGCAGGATTAAAGACAGGAAGCCGGCCAGGTAATATTTACTCCAGCCAATAATTATAAGAAGCATTAGGGCTGCCGGGGTATATATTGGCAAAAAGAGGGCCAGGCTTTTAGCCATAAGTAGTTTTTTCAGGGAATAGCCGGTAGCCAGGATATTTTCGATCCCCCCATTGACCTGCTCAGTGATTTCCTGGGCAATAGGATAAAGGTTTAGCATTAATAAGGTCAAGGACAGGGGATAAACAAAGATAAAATAAAAAACAATACCAGGATCAGAACCCAGCTCTTCATAAAGGACTTTAGTCAAAAATCCTACTGCACAATATACTAAGGAAAAAAAGACCTTCATTAATATAAATACTTTATTCCCATAAATAAGCTTTAATTCTTTCCTTAAAATAGTCATTGCCAATCACTCTCACCGCTTTTTAAATAGAGCTCTTCCAGGCTTGTCTCCATTAAGTCGACTTTATTATACTCTTTTACGATTTTACCCTTCCGTAAGATAGCTATATCTGTACAGATCTTTTCCAGCTCTGATAATTCATGAGAAGAAATAAGCACTGTCTTCTTGCCCTCTGATACATAATCACTGATAAAATTCCTGAACCAGACCTTGATCTCTACCTCCAGGCCTACTGTAGGTTCATCCAGAATCAGTAATTCCGGATTATGGAGTATAGCCCTGGCCAGGACAAGTTTTTGCCTCATTCCTTTCGAAAGGATCTGCGCTTTTTCATCCCTGTATTCCTGGAGACCCACCAGTTCCAGCAAGTCCTCTATTCTTTCTTTCTCCTTATCCAGCCTATAGATTCTTGCATATAAGGCCAGGTTTTCATAACAGGTCAAGGCAGGATAAAGGCCTGTAGAATGAAGCATAAAGCCTATATTCTTTTTGATGCCATCCTTATGCTGAGTATTGATAATAAAACTGCCACTTGAGGGCCTGTACAAACCCAGCAAAATGCGAATCAGGGTAGTCTTGCCGGCACCATTAGGCCCAATTAAGCCAAAGATACTACCTACTGGAATTTTTAAGCTAATATTATCCAGGACCCTTTTATCCTTAAATTCTTTACACAGGTCCTGTAACTCAATTATATTGGACATCCTATCACCAACCCTCTTTTTATTGCCCCTTTATTCTATTCGCCAGATATTCCCAGAATCCTGCCTCCAGCCTTATTATTTTCCCTCCTCTGCCCCCTTGTCCTTCTTATTTTCAGCAAGGAAGAGCCTCAAATACTTGAGATAAGTAAAGACACCCTCATCTAAGTGTGGTCTATAAAGGAAGAGGAAGAGAAAAAAGAAGACCAGTAGTATTATAATATAAAAGCTCACTGCCAATCCCCCTTTTAATCCTATTTTTTCAGGAAGGAGAAAAACTTTTCCAGCAATTCTAGCAGTAGGGCTGCTATTCCAGCCGCCATGAGAGGTCCCACAGGGATCCCCCGAAAGAGAACTATCCCTATCAGAGAACCTACTATAATCCCTCCGACCAGATGAGGATGCTCTTCCAGCAATCTTAAACCCATACCATTAAATTGAGTAGCCAAAATCCCTGCTATTACTGCCACCNNGCCACCCAACATTTGGGCCAGATCCTTCCTTTCCAGTGGTACCAATAAGACCGGTGCCAGAATAGCCATTAACAGAAATACCAGGCCCATTTCAATACCCTTATTACTGATAAATTCTGCCAGAGGGCTTAATTCCAGTTCCTTGATCAAAAGTAGGCAAAAGGCAGCCAGTACCAGGACCCGGGACCGGGCCAGTAAGCCGATGATAATAATAAGATATAAAAGGATACTGCTTTTCATCAAAAAGTCCTCCAGCAAGCTTTTCTCTCTTCCTTTATATACATATGTCATCATCCTCTACAATATAGCCTGTGCTGGAGTCAAATCTGATCTTTATGTAAGTACTTAGCCAGGTGGCTGCCTTTCTGCCTGCTTTAAAAGCCTGCTTCTTTTAGACTTAACTTAAATGTATCACCCCGTAAGCCCCTTCTTAAAGCCTCCACTGCCATAACTTCCTCCGGCGGAATATTCCCCAGGTTCACATTTACTCCCAGCTCTTTAATTAAAAAGACCTGTTGTTTCTTGAGCGGGGCTTCCCAGATAAGCTTCTCCTGCCTCTCTTCCACTATAGCCAGAATCCCTGTAAAGAGAGAGAGGTTTATACTACCTTCATAGTCATAGATAAAGATTCCCTTACCGGATTCCCTACCTTCAATAATTATATAATCTACCCCTGCCAGTAAATCCAACTCCAGGATTTTGCCTGTCTCTGCCAGAGATAGACTTTCCTCCTGATCCTTTTTGCCAACTTCAGTTAAAACCATAAAACCACTGGCCCTGGCCTCTTTGATGGCTTCCTCTCTTAATTGGACAGGGAGATTGATAGTTCCATCAGAGATTTCCAGGGCAGGAAAGCCCAATTCCCTTAAGCTTTTAAAATATTCCTCCATTTTATTCTGTACTACCGCTATCTCAAAAAGGGTTCCACCGGGATAGGGAATTATTCCATAGCTCTTGATCAGGGCAATCTTTTCCCGCAGTATTTTTTCTGGATAAAGCAAAGAAGTAGCAAAAGAAAACTTAATAAAATCAAGAAAAGGCCAATTTACTTCCAGAAAATCTGCCAGGGCAGCCAGACCCAGGCCTTTATCTATAACCATAGTCAGGCCCCTTGAACGAGGTTTCTCATTTCTACCTGCCAGCGGGTATTCTAAAGCAAATTCCTGGTCAACCATTAATACTCACCCCCTTCTTATATTATGTTTTAAGCACCAAAAGGTGAAAACAGGGGGTATAACATAGAACTGCAAAGGGGGATGGTTTAATGACAAGAGATAGTAAAAAGGGACAGCCCTTCCATGCCAGATACAGTTAAAGCTGCAAATAGCACAGAAGAACCGTCCCTCTGTCTCCTTTACCTATTGTCTTGTCTGTCTCTCCTTAGCCTCTGCTTGCCCAGTCTGCCAGGAATTTCTCGATTCCTTCATCAGTCTTGGGATGTTTCACCATTTGCTTGAACACAGCATAAGGCACTGTAGCTATGTCTGAACCAGCCTTGGCTGCCTGCAAGACATGTAATGGATGACGGATACTGGCGGCAATAATCTCTGTATCAATATCAAACCAGCTAAAGATCTCCACAATATCCTTGATTAAATCCATTCCATCCTGGCTAATATCATCCAGACGGCCAATAAATGGACTCACATATGTAGCACCTGCTCTTGCTGCCAGAAGGGCCTGATTAGCAGAGAAAACCAGGGTCACATTGGTTTTGATTCCTTCTGCAGAGAGAACACTAACAGCTGCTAATCCTTCTGCTGTCATGGGAATTTTAATAACTACATTATCAGCAATAGCAGCTAATTTTCTGGCTTCTTCTACCATTCCATCAGCATCAAGGCTAATAACTTCTGCGCTGATTGGGCCTGGAACCATTTCGGTTATTTGTTTAATAACATCTTCAAACTCAACATTTCCTTCCTTGGCAATTAAGCTGGGATTGGTAGTAACACCAGCTAAAATGCCCCATTCCTTAATCTCTCTTATTTCATCTAAATTTGCAGTGTCAATAAAAAACTTCATGTTTTCCTACACCCCTTTATATATTATTACCTGATCTTCCATATTTATATTAAACCATAAAGAACCGCATTTGTAAACCAAAGCTTGTAGAAATAATCAATCATCTGGTTATGTCTGCCAGCATTGGCATAATTTATATATTGATCTAATCTTTACTACTCCTTTATAATAGAAACAGTTGCCTTACTGATATCATTCCTATTCCAGGCATTTTACTTAGAAAGGATGCTCTCCAGTGGATTTATTTTATAGATATAAAAAAAATATTATATTTTTTCTCTTACTGGCAATATTCTTGCCTTTCTTTTTGCTGATAAGCAGTTCTGTGGTATATGGGGCAGATCTGGACTGGATTGAAGACAAGCCCTGGTTAAAGGGCCTGCTTCTTTTTGTATTATCCTTTATTATAAATAGATTTGTCGGCAATATCAACTCTGATGAACAGGTTAATACCAACCAGATTTATGAAGGAGAAGTCATTACTATCGAAAACAACCTTAATAGTGACAAAGAGGTCTTAGGCTTCTATGTCAACTGGTTAACTCCGGGAGCCAATTCCTATGATTCCCTGAAAGAAAACTGGCAGTCTATTGATATGGTAGCTCCCTTCTGGTACACCCTGCAAACAGATGGTGAAATCAGAACCCGCTACGGAGGCTATCAATACGAGGTAGACTCCTTTGCCAGAAACCGCAATATCCAGGTCCTGCCATTAATCAATAATAGCCAGGAAAATACCCTGATGTTAACTGATCCAGAAATCAGGGCTAAGGCAGTATATAATATTGTGGATCTGGTACAGAAATATAACTTTGCCGGTGTTAATATCGACTTTGAGCTTCTCCCCTCCTGGACCAGAAATTCCTATACAGCCTTTATTAAGCAACTCTCAACAGAGTTGAAGAAAATAAATAAATTGACAACCATCTCTGTTTTTCCCAAGATCGATGTACCTCTGGAACTACAGGGGGCCTATGATTATGCAGCTCTGGCTCCCCTGGTTGACCGGATAGTAATTATGACTTATGATAAACACTGGTCTACTGGCCCGGCAGGACCAATAGCCCCCATAAATTGGGTAGAAGAAAATATCCAGTATGCCCTGGAATATATACCAGCAGAAAAAATAATATTGGGAGTAGCCAATTATGGCTATGACTGGACTGGTGGCTATGGACAGGATCTTAGCTCCAAAGAAGCCCTGAACCTGGCCAATAAAAAAGGGGCAGAAATCAAGTGGCATGATATCTATCAAACACCCTATTTCTATTACTGGGAAAATGAAAGGAAACATGAGGTCTGGTTCGAAAACAGCAATAGTTTAGCCTTCAAACTGGATCTGGTTAATAAATACAATCTAAAGGGAATCGGCATCTGGCGCCTGGGTAACGAAAACACAGACTTCTGGGAAACCATTAATAATAAGTTTGATAATAATCGATAGCTTGGGGGATAGGAAAGGAACTCCTCTTTATCCCCGGAGCTCCATAAATTCTCTGATTATCTTTCTTATAAGACCTTTACAGACTAATAATAGGCAGTCTTATAATAGCATATTTAATATAAAAGCAGGCTTTTTATGATAATTTCACCAGGCCCCTCTTTAAAGAAACAATAACGGCCTGGGTCCTGTCTTCTACAGACAATTTCTTTAAGATATTACTGACATGATTTTTTACAGTCTTATCACTGATATAAAGGGTTTCAGCAATACTCCGGTTACTCATTCCCTTGGCCAATAATTCCAGAACTTCCTGTTCCCGGCTGCTTAATTCTTCAAATTGTTCAGGATTATTGGATTCCTCCGGTACCTGTTCTTCAATTGCAGGAGGAAAAACCCTTTCTCCCTTAATGAGCCTTTCAATGGCATCTTTCAATTCTTCGGGCTTGATATCTTTTTGCACATAACCTTCTGCTCCAGCTTTTGCTACCTCATAGATATATTCCTCTCCATCATGGATGGTTAAAATCAGAACTTTGACTTCAGGAGCAATCTCTTTAATCTTCC
>LFRM01021730.1_pt1 | contig 11219 bp, 14 predicted proteins | sample 618341 | NCBI WGS metagenome assembly LFRM01 (sample SAMN03654438, study PRJNA283298) | anaerobic digester metagenome | isolation source: pool of bioreactors CSTR01a, CSTR02a, and CSTR03a thermophilic anaerobic... | place: Denmark: Kgs. Lyngby | collected 2014-05-21
ACCATACACTTGTCATATCTTAGACGGTTATTCAAATACGTATTACGCAAAAGGCGCCCTAATGGGCGCCTTTTCGCTTTATCATACGCTAGATGAGGTTTCTCTTTTTTTACCTACGTCGAAATATCGATCTCGACCGTCGATACATAATTTCCTGCCGGCTTACTGCTCAACTCATCCTGGTCTACCATGACGGTCAGCGTATAAGCGTAGAAAATTGTTCCTGAAGAGGGGGTCAGAGAGAGTATTTGGTATTTCCCTCCGGAAGGGGAGATTATATTCCCGTCCATCTTTACCTTATCAATAGGCACGGTGGCCGGAGAGGCAACATCCTGCTCCTCAAAAGGGGTGATCTTTGCCTTCACCACCAGAGGCAATCCCGCATTGGTCTTGATTCCATAGTTCAGGACCGCTCCCGAAGGATTGAACGCATCATCAACGGTAGGACTCTCTATAAAAGCAGTTGTTCCCGGAGAATCCAGAAATCCGTGCAAAAGGTAACCGGGAACCGATGTGGTTAGCGTAATACTCACGCTGTTAGGGCCGCCCGCTGCTCCAACGGCAGAAGCCAGCAACAGGATATATAGGATAATTAGATATTTTTTCATTGTTTCAATTGCCCTCCACAGAAAACGTGCAAGATTTTCCTGCTCTTCCATAACAACTATAACGTCATTAAGAAACTTGTGTCAAGAACGATGCTTAGCTTATAGAGTGTTTTTATCATTTTACGATTTTATATTATTAATTTCTTTTATAAAAAGAAATTATATTTTTTCATCTTATGTCATCATTTGCTATTATCTTAAAAGTCCAAACACACCTCTTTCATTTTACCTACAATACTTCTCTCGTCATCACTACAGTTCTCTCCTTATGTCACTTCGAAAGAGGTATACAAGAGAGTAGTAGTTTTGTTATCGTATCTTGTCACCTCTTTTAAACTGCGTATGGATATGAACTTGTATTGTTATACTGCAGTGATAAAATTTTCTGCATATTACATAACACGTAACAAACCTCCTACATATTACATCAATTTATGTTGTCTTTTTTTTGTATACAGGCTATTATGAGCGAGTGTGGCCCACTTACCATGTAAGAAGCTACAAAAATATCACTTCAAGCATGCAAGATGTAGAGAGGGACCGACAGAATGATACTGCCAATTGCTTCAGAAACCAAATCGACAATGATCGCCAACAAGCTCGAGGAAATGATTCTCAACAAGAAATACAAAGCCGGTGAGAATCTTCCAAGCCAGCACACCCTTGCCACCCAGTTCGGAGCAAGCAGCAGGAGTGTCCGCGAAGCCTTCAAGAACCTTGAGGCCAAAGGACTCATCGAAGTCAAACAAGGTAAAAGGGCTCTTGTAAAGAGCAACAACCTTGACCAGTTCGTGGAGTCCCTTTCGATCTCCATGATCAGGAACCAGACACCCGACAAGAAACTCCTCACCGACCTGATGCAGGTCCGGACCACCATCGAGGTGTCTGCCACCAGGGAGCTCTCCCGTGATCCGAGCAGAATGCTTATAGTACGCTCCCTTGACCGTTGCTGCTCCAAGATGGAGCGCTTGCTTCCATCGCTTGAAAGCGGCAAGGACACTGAGGCCATCGAGCAGTTCAAGCAGACTGACTTTGAATTCCATGCAACCCTGATCAAGTCAAACGACAATGCCATACTCACAAGCATCTATGAGAACCTGGCCCCGCAGCTTTATATAGCGCTAGACCGCCTTCCAGAGTCCTATAACGAACAGAAGAAAAAGGTCAACGAATATCGCTATCTGGTCGAGGCCCTGGAAAACGGGCAGACCGACCTTGCTGTTGCACTGACGCTGGTCAGCTTGACCACCATCAAGGATAAGTTCGAATCCCTAAAATTCTAGAGAACTGTTTTTTTTAAACAGGAGAGGCTCAGGCCTCTCTTTTTTTATATGAAGAAAGTGAAATCCCATAAGTAATTACCATTTCCAAGGGAGACAATCCCTATGTCAAAAGTATGAAACAAGTATCGGTTTATGTACAATTTAAAAAACTCTTGACATATATAAAAAAACTGATATGTTGGTATTGCATAAAGTTACAAAGTAGTTTACCTTATATTGTAGTATACAACATAGAACTTATGACATCTAAAGTTCTAGCATAAAATGTATGTTAAAGGATATTTAAGATGAACTACCCATCTGAAACTAAATCATCTAGGATAGCAAAAGCATTAGAGACCATGATATTGGACAACACCCTGAAAACAGGAAGTTTTCTCCCCTCTCAACAGAAGTTGGCTGATCAGTTCCAAACCTCAAGCCGACCGATAAGGGAGGCCTTGAAGCTTCTTGAAGCGAAAGGGTTGGTCACCATAACACAAGGCAGGCGTGCTCAAATACGTAGCAACAGTCTTGACCAGTATGTGGGTTCGCTCTCGATAAAACTTGTAAACAGCCCTATCAGCACCGGCAAGCTCATGAGAAACCTCATGCAGGTGCGCATCTCTGTCGCAACCAGCGCAGCAAGGGAGTTTACCCGGCTTGAAAATCGGGCTGCCTACCTCGCGCAGCTCTGGAAGGCGAGCAACACAATGGAAGCTGCAGTGCCCTTGATTTACAAAAAGGATGCCGAAGGCCTGAAAATGTTCCAGGATGCGGAAAATGAATTCCATCACATCCTCATTAATGCTAACGGGAATCAGATCCTTTGCAGCATCTATGACAACCTGGCCCCCCTCTTGGTATCAGCACTGAACGCTATAAAGTTCACACCTGCACAGATTGAAAAGAGGGCCAAGGACTATACCTACCTCTGTGAAGCCCTCCAAAATGGGCAGACCGACCTGGCAGTGGCTCTGGTACTGGTCACCCTCACCACCTTGGAAAGCAAGGTACTTGACCGCTATCCTGATTAAAGCTCAGTGGGATACGCCTGACGAAACAGGTTCTTCTGCAAGAGGCCTCCCCTGTGGTATAGTCCATCAGAGGAGGCTTTTCTTATGCTCACACCTGTTATTGAAATCTCACATGCCACAGTCAGAAGACAAGGGAAGGCTATCCTTGACGATGTCTCCTTCACAGTCAATGCCGGAGAGCATGTCGCCATTATCGGCCCGAACGGCGCCGGAAAATCCACTTTGGTTCAAGTCATTTCAGAAGAGATACATCCCCTATACAACCCTCTCTCCAAACGAGTTCTCTTTGGAAAAGAACGGTGGCATGTCCTTGAGTTGAGAAAACGGCTCGGCATAGTCTCACAATCCTTGCAATATCTCTGTAACAGCACCTATAAGGCGTGGGAGATAGTGGCATCGGGCTTCTTCAGCTCCATCGGCCTGGACTTTCATCATAACGTCACCGAGGAACATCTTGCCAAAGTGAAAGAAATAATGAGAAACTTCGATGCATGGCATCTGCAGGACAAGCAGATGAACCGCCTCTCCTCAGGTGAGGCAAGGCGGGTCCTTCTCTGCCGGGCCAGCGTACATGACCCGGAGGTGATGCTGCTCGACGAAGCTGGTGCAAACCTCGACTTTCCCGCACGACACCAGTACAGGGCATCCCTTGAGCAGCTGGACAAAAGGGGAAAGACCCTGATCCTAGCCACCCACGAGCTGAGCGAGATAATCCCGGCCATTGAACGGGTGGTGATTATGAATAGGGGGAAAATAGTTGCGGACGGTCCTAAAAGTAAGATTATCCGTGAAGATATTCTCTCTTCGGTGTATGGCTCAAAAGTCTTTGTCGACCAGCGGGAAGGGCTCTTTACCGCCTGGTGCTAAAGAAAGATAATCGGTTTTTCACACGACAAGGGATTTTTGTAGTATATTCTTGAATAAGAACATAACAAGCGAGGTCTACTATGAAGCGTTGTTCCATAATAATTCACAGTGTTAGCGGTAACTGTTACATAATCGGAACCTATCTGCAGGAGCTCATGATCGAGCGCAATGTAGATGCACGAATATATCGTGTTGAGGATCCTGATCTGCATATCTGGGCGAACACCCAGGAAACCACCAATGACTTTTACGAGGACATCCTTGCCCTTCCTGTGGCAAATTCAGAGACCCTCCTTAAGAGTGATATGGTGATACTTGGAAGTCCCACACGCTTTGGCAACACCACTGCGGAGATGAAAACCTTCTTGGACACCACCTTGCCCCTGAGCAAGAGCCAGAGCCTGGAAAGCAAGTTCTTCGCTTGTTTCACCAGTTGTTCCCATTCCACCTGCGAAGGGGCTCATACCCTCAATGCCATGATCTACTGGGCTCAGAGCATGGGGATGCTCCACATCCCCTACGGAGTCCATGAGGAGCTGGACAGCTACGACCAACCGGTTGCCGGCATCGTCCACCTGGCAGGCAGGGAGGACTCGATCCGCCCCAGCGACAGGCTTGGCAAGGAGATGGAGATGTATGCCGATATCCTCAGCGCCTATATCCAAGAGGACGATGAGGAAGAAGTAGAAGAAGAGCAGTAACCTTTGGATACATCCGAAGATGAAGAGGAAGCGATTTCAAGTCGCTTCCTCTCTTTTTCCTTTTTGCCTCTGCACTTGATATTTGATCTTCCTATTTAGAGAAGGTGCCGATTCTTACGGCTTGTACTGTACGTTCGCATCGGAATCCTTGGAAAAGAAATCCCGTATCCTGTAGAGCCACCGCTTGAAACGTCCCTTGCCGTAACGGACCTTGTAGTCATTGGTCGCACTCTCAATGGACACCTCATGGCTGCCGCTCATATGCTTGAGATTATCCCAATGACGCACAATCCACAGATAGAGGTCACCTTCTGTGTTGCCGGGAAAAGAGGCCAGCAGCTTGGCCCTGCGAGCCTCTTCGATTATAGGCATGTATACAGTACGGCACCACGATCGGGCTGCGCTCTCAAAGCTGATCTCTTCGGTCTTGCCCTCATTGAGGTAGTACTTGTGCACAAGGATGTGATTCACCATCTCAGGATAGGATCCTGGGGAGGTGAAATGGATCTGGTCCATTGGCAGGTAGGTGGGGGTGTACTGAACTATGAAGCGTTCGCGTTCATACTCGACGACACGCCTTGCCAGCTGCTTCATCGTCAGGCCGGCTTCAAGGGCGATCTCTGTATCGAGACCGACCACCTCGGCATCGATAAACTCAATGCCTTGGGCCTTCGCTACCGAGACCCGATGGTTTCCGTCACGGACAAAGTACCAGTCCCCTACCATGTATGCCGAGATGGGAGGCAGGTTGATATACTCCATTGCAGCCATATCGATGCTCTGCCAACGGGAGCGCAACATCTCTTTCTTGGGATAAAAGGCAAGGGTAAAATCCTGGTACCTTCCCTCGCTCCCTATTATCTTGTCCACAGGGATGGTCTTCATCCCCAGGTAGGTCTCATTCTTCGGCTTTATCAGCTCCGTTACAGCATAGAGGGAGAGCAGGTCCGTATTCTTCCAGGCAAGGCTTCCCAGCAGGGATTGCATTCTCCCTCTTGTGCGAGCTTTTTCGAAATCCTCTCTTGCCTGATTCCACATGTCAATTCCCACGGTCTCTATCCTTTCCTAATGAAGGGTCTTCCAACATGTAGTTCTGAAAGACATTGATGATCTTAGTTTCCTTGTACACAGTATGCCTGTTTGCATTCAAGTCATGCAAGTGTATATGACCGTGCAGAAGGTATTTGGGTTTAAACCGCTCCATAAAGGTCAGGAATGCGGCGAATCCCCGGTGACACTGATCTGTGTCATCCCCCAATCCCAGAGGTGCGGCATGGGTCAGCAGAATGTCCAGGTAGCGTCCCCGGAACAGGCGGTTGAACAGCAAGTGAGGAACCATCTTCACTATCCTGAAGAACATCTCCCGTTCGGTGTACTGATGCTTGCCCTTGTTATACCGCATGGAACCACCGAGGCCTGCAATGATGAGCTTGTTGCGCTTGTCATAGACAACCCGCCCATCGACATAATCTCCTCCGAAGGCAGGAAGCAACTGCATGTTTCCCTTCTGGTCGGTATAACCGTGCTGCACCATGGAGGAGGAGGTGGTGAACTGGTGCATATACTCCAAATTATGGTTCCCGAACACAAAATACAGGGGTTTGTTCAGGGATGAGATGATGAACTCGTAGTACTTGAGAGGAAGGTCTCCGGCCGCCAGCACCAAGTCGACATCGCCATATCGCGACACTATGTTCTTTGAGTAGATCAGAGGGTCCGTCTCATCAGAAATGCAGAGTATTTTCATAGCTATCCTACCAGATATCCACAGTCGACGACGACAACCTCACCGGTTATCGCCCTTGCTTCAGAAAGAAACGAAACGCAGGAAGCAACCTCCTCAACCTTGACCATCCGCTTGAGAAGGGCACGATTCTCAAACATTGTCCGTATGGGATTGTCCTTGTCGGAGAGATAGGGAGCATCGAGAAGGCCCGGGGCAACGGCGTTCACCCTGATGGGTGCCACCTCAGCAGCAAGGCTCTTGGTGTACGCTACGACCGCACCTTTAGATGCGTCATAGTGGGCTGTCTGCCCAAAACCAGGGTGAATGGCATTTATTGATGCAATGTTGATGATGGAGCCAGAGGCAGACTGCTTGAGCAGAGGCAAAGCACTGCGGGTAACCAAGAAAAGCCCTTTCACGTTGGTATCAAAAACCCTAGTCCAATCCGAGACCTCCAGACTCTGTTGGTCTGAGACGGTAAAAAGACCACTGTTGTTCACCAGCACATCGAGCTTTCCAAGGGTGGAGAATAGTTCGATGATGCTCTCTTCCTTAAGTATGTCCAATTTTACGATGGACAGCCTCTCGCCCAGCTCGTCTTTCAGTGCCAGGGCCCCCTCCCTGTTGTGTGCATAGGTGGCGATCACAGAGTCTCCCTGCTGAATAAAGGAACGACAGATAGCCTTGCCCAGGTTGCCTGTTCCTCCAGTGACTAGGACTGTCCTCATCTATCCTCCTCTCGTAAGAAATCCACCAACCGCTTGCAGGCTGGATAATCCTGCATCAGAGCGATCGTCCCTTGCTTGTATCGGCTCTGGTCATAGGGCGGACACATGGTGGTGGCACAAAGGGCGTACCCTCCATCGAGCAGCTTTGTCCCCTGATAACAACCTCCAGGCACGATGGACAGGGGTGCCATACCCTCCCCTACAGGTCCAAGCAGGGCGACTGAGTGCCTCCCATCGGGATAGAGAACCAGCTGCTCAAGGGGGGAACCTTGCAAAAAGTACCAGAGCTCATCGGTAGGCAACCAGTGCAGACTGGAGAAGCTCTCTTCTGTCACCAGATAGTAAATGGTACCCCCCAGGATGGCAGAGCCGCTTCTGTGGGTATAGTACTTGCGATAGTAGCCTCCCTCCCCTTCAAGTCTCTTCAGGCCCAGCTTCTTGATCAGAAGCCCGGCCTCTTCCGTCAGAGCGGCCATGAGCGGGTGATCCCACGAATCAGGGAAGCGAACTCTGTCTTTACCTTTTCGCTGGTCTCCATAACCTCCTCATGGCTTAGGGGCTGGTCGAGTATCCCTGCTGCCATATTGGTAATGCAGCTGATACCCAAAACCTTCATGCGCATATGGCTCGCAGCGATCGCCTCTGGGACCGTGGACATACCCACGGCATCGCTTCCAAGGGTGCGTGCAACACGTATCTCTGCAGGAGTCTCATACGAAGGACCGGAAAAGAACATGTAGACACCTTCCTGAACCTTCAGAGAGAGGGAAGCGGCTTCTTTCCGGGCAATGTCCATAAGGGTCTTATCATAGGTGTTGGTCATATCGAAGAAACGGGAACCCAACTTATCGTTGTTAGGACCGCGCATCGGGCTGTCAGCGATAAGTTTTATGTGGTCGGTGATCAGCATCAGGTCGCCTGGCTTGAATGAGGTGTTCACCCCACCGGCGGCATTGGTGACCAACAAGTTGTCGATACCCATTGCATGCATCACCTGGATGGGAAATACCACCTGGTCCATCCCATACCCCTCATAGTAGTGGAAACGCCCCTGCATGCACATCACACGCTTCCCTTCCAGGATACCGACTACCAGCCGTCCCTTGTGGCCGAAGACCGTGGAGACCGGAAAGAAAGGAATATCCTTATATGAGATGTAGATACGTTTTTCCAGCTGTTCCGCCAGATCACCCAGCCCACTGCCCAACACCATACCGACAAGCACAGGCTCATCGCCAATCCGCGAGGTAATGTACATCGCCGCTTCTTGCATCTTCTCGTTCAGATTTTCCATATATCCTCCAATCAAACGTAATGAAATCAACTATTTTCCCATACCCATCAAAACGGGTCTCCCACTGCCTTTGGCGCTGCAGATTTTTTGGAGAAGGCCACCAATGCCACCAGAGTGGCAATATAAGGGAACACCTTGAAAACTACCGGGGGTATCACATTCAAGGAAGGGATGACCTGCGAAACGTTGGCAATGGTGGTGGCGATACCAAAGAAGAATGTCGCACCAAGAATGCCAAGAGGCTTCCACTGCCCGAAGATCAGGGCAGCAAGTGAGAGGAATCCCAGACCGGCAACGGTTCCGTTGAACTCGCCCGAGTAGGTTACCAGGATGACCGATCCCCCAAGTCCGGCAAGAGCCCCGCTCATGACAACTCCAAAGTAACGCATCAAGCGTACGTTTATCCCTGCAGAAGCAACGGCAGAGGGGTGTTCCCCACACGCCCTGAGTCTCAAGCCAAAGGAGGTCTTGTAGAGCAAGACCCAGGAGAGTGCCCAGATTAGCAAGCATAGCCATGTTGTCCAGTAAGTCTGGCTAAAGAACAGAGGCCCGAGGATGGGGATGTTCGCAAGAAAAGGGATATTCTTTCGAATGATACCCATGAAGATGCGCACGTTTCCACTTCCTGAAATAGTACGGGCAAGATAGACAGTAAGCGCTCCTGCCAGCATGTTGATGGCGGTACCGCTGATAATCTGGTCTGCACGTAGATTTATCGATGCAAAGGCATGCAGCAAGGAGAAGATTGCCCCCGCAACGACACCTACAAGGATGCCCACCGGCAAGGCGTTGATGCCCAGGGTTGCTTCAGTCAGCTTTATCGTAATCGCCGAAGCGAAGTATCCTACAAGCATGAGGCCTTCGAGGCCTATGTTTGTCACACCGCTCCGTTCGCTGTACAACCCTCCCAGGGAGGTGACCAGCATAGGTATGGTATAGGCTATTGCGTAGGGGAAAATTTGTGTAAGTGTTACCCACATATCATTCCACCTCCTTGCTTGATTGTAATTCGGCAGCGGCCTTCGCACGCTTGTCCTTTTTACCTCTGGAGACCTTTTTGAATAGGGCTTCCCAGATTCGCTTGAACATCACACTGGTCGCAGTGAAGTAGATGATTACCGCTATGATGGTATCGGCTATTTCCGGTGGCACCTTGGTCATGGCGTTCATGAACCCCTTGCCAGACTGCAGGACCCCGAAGAAGAGGGAACTGAAGAAGACCCCCAATGGATTGCTTGCACCGAGCAAGGCAACTGCAATTCCATCAAAACCTTGGGAAGGGAGGACTCCAATCTGCATGTTCCGTGAGTACCCGGTATAGAAGGAGAGTCCTGCAAGACCTGCAAGGCCTCCCGCGATCATCATCGAGAGAATCACATTCTTGTTGACCTTGATCCCCGCGTACTCTGCGCACTCCCTGTTGGACCCTACCGCCTTCAGTTCAAAGCCCAACGTTGTCTTGTCCAGAATGAATTTGATGATTATAACGGAGGCGATGGCTACAAAGAACCCGAGGTTCATGTATGATCCCTTGAAAATTTTCGTAAGCCAGGGGGAACGCAAGGTCTGGCTGATGGCAATGCTTGCGGACTCTGTCTCAAGGGAAGGTCCCTTCAAGTATGCAGGGACAAAATAGTAGACAGACCAGTAGGCTATCCAGTTCATCATGATGGTCGCAACAACCTCATGCACATTGAACTTGGCTTTCAAAAACCCTGGGATCACTCCCCATATCGCCCCACCAAGCAGACCGGAGAGAATGAGGACCGCGAGGTAGAGGGGCCGGGGAAGGAAAACATTGTGGGCAACAATGGTGGCGCACAGACCGCCCACCAGCATCTGCCCTGAGGCTCCGATGTTGAACAGCCCCGTTTTGAAGGCAAAGGCGACTGAGAGGCCTACCAACATGAGGTTCGTTGCAGTGGCCAACGTGTTGCCGATCCTCTCGATGTTCATCAAGCCACCACGGAACAGGTACCAGAATCCGGTGAAGGGGTTGCTTCCAATCGTTGCCATGAGGACAGCCCCAGCCAGAAGCCCTAGCAGGACTGCGCTGATGGCAACAAGGAATGCATTGCTTTTCAATTCTTTGTTCTCTATATCGCTCATCGTATACCGTCCTTCTCTTTTACGCCCGCCATCATCAGACCGACAGCACCCTCATCAGTCTCTTCAGGCTTCACAATATCTATGATCTCTCCGGAGTACATGACAGCGATTCGATCGGAGAGGTTGAATATCTCATCCAGTTCAAAGGATATCAGCAGGACCGCATGCCCCTTGTCCCGGTGTGCGACCAGTTGGGAGTGTATATACTCGATCGCACCGACGTCGAGTCCTCTGGTTGGCTGTACCGCTATGAGCAGCTCCGGGTCGGAGACAACCTCACGTCCCACAATGAGCTTCTGCTGGTTGCCTCCGGAGAGCTTTCCGGCAAGGGAGTAGATTCCCTCACCGCTACGCACATCAAACTGGGTTATCACATCCTGTGCATACTGTTCCAAGTAGTCCGCATCAAGAATCCCCCGCTTGCTGAAGGGAGGGTGGTAGAACTCCTTGATGGCTATGTTATTGAAAAGAGAACTCTCCATGACAAGGCCGCGCTTCTGCCTGTCTTCGGGGATATGGCCCAGGCCGATCTCGTTGCGCTTGCGAACGGAGGCGTGGGTGATGTCATTGCCATCAAGGACGATAGTACCCCCCTGCACAGCCCTCAGGCCTGTTATAGCTTCAACCAGTTCAGTCTGGCCGTTGCCGTCGACTCCTGCTATCCCTACAATCTCCCCGCTCTTTACGGAGAGATTGATCCCCTTCACTCCGAGCATCTTCTTGTTGTTCATCACCTCAAGGTCATAGAGTTCAAGGATGACCCTACCAGGCTGAGCTGGTTTCTTGTCAACGGTGAAATTTACAGGACGGCCTACCATCATGGAGGCCATTTCCGCCTGTGTCGTCGTTTTGACATCCACCACCCCGATAAGCTTGCCACGACGGAT
>LFRM01098481.1_pt1 | contig 11219 bp, 7 predicted proteins | sample 618341 | NCBI WGS metagenome assembly LFRM01 (sample SAMN03654438, study PRJNA283298) | anaerobic digester metagenome | isolation source: pool of bioreactors CSTR01a, CSTR02a, and CSTR03a thermophilic anaerobic... | place: Denmark: Kgs. Lyngby | collected 2014-05-21
ATAAATGTAAATATAACGCAGACAAATCCAATTACTGAAAACCAGGCAGCTGGCTCGCCTTTCCATCCCTTATTAAATCTTAGGTGAATATATACAGAGTATATAAGCCAAGTAATTAAAGACCATGTTTCTTTAGGATCCCATGCCCAGTACCTACCCCAAGCTGCCTTAGCCCATATTGCACCTGATATTATAACAATAGTTAGCATTAGATATCCAAAGCCTATTACTCTATAGCTTAAATAATCACATGCTTCTTCATTAGGCAGAATACTACTTTTCTTTTTGTCTTTCTTTTTAACATTTATCAAATACATTAAAGAAAGGCCGCAGGCCACTGCAAAAGAACCATAAGATATAATGGCTGCTCCTACGTGAAATGATAGCCATCTGCTTTGAAGGGCAGGCATTAAAGGTTTTATATCTTTAGGCAGCATAGTTGCGTATCCCATCATAAGAAAGGCAAGGGGCATTACAAAAGCACCTACTGCAGTAAACTTATAATAAAAATGAATTACCAGGTAACATAAAACTATTCCCCAAGTAAAACTACTTGCAAATTCAAATTGATTACTAAAAGGCAGCCTACCTGATTCTATAGTCCTAAGGGCAAGGGCTAAAGTATGGACTGCAAATCCTGTTACAGTTACAATAACAGCGAATTTACCTACCTTCTCTTTACCAGCAGTAAGAAAAACAAAAAATCCTATTGAGGCTACTATATAAATTAAAAAGGCAATTGTGAAAAATAATTCTTCAAAATAAACTATATCCATTATAAATCTCCTTTACTTTGATCTTGTGATTTTGTCAATAATTTCTTTATATGCATATTATATCCCCAACTATTTTGCTTAGTTATAGGAAGTATTTTATCTGATGATACAAACACATACTTAGGATAGAAATGGAATGAAATGATTAGTCCAAGTATTAGAATTAAGGATCCTAATAATATAAAATAATAACCAAAATCTTTTCTATAAACTATTCCAGTGTATAGGGTTGGCTCGTCAAACTCAATTGTAATATCATTATAATTTATCCTTTGTCCAGGTTCAATTATATAGGAGTCAAGAAACTGATCATGCTCATACAGCATAATTGCATAATACGGATTGTTAAGTTTTTGCGACCTAGTCGTAGGTTCCCCTGTTTCTCTCATTGTGAAATCAGGATAAAATCCATATAAGTGTACATAAAGGTGATCAGCTTCATATAAATAACTTTCCCCATTTTTTATTTGTTCTTCAGCTAAAACATCATCTTTATCTCTAATAATTATTTTATTAGCCCAACCAAAATTCGATTGATAAAAATTGATTCCTTTATATAAGAGTGGGTTGTTTACCCAAATCTTTTCTTCTTTTACCTTAGTATCATCTTCAAAAATTGTAAACTCACTATAATACTGGTCAGTACTGTCATCTTCTCTAAATTCCAAATAAAAATCATCTAAAACAATTGAGAAACCTTCTTCTTCAAAAGTTTTTGTTTCATTAGGCATGAGATCAAAAGAACCTTCCATGGCAAATAAGTTACCAATAAATCCACCTAATATAATTACTATAATTCCAAGATGGGTTACAGATGACCCTATATATCCAAACCTATGTTTTGATGCATAGGAACTCTCTTCTTTATCAGAAATATTAAATCTATTCTTTTTTAAAGACTCTTTAAATTTATCTATATCAGTTTCATCATTCCAAAGATTTTCATTATCTTTCGGAATACTTGGAAAAAACGATTCCTTCATTCTAAGAAGTTGTCCTGGTAATATATTGAAAGTACAACCAGCTAAATTAATTATGAAAAAAACCATTATAACTCTAAATATAATCGAGCTATAAACATTATTAAAATCAAGTGTTACTATAATGTTTCCAATTTTAGGATAATGCTGTATATATATTTCTTCAGCCATCCCTTGTGGTAGTACTGTACCAATTACAGAGTAAAGAGCAATAATAATAAAAAGAACTATTCCAAATTTTAAACTTGTTAAAAATCTTACAATTTTCTTTAGCAAACCATCACCTCATTAGTTTTTCTTAATCCATTTATTAAGTTTTGCGACTATGAATTAACATAGCTATATTAACAATAAGAAAGGTAGAAATAATTTATTTATCATTCTAAACCAGTCATATTAATCATCTAAAGTAAAAATACTACACTTTTAAAATACATTTTTTATCAAAATCTAACTCCGATATTATTTACGTTTATTTTATTACATTTTTTTGATTATATTTATAAAACAAAAGATATCATATTTGTATTATATATTAAATTTCTAGGTTTTAATTACAAATTTTTATTTTAAAAATAAAGAAAAGTTCAATACCTATAAAGTCATATGTTCTTTATGTTTTTTAGGTATCGAACTTTTCAAATCTTTTATTTAATCATCACAAGTTACTGGTTTGGTCTATTGAACGTGAAACAAGAACTCTGCGTAGTATTCACTTATTCTATTTGTTCCATCTGGCTTTGTACTGTGACCACGGAACTGTGCAACATATGCAGAAGGTTCTAAGTTACTAAAATCAAGGTTCCAGTATACCCACTGATTTGGACTAGCTTCATCAATCTTAAACTCTTTCCAAGTTTTACCCTTATCCAAGGATACATCAACCTGAGTTATTGGCTCATCCCATGCATCAGCAAAACCTTCTAAGTGAACAGGTTTTCCTGCCTCAAATATTTGACCACTTGTTGCTGTTAGGACTCCAACATTTGGTTTGTCAAAATTAAGACCTGTTTTAGGATGCGTAAATCCTCCATATAATTCAGCAGCAGCTTCTTCACTTGATTCAAAATTTATTTCAACTAAATGTTTGGTGAAATTTCCTGCAGCAAGCTTATAGCTCCAAAATGCTACTGGGAAACCTTGATCTGCTGGTATAGGTTCTCCGTTCATTTCAGTTACTAAAAGACCATCTTCTTCGAGAACAGTATCAGTATAAACATTAAAACAGAAACCATCGTCTCCAATAGGATTAAATGTATTAACACTTTCATTTACTTTAGCGTATTCCATTATTTTCTTTATAGGTACGCCTGTTACTTCTGCTTGGTATACCATAGGCTGTCCTGCTCCGTTTATTGTACAATGTGATTTCATTAAATGAGTTTCTGTGCCAAATTCTTCGATTAGCTCAGGTAATGTCATCTCAAATGGATTGTCAACTTCTCCGGTAACTTTAACAGTCCAGTTTTCAAACAATTCATCAGTTGCTTGAGTTTTATCTGTTAACCACTCGTCTGGAGCATTTTTAGGTGATTTGTAGTACATCTTATCATTAGGTGTTACTGTGGTCTGATCCCACGTAAAATCAGCATCTAAATCATCTGCAGCAACCTCATCTATTCCTCTTAGAACATCATATTTTACAAAATCCCACATTTTATAATTTCCTTCATCGTCAATATAATGGCAAGAATCACAGCTACCCTTCACTGACTGGAAAGCGTCACTTCTATTATGTAATGTATGAATTGAATCTTTATGCTTTGTATCGAAGAAACTATGGCATGCTTCACAATTATAGTAATTTTGTTCTATTGGATAACCAAAATAAATTACTCCGTGAAAAGTTTCCATACCTTCTAAAGCATCCTCAAGAGAGTGACATGCATTACATCCTCTATTATCAGCATCCAAATAAATATTGTTCCATGATTTTACAAGTCTACCGTCTTGTAATTCATTATTAGTTGGTGTTCTCTGAATTTTTTCTCCGTTTATCCAATTTATAACCTTAGGTGCAAATTTTTCATCTGCAGCTTCATTTTTAGATTCACGTTCATAAAAAGAAGGTAAGTTTTTCTTTCTTTCTACAATATCAATGCCACCAACAAACTCTTTTGGTCCTTCCACTGCTGTTTCTGCTTGCTCAGGAACAGAAGTTTCTGGATCAACATCATCTTTTCCTTGCTCAGAATCACAGCCTCCCAAAAATATTGCTAAACATAGAGCAAATGGTATTACTAACAATTTTTTATAATTCTTTTTAAAATAACTCATAATATAAGCCTCCTTTAATTTGCGTTTAACCGAAACTAACTTATATTATACCCAGCGTTCCCCTACCCCTCAATTAAATTTAATAATATACATACATTATACACTATTAAGTATAAGAAATCCCAATTATTTAAAATATTGATAAGTTTATAACTTGATATTTAATCGTATTATATTTTTTATTTATTAAATTTGAATAATTAATTATTTTTTAGTAATTACTTGATATTTTTAGTAAATAAAAAAGACGCTACCTTACGATAGCGCCATTTTATTTACTAATATTTATTTGTTTAATGCATCCCTAACTGCTTCCATTATTGCTACTGATGTTACTGTAGCACTAGAATATGAATCTACTTCTGAGCTTTGAGCTTCGATTATATCCTTTGGAATATTTTCAATTGCTAAATCAGAAATTCCTGGAGTTTCTTCATGATTTGTTATGTCAATCTTTGAAACTTTCCCGTCTTCAACAGTTACTTCAACTTCAACGTCTCCATACATTCCTTCAGCTGAACCGTTATAAGTTCCATCTTCCAGATTTTCAAATGCTCCCGCTGAAACATCAACAGCTGCTTTTTCAAATAAAGATTCTGCAAAAGTATCTGAAGCTGGGGCTACTGAATATTCTTCTGCTTGATCGATTGTCATTACATTTTTCGCTGCAAAACGTCCGAATGCCATAACACCATTCATAGCTACACCTGGTGCTATAGTTCTACCCCACATCTGACCAACAACTTCACCTGCAGCATATAATCCTGGTATTACAACTTCATCTTTTGTCATTACCTGATTATATTCATTAACCAGTATTCCACCTCTTGATGATAAAACTATAGGTTGAATTCTAACTGCATAAAATCTGTCACCTTCTATTTTATTTACTGCTTCTACTCTATTTTCATTTTCTTTCTTTTCAAACTCTCTTCCAAGTTCATCAACAGTTTTAGTTTCAACGTGCTCGTTGTATTTATTTACTGTTTCTACAAATATAGCTACTGGCACATCTATATTTTCTGCTAGTTCTTCTAAAGTATTTCCTGAGATTATATAGTCTTCATACTGTCCACCTTCTGTGAAAGCATCATACATTCCTCTTTGCATATCTTTAGTAGCTTCAAATATTGTATCTGTGTAAATTTCGTACATATAGTTTTCTGGTTGTTCCTTAAGAGCTGCATTTCTAACTTCGTCATCCCATGCAACTTCGTTAACAAATCTCTCACCATTAATATTTACTAGAATTCCTCCAGCATAATATGTTCCTGTACTACCATTAGTACCTGTTGTCGTACTATTTTTATTTAATATACCCTTTGGATATGTTTCTATCCATTCCATAGCTTCGTCAGTTAAAGATGCTCCTAGTTCTTGCATCATTTTTAGACCGTATCCATCACCAGATGGAAGTGCTGCGGATATTAAATTGTTTAAATCTGCTGCATATTCTTCAAATAACAACGGATTTCCAGCATAGCCTCCAGTTGTCATAATAACACCTTTATTAGCTTTAAAATGATATTTTTCACCATTTGCAGATAGACCTTCTGCTCCATTTACGTGTCCTTTATCATCATGAAGAAGTTTTCTTCCTTCTACTGAAGTATAAACTTTAATCTTATCTTCATCATCAATTCTTTTTTCCATTACTTCAATAGCTGGATTAGATATTTCAGATCCTTCTTTAGGAAGAGGTACATAGGTTCTTTTATAATCGTATGGCATATGACCACTGTTTATTATAGCCTTACTACCATCTTCGTCTGTAACGAAGTCATAATCTTTTACTCCCATATCATATATCCATTCCCAAGCTTCTGTTGAGTTGTCAACATAAGTGTCAATTATATACTCAATAGGTTTTCCACCATGTAAATAGGCATAACCCATTATAGCTTCTTTATATCTTTCCTTTGAATCTTCGGTTAAACCTTCTTCTTTTTGTATTGTTGTATCTGGTGCTGAAAATTGTCCAGTACGCATTCTCATTGCGCCACCTAATATAGGCAATTTTTCAACTATAATTACTTTCTCTGCACCTTGATCTACAGCTTCAATAGCTGCGGCCATTCCAGCACCGCCACCACCTATAATTACTACATCAGCTTCATCTTCTACGTCGTATTGGTTAGAAGAGTCTGCTTGTGTTTCAACGGGCGTTTCAGTTTCATCAGAATTAACATTTGAATTATCTTTTTCACCACATGCAGCTAGGCTTACTAGCAAAACTGTACTCAATAATAATGCTCCTAATTTTTTTAACATTTATTCCTCCTAAGTTGTCTTTTGGTAATATAATTTTAATATGCTTTTATTACCAGGCAATACTATATCATAAATATATAGCTACGTCTATAATTTAACAATATTTATATAAAAATATTATCTGTATATTTAGTAATTGATCCTATCTATATTAATTTTATTTTATTATAATAATTATTGATAAATTTAAATATGTTATCTTTAAAAAAATACCTTTTATAGCTGAATTAAAGCAGAAAAAAAGACTATGATCTTAAGATCATAGTCTAAGTATACTTATATTAAAGTACGTTTATATTTGCAGCTTGTTTGCCACGTTCTCCGTCTACTACTTCGTAGGAAACTTCTTGGCCTTCTTCAAGTGACTTGTATCCATCACTATCAATAGCTGAAAAATGAGCGAACACGTCTGTGCCGTCTTGCCCTGTTATAAATCCGTAACCTTTTTCTGAGTTAAACCATTTTACTGTACCGTTTTGCATAATCTTAAATCCTCCTGTGTGCCTTTGCACTAAATTTGTAATTACTAAAAAAACTAAACAGATGAATTTATATATTATATAAAACAATCCTACTTAATTTATTTCTTTCACAACAAAGTTAAGTATACACGCTTTCTTGCATAATGTAAAGCTTTTTAAAAAGTATGTTATATTAGCTAGAAATCAGCTTCTGATGGCTGTCCCACTTAAATAATATAAAATAATACAAACCTTAATCATATATAATATTCTGTCTTTAAGATTTACTTGATAAATAAGAATGAAAACCACATATATTATAATTTTACTTGCGGAAAGAAATAACTTATATATTTTATATTTATTCCGAATACTTATATATTTGGATTCGTTTTATTTTTTGTATCAATAATAATCTTTTCACATTTATCACAGTAGAAAGACTTTACACTGCCAGAAGAATTTGTTAGCTTTATACCTTTTGAAAACCACTTCAAAAGTATACCTTTGTCATTTTCTTCTGGTATCCATTTTAAATTATACCTATCTTGATAAATTGAGCCTAGATGCATTTCTTTTCCACAATAAGGACATATTGAAATATATTCCATGTAATATCCTCCAAATTTATTATTTATTAACGTTTTTAATTTAAAATAATAATCATATTTTGTTTGTTTATTGTTGCTATATAATAATTATTTTCTAGCAAACTGATTATACTATAAGAGGATGCTTCTTTTCTTTATAACTCTATATATTTATTATTAGTCTTTTGTATTTAAGAGTCGTAAGCCATTTAAAATTACCAAAATAGTACTTCCTTCATGAAATATTACCCCCAAAGGCAATGTTACCATTTGCAGAAAATTTGAAGCAATAAGCATCACAATAACAGCAATTGAAAAGATAATATTTTGCTTTATAATTCGATTCATCTTTTTTGAAAGCTTTATAGTCTTTGCGATAAGAGGCAGCTGATTCTTCATAAGCACTACGTCAGCAGTTTCTATAGCTACGTCACTTCCTTCTCCCATAGATATTCCAACAGTTGCAGTAGCTAATGCAGGAGCGTCGTTTATACCATCACCAACCATTGCTATCATTCCATATTCTTCTTCTAGTCTTTTAATTACATTAGCCTTTGACTCAGGTAGACATCCAGAGTTGTAACGTTTGATTCCAATTTCTTCTGCGATAGCTTTTGCAGTTCTTTCGTGATCCCCTGTTAACATAATAATTTCTATTCCTGCATCATGGATAGCTTTTATAGAATCTTTAGCTTCCTTACGAACCACATCTTTTAATGCAATAAGCCCAGCTATTTCTTGTCCTTTTTTAACAAAAACTACTGTTTTTCCTTCATCAGAGAGTTTATCGATAATGTGATGTTGAAATTCCTCAGCTTTCTCTTTTCCAACAAAGTCAGCTCTGCCTACCTTCCATTCTATATCCTTAAAGTTTCCTCTTACTCCATATCCTGCAATATCTTCCATATCATCTACTTCAGGCAAAGAAATATTCTTGTTTTCTAAATATTCTTGGGTATATTTTACTATAGCCCCTGCTAAAGGATGTGTAGAATATCTTTCAATTTCTGCCACATGACTTAGAAGATGTTCTTTTGTTAAATCCTCACCCACTATAACATCAGTTACTTCAGGCTTTCCCCTAGTTAATGTTCCAGTTTTATCAAAAGCAATAATTTTAATTTGCGCTAAGTTTTCAAGATGAACTCCACCCTTGAAAAGAATTCCGCTTTTTGCTCCATTACTTATAGCTGATAAGGTGGCTGGAGTAACAGATGCAACAAGGGCGCAAGGCGATGCTACAACTAATAGAACCATTGCTCTATAGAAAGTTTCAGTCCAAGTCCATCCTAGTGCAAAGTGTGGGATAAACATCATAAGAACTACAACAATTAATACTGTTCTTACATAAAGTCCCTCATAACGCTCTATAAACTGTTGAGATGGAGATTTTTCACTTTGAGCTGTTTGAACGAGTTCAATAATTTTATGAAACAGCGTTTCGTTATTAGGCTTAGTCATTACCATTTTAATAATCCCACGAAGGTTTACTGTTCCTGCAAAGACTTCATCTCCCTTAGATTTACTAACAGGAATCGATTCTCCTGAGATGGCAGATTCATCTATATTGGTTTGTCCACTTACTATATCTCCATCAGCAGGGATCCTCTCTCCTGGTCTTATAAGAAGAATATCTCCAACAGATAAGGAGATAACAGACACAATCTCTTCTTTCTCTTCAATTACTCTTGTAGCTTCTTCGGGCTGAAGACTCATAAGAGAAGATATTTCTTTATGGCTTTTATTCATTGTATATGTTTCTAAGGCACCACTTAAGCCGAAAATGAAAATTAAAACTGCTCCCTCAAGCCAATATCCTATGATTGCTGATCCTATAGCAGCAAATATCATTAAAAGTTCTACATTAAGTTGTTTAGTTGCAATGGTTTCCTCAATCCCTTCTTTCGCCTTAGCATATCCTCCTATGATAAATGCTGAAACAAAAATTACTGCTGAAATTGTATCCATATCTTTATTTAATAGAAACCATCCAATAAGAAGAAGTACCCCGCTTATAATTGCAGCAATAAGCTCAATATGTGGCTTAAGTACATTTAATAGAGATTTCTTCTCATCTGTTATGCTTGTCATTTCTTTATCCTCCCCTTTAAAACTTATATAATTGCTTTTTCCATATCAAAATTTATAAAATTATTATAATGCCAAAGTATTCACTGAGAAGTACTATCAAAGCCTTGACATTACTACTTTAGTTAATATCTATCATACATTGATTATTCGCTTTTGTAAATAGAATGATTACAATTTGATAATTATTATTAATAAGTGAAAGTGATTATCACTTGCAGCCATAATAATTTCAATTTTTACCTATATGTAATCTATATAATTTTTTCTAAATAGTTTGCTAATACTCTTATTTGGATACTTAAGTTATCAGAGTTACGACCTAATTAGTGTTTATAGTTAGTTTTTTAAATACAACTAAAACTAGATCTTATTTGAATTTTAACTGCTGTTTTAATTTAAAAAAATAGGATCATGTTGATGCATTTTAAGACATCACATAATCCTAGATATTTCTACTTTATAAGGCAAATAATATTATAAAATAAATTTAGACTAACAAAAAATGATTTTTATTAGCTTTTTTATAATTTATTTACAGATTTATATTTGAATTCGAACAAAAAAAGCTATGATCTTAAGATCATAGCTTTAGTATACTTATATTAAAGTACTTTTATATTTGCAGCTTGTTTGCCACGTTCTCCGTCTACTACTTCGTAGGAAACTTCTTGGCCTTCTTCAAGTGACTTGTATCCGTCACTATCAATAGCTGAAAAATGAGCGAACACGTCTGTGCCGTCTTGCCCTGTTATAAATCCGTACCCTTTTTCTGAGTTAAACCATTTTACTGTACCGTTTTGCATAATTTTTAAATCCTCCTGTGTGCCTTTGCACTTAATTTGTAACTACTAAAAAAACTAAACAGATGAATTTATATATTATATAAAACTCTCTTACTTAATTTATTTCTTTCATAACAAAGTTTATTATACACTAGACTCGTAAGAATGTAAAGCTTTTTCGTAAACAACATATTATCCATGAATCAAGCGGTGCTTATAAATCAATTCATGACTTAGTTTTTTGGGAAATTATATTGCTACTCATGACTTTTTATTTAACATGTATTTTGTATATAGCTATAAAGATCACCAATAAGGTTTATCTTAATAAATCAACTGAAAAATTATTTAGCTTCGGATAATATAAAAATGTATTTTATACTAAAAATCAATGCTATTTAAGACTTTTTCTATTTTTTTCTTATTTTTATTATAAAATTTCTTTTCCGCACTAATTATGACATATCTCCACGCAAAGTTATCATCATTTGTATCATAAAGTATGATTTTACTTACCCTATTGTCTTTTTCTAGAAGAAATTGATTTGAATAAATATATCCTTTCTTTTCTCCATTTACTAGGAAGTCATCTTTTGATAAATTTTCATCTTGAATATACATATTTGGAGAAACTCCCTCAAAAATACTTATAGAATTTTTTATTTCTTCTTCATTCCCCATTAAAATCTCCAACCCGAAGTCAGGAGATTTTTCAGGAAACCTATCAAATTGAGACGCATCGTCTTCACTTATCTCCCATCTTTCAGGATATTCAAAGCTAAAAAAATGTTTTTCTGAATAATAATTATAATTAAATCTATGACTTTTATATTCTTCAGTTTGACAGCTCATTAATGCTAATATTAAAAATAAGTATATTAACATGTTGCTTTTTTTCAATTTAAATCTTCCCCATAAATCAATATGCGAACAAAGAAAACGCTAGACTTAAATCAATACTGGACAAGCAAGGACTTAAAGCTTCAGAGAA
>LFRM01161350.1_pt1 | contig 11219 bp, 11 predicted proteins | sample 618341 | NCBI WGS metagenome assembly LFRM01 (sample SAMN03654438, study PRJNA283298) | anaerobic digester metagenome | isolation source: pool of bioreactors CSTR01a, CSTR02a, and CSTR03a thermophilic anaerobic... | place: Denmark: Kgs. Lyngby | collected 2014-05-21
AGACGTGAAAAATGAAGATCAATATAAGGCATATGAAATAGTTTTAAGTGAACTGGAAAATAGAATGAATTAATAAAAAGGAATGTTGTATATGAGTTTTTTAAATCTTGCTAAAGAGCGTTTCTCAACGAGAGATTTCTTGCCAAAACCCATTGAAGAAGACAAGCTATTAGAGATTCTAGAGTCAGCACGGATATCACCATCAGCTGTTAACCGGCAGCCTTGGCATTTCATTGTAGTCCGAGACGAAAACATGAAAGAGAAGATTGTCGAGGCATATCCCCGGGATTGGTTCGCAAAGGCACCAGTTTACATAGTTGCCTGCGGAGACCACATTGAGTCTTGGAAAAGAGAAGACGGTAAGGATTATTGTGACGTAGACGTAGCGATTGCTGTTACTCACATTATGTTGGCAGCAACAGACCTAGGTTTGGGCACCTGTTATGTGGGGCATTTTGATGCTGATATATGCAGGGAGGCTCTAGGTTTACCTAAACATATTGAACCTATAGCAATCATCCCTCTGGGCTATCCAGCAAAAAAGGATTCGACTAAGCGATTTGATACCAGGAGAAAAGCACTCAGCGAAATAGTGCATTTTGACGGATATGATAGCAGTGTAGAAAAATTATAGGTAATGAATCAACTTTTTCCTTAACATTGACCGGCACATGCTTCTCGTAAACACGAGATCTCCTCTCACCCTCACCTGTTTGGCTTTGAATACACATGGGAGATTTATACTCCTGCGGTTAAGGACCATGTGAAACAACGAACTCTGGTTTCCGGTCAAGAAAAAGATGTAACATAACATGGGGCTGCTCCAAATTATGGAGCAGCCCTTAATCATATTTTGCATGTTCGTCTACCCGTGGGGGTATATCCACACCTCGTCAATTTGTATATTATGTCCTGATTGTCTGGTTGCTCTGTATCCATGGCTATCCGATTCACCTTTTCTTTGCGTAAATAATGGCTCGCCAAGTATCGTTTTCGATGGGTCTGGCGTCATGTCCACCGTATAGTTTTTCGACTGTGAAACCAGCTTGTTGACGGTGGTGAGTTCGACCTATTCCATAAGGATTTGCCTACAATGTATAGTTAGCCGCATTAATCACCTTAGTGTTTTCATCCGATTGTGCAAGGCCGCCAAATAAATCCTTCAACAACCCTAATTTCCCTTTTTTGCCGTCTGATATTAACCCAACGTCCTTAGAAACCATTTCCACAGCGCTTTTTTGTTCCTCGCTGCAATTAACAACGCCGCAGTCTACTAATTCCAACTTTTGTTCTATTTCTTCCGGGCTTATCTCTTCTTTTATATTCACAATACCGCAATCAAAAACCCGCAGACCATCCTCATGCTTTTCCAGCTTCCGCCTATCAACGGTTAAGAAAGGTTTGTCTCCAATGCTGTAGCCCTTGGTTTCCTCCAAATCATCATACTCGGGATTTAGGCTTAAGAACTTTTGGCTAAGGTTATTGCTAATAAATACGGTTCCCTCTACATTAATTTCAACTAACTTGTCCAAAGCGGCTTTACTTTCAGGGTTTATCGTTAAATCGCCGTCTACATACAGTCTATTGCCATGCTTTCTAATTAAAGCATCGTCCAATACATGACTGTCCGTATAAGCCAATCCCGGGGGGATAACCTTAATATCTGCATCTTCGTTAAACAGTGGTAGAGCTTCTTCCAATAAGTCTTCTAAAATAACCGCTTTTTTTGTAATAAATGAAGCTCCTTTCTCGTTTAGTGAAGCAATGTTAATATTTTTATCCTTTATAACTACTTTGCTTTTTACATAGTATTTTTCGCTTTTTGCCCTTAAGATAAAAGTTTTATCCATGATCAATTTGTTTTTGAGTCTGATTGCATCGCCGGGGTAACAATCTGTTCCACCATTTACCTTAATCATTGGTAGTTTGTCTTTAATATCAGAAGGATAAGAAACAGAACCATTTACCTGAATCAGCATAAACTTATCCAATACATCCTGAGAGCCTGTCTTTATGTGCAAGCTTCCGTTTACAATCAATATGATGGGCTTAGAATATAAAGTTGCATCCGTAATTTCAAAAGAACCGTTTTGCATGATAATTTCAGCATCCTTTGAAACTTCCAATACTTCTGCTGCATTCATGGATACATTGTATTTCGCCATTAGGTCTTTAGACTCCCGAGATACCAAAACCATAGCTGCATTTATACTGATATCCCTATAGGAATCCAAAATTGTTTCAGATACATTCCTTGCATCACAAACCGCCGCATTGATGATTAGCTTTTTCTTTTCCATATCATTCACCTTTCTCTTTCTCGATAAAATAGTTTTTGGATATCTTTTTCCTTGCTGAAGACAGCCTTGACCTTACGGTGGATGGGGATAAATCGAATATTTCGCCTAGTTCCCTGGATGTGTAACCTTCTATATATCTCATCCAAAACAATGTCCCCTCTGTTCCCGGTAATCGAGCACACAGTTGTTTCACTAAAATACGACTTAAATCATCTTCATGAAATGATAATGCTTCAGCCTCAGGTGCATTTGTTGCTCTTCTTACCTTGTCTATGAAAATGTTCTTTGCAGTTCTGTAAAGCCAGGAACGGCACTGAGGTTCTTTTAGTTCATTTAGAATATGCGCATTTTCTAAGGCTTTGATAAAGGTTTCTTGTACTATATCCTCAGCAATTGAAGGGTTTTTTTGAGAAAGGTTAAGGCAGTACCACAAAAGCTTATTGTAATAATCTTGATATAGCTTATTGATCATCTTACCCCTCCTCTTTAACCCTTTACTTATTAGACGAATGAGAATTGAAAAGTGTTGAATGTTTTTTAATAAAAAAGACCATGAGTCTATTATATTGATATATCGTCTACTATTCTATGGAAATAATTAATCTTTGAACAGTAGCTTGTCCAATTCAAGGAAAAGTATAAGCTGCAGATCTAGGGATGTACATAACAAGAATCTATGGTAAAATAGTTTTATATACGATATATTCAGTATAAATATACATTAGAATTTATAAGCTAAAGGGGTTTTAACAATATGCCAGATAAACAAAATATCATTGAAAGCTGTGGAAATAGAATCCTTGCGATAAGGGAATCATTGCGAACACTAGGTGTAGAGATTCCCCAAGTTATGCTCCCTAATCGTAGTATCGATCTGAAAAGGTGGGCTGTTGTGGCTTGTGATCAATACACTTCCCAACGATCATATTGGAAGTCTGTAGAAGACGAGGTTGATGATTCCCCCTCTACTCTACATATGGTTTTTCCTGAGGTTTATCTAGAAGATACTGATAAAGACCAGCGTATCCAAAACATATCTAGTGCCATGAATGAATATATGGAGAAAAGCTTTCTTGAAACCTTGTTACCATCCTTCGTTTATGTAGAACGAACACTGGAAACAGGCACTCGCAAAGGCTTAATGATTGCTTTAGACCTTGATCAGTATGATTACAAGGAAGGCTCACAAAGCTTAATTCGTTCAACAGAAGGAACTGTGCTGGACCGTCTCCCCCCTCGTATTGCTATTCGCAAGGATGCAGTCCTGGAAACTCCTCATATTATGGTATTAATAGACGACCCTGGAGAAACCGTAATTGAACCAATTGCCGACAAGACTTCTGAATCTGATAAATTATATGACTTTGACCTCATGATGAATGGAGGTCATATAGCTGGATATCGAATAAAGCGCATGGAAGCTATTGAAGAAATAGCATATGGCCTTAGCAAATTAGCCGATCCTCTATTGTTTAGTCAGAAATATGGTGTAAATGAGGACAAAGGTGTACTACTATTTGCAATGGGCGATGGAAATCATTCGTTCGCTACAGCTAAAGCATGCTGGGACAATATAAAGGAAGGATTAAGTGAGGAAGAGAAACAGAATCATCCTGCTCGATTTGCCTTGGTAGAACTGGTAAATGTACATGATGAAGCTATGGTATTTGAGCCTATACATCGTGTGTTATTTAAAGTAGATCCAAAGCATGTATTGCAGAGCATGAAAGCATATTACGATGAAACAGAACAGCTCTTTGAATATAAATCCTTTACTTCTAAGGAAAAGATGCTAGGTCATTATGAGGAAAACTTACACGTTTATAGTGATACCCACGATACACACCTAATCCCCTACAACTTCTTGGGAGAATGGGGCGTATTAAAGGTAAGCCAGGCAAAAAGTAATATAGAAGCTGGTACCCTTCAAGCTTTCATAGATGATTATTTATCTAACAATCCGGAAGTTACAGTTGACTATATTCACGGAGATGAAGTTACTGAAGAGCTGGGTTCTCAAGAAGGAAACATGGGCTTCCTTCTACCTAATATGAATAAAAATGATCTATTCAAAACCGTTATTATAGATGGTGTTCTCCCTCGAAAAACCTTCTCCATGGGTGAAGCCCATGAAAAGAGATATTACTTAGAATGCAGGAAGATTGTAAAATGATGAGCAGATTAACTGCTCATCCTCTTTTGCTTGGTTATAACCAGTGCTACAGCTAGCGCTGCAACAGCAAAACCTAGTACAATCAACATGTTATAAAATACAGGAGTAACAGTCTTATAAGTTATATTAGCTAGACCAGCAATTGTAATATTTGATTTTACAAACCAATAATTTGGCGTAAATGATGCTACCTTTAAAACTGTATCACTTAACAATTCCTGAGGTACAAATACTCCACTTATGAATGAGGTTCCTAGTGATACTACATTGGATGCTGCCGAAACAGCTCCAGGTCCACTAACTAAAATGCTTATTAAAAAGCTTATACTTAAGGCTGAAACCGTAAAAATGAAGGAGTTCAATAATAATAGCAGGCCCTTGCTTGTAAACATGAAGCTGCCGAATAATATTATGCTAGGTATAATCATAACAACCCAAGCTAGAACTGCATAGCTTAAATTACCTAATATAAGCTGGAAATTCATGCTCCTAAGGGTCATTGGGGAGCAAAGGTTTCGATTTTTAAGGTCCTTATCATTAAAAACCAACATAATTACGCTGACTCCAAGGATTAAAACTGCAAAGAGGGAATACGCCATATAATTAAAATGATTACCAGCCCTTTGACTCTTTGAAACTTCTACAAGCTGTCGGCTCATTGTCACCTCTACTGTTTGTTCTAGGTCATTTTCAACAAACTGCACAAGCTGCGCATCGCTTAAACCTTCCATATTTACTGCATATGTTTTCGCAGTATTTACATATTTGTTTATTACATTATCCAAATATACCTCACTAATGGTACCAGGTACCGCAGTCTTTTCAATGTGAACCACTTCGCCTTTCATCATCTGTTTACTAAAATTCTTTGGCACTCTTACAATATACTCTACTTCTCTGAAGAACAAAGCATCCTGTAGTTTATCTGGTTCATCGGGTATGTCGATCATATTAGCGCTATGACTGAGATAATCTTTTAGCCCTTCCGATAAAGCATTCCCATCATTGTTGATAAATGCAATGCTTACTTTAGACTCCGTAAAATCCATATCTGTGGGATTAGTTCCAACAGTTGAAAGCCCTAGTGCCACGGTTACAAAGACAACAATATAAATCATTATCTGTGACAAGTTCTTTTCTATTATCTTAAATACCGCTTTATATACTTGCATATTTTTGCCTCCTTAATGACAGATATGTGATGACACCAAACAGGATTGAGTATCCGCAAAGCAGACCAATATTGAGAAAAAATCGTGAATGGGTGTCATAATAATACAAGGCATAAAAACTATCTGTAATTAAATTTGCAGGGTTCAAATAGCCTAAAATAGGTGCTTTGCTGTTAATGATATACTTCATTTTGTCATACATCATGCCTGAAAGAAACGACATTAACATAGAAGTTCCTATTAATATGCCTACCTTTACACCTTCACTCTTACGATTTGTTGAGCTGATAAAGGTACCAAAGGTGACCCCTGTTATAGATGAAACAACGCCAGTTAGTGCAATATAGCCTATTTGATTCCCAAAGTCTATTTTTAACACAAATATTAAAAATAAAATTAGGGCAGATACAACTGCCAGTTGGAAAGTTATTGCAGCGCCCATTGAAGCTAAGATCATCTTTGCTTTATGCATAGGTGTCATGTTCATTCTTGCTCCCTGATATGAGAGATTCCCCTGTAACGCTGTAACTTCTTTTAGCCCACTAAAGCTTCCATATAGGCATGCCATAGCAATCAGGGCATAGAAATAGTTCACAACTGTGTTAGGTTCTGATGCACTGGCCGAAACTGCTTCAAGGTAATCTGTTCTTTCCGACACACTTTCAATCAATCCATCTTGAACAGCATTGGGGTTTTCATTAATAACTGTTGTAATGGTGGATGTTGTTTGTGTAAAATCATCCAGAAATCCCTTAACAATAGTTTGATATATACCTGATTCTTTTACGATAAAATTCATTCCATCATTAAAATGAATATAGCCCTTAATTTTCCCTTCATCTAAAAACTTCTCAGCTTCTGCCTCAGTAGTGTAGGTAGGGTCTAACAATTCTGGAACAGCATCTACAACCTCAACAAAGGCTGGGTTTCCTCTTAACTCCTCATTGTCAACAATTCCTACTTTGATTTTTATAAAGTCCTCTGCTACTGAGAGATTAGAGAAGGCAAAATTGAATAAGACAGCTAGTACGATAGGAAATATCAAGGTCCAAAACACGGTTTGCTTATCTCTTAAAATGCACATTAGCCTATATTTGTAAACATGAAACATCTATATTTCACCCCTTATGCTTGATCTCTGAGCCCTTTACCAGTAATCTCAAGGAATACGTCATTCAAAGTAGGAGGTTCGGAATAGATTCTGCCTACTTCGATGTCATTGTTCCTTAGATAGTCTAGCACTGCTCCAAGATTGTTCTTGCCCTTGCTGGATTTGGCTATTAACATATTTTCCTTATACTCTACTGAAACAATATTAGGCAGGTTTCTAATCCCATCCAGGTTGTCCTTGTCAAAGTCCAATATTTCTATAGTGAGTGTTTCACCAGTGTTGATCATTCCCACTAACTCATCTTTAGTTCCTGAAGCGATTATTTTGCCTTTGTCCATTATGGCTATTTCAGTACAAATCTCCTCTACTTCCTCCATATAATGTGAAGTATAAACAATGGTAGCGCCATCTCTATTGAGCTGCTGTATTCCTTCTAATATCTTTTTCCGACTTTGAGGATCCACTGCAACAGTCGGTTCATCTAAAATAATCAATTTCGGCTTATGGGCTATGCCACATGCGATGTTTAATCGTCTAAGCAAACCCCCACTAAGTTTCTTTGGAAGGAAATTTCTAAATTTCTCAAGTTCTACAAAATTTATAGCTTCCTCTACAAGCTCTTTTCGCTTTTTCTTATCAGATACATACATCCCACAGAAGTAGTCAATGTTCTCATATACAGTTAACTCGTCAAATACTGCAACATTTTGCATGATGATACCAATATCTCGTTTGATGTTATATGCATCAGGTGCCATCGGCTTTCCATAAATCTCAATAGAACCTTTGTCATACTTCAACAGGGAAAGAATACAATTTATAGCAGTCGTCTTCCCAGATCCATTAGGACCTAGCAAACCAAAAACTTCCCCTTCCTTCACCTCTAAGTTAAAATGATCCAAAGCAATTAACTTATCATATCGTTTTACTAAATTTTCAACTTTTATTACCATAAGAAACCCTCCATATAATCTATTGAATCTTATTTTTTGTCCTTCTAACTTCTTCCAAATTAATCATAGCCTATATACGATTCACTTGTTAGTGATTATTCTCCGACATAGGTATGACAAATGTAATTTAGGCACATGAAAAATAGGTAAGATTCATCACTGCGTTCTGAATGACGAAAATTATTTGAGAACTGTCCCCGAAAGTGGTAAAATTTGATTAATAATACTATCATTAGAAGAAGGGAAATAGAATGTATGAGGCTGTTAGTAGATAAAGCGATAATATTTATTGTTTCCCTGGCTTTTTATGCCTCAGATGCAGAGTCATTTTATATGATTGTCCCCATTCTGATAGTGATGGCATTAAGCGCTATATTAAGCTATATAGAAAATCCTAAGGTTACGCTGGGTATCTATGTTTCATATCTTTTGCTATGCTTGTATAGGATTGAATTCATACCATTTATTCCACTTTTATCTTACGATATAGCATTTATGAATAGGAAAAATAACTATTTGCTCTGTCTTTTATCATTTTTTCCGATCGCTATTCATAATGATACGTTGCCCTCTGGCACTAAGATCTTTACAGCTGCTTTCATACTTGTAGCTGTCCTATTAAAAAATCGAACACTCAATCTTGAAAATACAGAGGAAAGCTACTATAATCTCCGAGATACCACAAGAGAAATCTCATTGAAACTGGAAAGTCAGAATAAAGAGCTTATAGAAAAGCAAGATTATGAGGTGCACCTAGCGACCATCACAGAACGAAATAGAATTGCAAGGGATATCCATGATAATGTAGGCCATCTGTTATCCCGATCAATCCTACAAGTCGGAGCCTTGCTTGCTATAAACAAGGATAAAAATACTATAGATAATTTAACTCTTGTTAAGGATACACTCTCAGAAGCTATGGATAGCATTCGGGCTAGTGTGCATGATCTTCATGAGGACGCCGTTGACCTGCAAAACGAAATCCAGAAACTAGTTGATAGTTTTACATTTTGCTCAATTAGCTTCTATTATGATGTAGATGAAAATGTGGACAAGAATATTAAATACTGCTTCATAGCCGTGGTCAAGGAATCTCTATCAAATGTAATGAAGCATTCTAATGCATCTGAAGTCTCTGTTACGATTGTTGAACATCCTGCTATATATCAATTAATCATAAAGGACAATGGAACAAAAGGAAGTTATGACAGGAATAAAGGAATTGGAATTCAGAATATTGAAGATAGGGTTAATGCCCTAGACGGAAACATGCATATTAGTACTGAAAATGGATTTAGGATTTTCATTTCCATACCGAAACGCTTAGTATAGAAAGGATGTCACAGTAACATGCGAATTGTAATAGTAGATGATGATAAATTAGTATGTACATCACTTAAAACAATATTGGAGCAGGATGATGAAATATCTGTTGTAGGAATCGGTCATAATGGAAAAGAAGCAGTAAGCCTTTGCAATAGCTTAAAGCCAGATATTTTGTTAATGGATATTAGAATGGAAGCCATGACAGGCTTGGAGGCTGCTGAAATAATATTAAGCACAGATAAAGACGCAAAAATACTATTTCTCACCACCTTTTCAGATCACGAATATATTGTGACAGCTTTAAGGATTGGCTCTAAGGGCTATATAATAAAGCAAAACTTTGAATCCATTGCTCCAGCATTAAAGGCTGTACACATGGGACAAAGCGTTTTCGGTAACGATATAGTATCTAAAATTCCCTCCTTAATTTCTAATAAAGGTAACACTGATAATGTTGATTTCTCAATCTTTGGTCTCACGGAAAGGGAAGCAGAGCTTATTAGCCTTGTGGCAGAAGGGCTTAACAATAAAGAAATAGCAAGCAGACTATTTCTAAGCGAAGGTACAGTAAGGAATACCCTAACCACTATCCTGGAAAAACTTGAGCTTAGAGACAGAACTCAGCTTGCTATATTTTATTATAAGAACAAGTAGAGAAGTAAAAGCCCCAAATAATGGGGCTTTTTTTAATACTGTCAGCGCCTGTTCATTTGAAATGAATGTGCTCTTAGGTTTATTTTCTCTCGCCAGGTACCTCTTGGTTTACGTTCTTTTATTTCAATTTTCATAACCGATAGGGTATGTAAAGGATCCAGTCCCTCCTGTCTACAATAATTCTCCAAATCACAACTCCCCCCCCATATTGGAGGGGATATCTTATTTATATTTATTTCTAACATTATTAGACTACCTCTTTCTTTGCCACTTTCTTTACTTTTTCATCAGATTTCATTTGATTTCCCATTATTGAACAATCCTTCCCTCTAAAAAAACACATAAAAAGCCTGCAGATTACGATCACCAGCAGGTCTAAAGAAGGCACAAAAAAACACGCTACCCATGCGTGTCAACAATTTGTACTTTGCACTATTCAGGTTGCTCGAAATAAGCTGGCGCACAGGTAACACAAATAGGATCTATCTACCTTCTTGCATGTGTACTGTGCCAATATGTAGTTAGTTTAAAATCACCTTAGTATTTTTTACGAACATTATATTAACCTCCTTCGCTTATACTTACAACACTTGAACCCTTTTCTATTATATGGATGCCCAAGTTTATTATCAATGGAAAGTTTAATTATACAAAAGCTATCCGTTATTACTCCACGCTTTTCAATGCTTCCACCATATCAATGCGGTCAAGGCTGCGATTAGTAATCCAATTTACGATTAGTGCAAAGCTTAATGTAATCGCTACTGCAATTAGATATGTGACAGGTTTTATATACAAGGTAAAGTGTATTGAAGGCATATTTAGAGATATAAAAAGAAGATCACTTAGCAAATAACCTAGAGGCAAACCAAGTATGATGCCAATTACAGTCAGAATTAGTGTTTCTTTATTAACATATTGATATACTTCATTATCATAGAATCCAAGCACCTTAATGGTAGCAAGCTCACGAACCCTTTCAGATATATTCGTATTTGATAGGGTAAACAGCACTACAAATGCAAGGCCTCCAGCCATAACAATAAGTAGTAAAACAACTGCGTATATTAAATCAAAACCAAAATCATCCTGTAGTGCATATGTACTAATAGCGGATAGTACAGAATCATTATCAAGCAGTTCCTCCGCATAGTCAGCATGATCAATGGTTGCATCAGATATATGCGCAAGCACACTATTTGATGCATAAGTGCCGAACAATGATTCATAAAGTTCTTGCGTTATATATACGTTGTTTCCCAGATTGTTTTGGACAATTTCTGAAACAGCAGCTTCATTCCTCATTAGGTCCATATTTTGAAGCGTGATATTGTCTTTGGCTTGTAGGTTTAGCATACTGGCAGCATTCTGTGTGATAATAACACCATCATTATTTAGGGTGATTTCCCTGCCCTTCAAATTAATTAAGCTAATATAGTCCTCTAGGGTATCACCCCTGGGAATAACCATCAATTGAACGGTTTCTGCTTTCTCATCTGCATTGATTAGCTTCACACTTTCAATACGTAA